>ERZ779981.874-NODE-874-length-12870-cov-1.85892_pt1 | contig 12870 bp, 6 predicted proteins | sample MGYA00511182_ERZ779981 | MGnify/ENA primary metagenome ERZ779981 (study PRJEB29588, sample SAMEA2149539) | human gut metagenome | biome: human gut; feature: human-associated habitat; material: faeces | place: Denmark | collected 2008/2010 ... | reverse complement strand
CCGGCTGCTACAGGTAGTGCTTTGCATAAAGATATGTTAAAAGCATGGACTCCTGAAAATAAAAATACGGATGTTCCTCGTATGAATATTAATGACCAATATACGAACAGATTAACAGATCGTTTCTTGACTAGTTCGGACTATTTAAGCTTGCAGAATATTACATTGGGTTATACTTTGCCGAAGAGTCTGACACGTAAAATGCAGATTGACGGTGTCCGTGTATTCTTTGTTGCAGATAATGTGGCTTTGCTGACAGCTCGCAAAGGGTTGGACCCACGTCAAGGTTATGTGGCTGCTGACAATGTATATTCACCTATCCGCACAATTTCCGGAGGTATATCTTTAAATTTCTAATTTAGCAACCCATTTTTAAGAATATGAAATTGTCAAATAAATATATAGCATTTGCAGGTGTCGCTTTATTAATGGCATCTTGCGATTTGGATAAATTTCCTGAAGGAGATTACATATCTGAAGAACAGAAAGAAGATATAATCAATGGCAGACCCAATTTGATAACTGCTGAAGTGAACGCCATGGCAGCCAAATTAAATACTTTTGGTACTATTTCAGATGATGCCACTACTTATCATAATGACTATGGAATTCCTGCCGTGTCTATGATACTGGAATCAGGAGGACAGGACTTGGTTGCATTGGTTAATGGATATAACTGGTTTAGAACATCTCAAAATTATAGCGACAGGGTATACGATAGTTCAAGCGATGAATTGATTTGGAAAACGTTCTATAATCACTTGAAAGCTGCAAACAATGTGCTGAAATTGATAGCGGCAGATACGGAAGATTCTTCTTTGAGGATTTATCGTGGTCAAGCTTTAGCTGCTCGTGCTTATGACTATCTGAATTTGGTTCAAATCTATCAGTTTACTTATGCAGGTCATGAAAATAGCCTGGCAGTACCTATTGTTACAGAAACAATGACTGATGAAGATATGCAGAATAATCCGCGTGCAACTGTACAGCAGGTGTATGACCAGATTATGAGTGACCTGAATACGGCTGCTGATTTATTGACCGGGTATGATAATGGCTCAAACAAAGATCAGATTGACGAGGCAGTAGTTTACGGATTGCGTGCTCGTGCTAATCTGTTAATGCAAAAATGGGCGGATGCAGCTAAAGATGCAGAACGTGCCATTGCTGGCGGTACACCTCAGACTTTAGCCCAGGTATCTACTCCTACCTTTAATTCAGCATCGGCAAGTTCATGGTTATGGGGAGTGATGATTACGCCTGATAATGATGTTGTCCAGACAGGTATTATCAACTGGCCTTCGCACTTGTGCTCTTTTACCGGGAACGGTTATACTTCAGGAGTGCCTGATGGATATAGAAAGGTGAATTCTGCATTATATGATTTAATACCCGAAACAGATATCCGTAAACAATGGTTCTTGTCTCCGGATAATAAATCTTCATTGATTGATAATGAGCAGATTGAGGGTACTTCCATCGTTGAATATTTTGGTTTGACTCCGTATGTAAATACAAAGTTCGGAGCTTATCAAAGTATATTTGGTAACACAACCAATGCGTCAGACTGGCCTTTGATGCGTGTTGAAGAAATGTATCTGATAAAGGCTGAGGCAGAAGCCATGGGTGGTAATCTGAGTGGCGGAAAGAGTACATTGGAAAATTTTGTACGGACATATCGGGATCCTTCCTTTACAAGTAAAGCTAATTCGGCACAGGATTTTCAGGATGAGGTTTGGTTGCAGCGTCGTATGGAACTTTGGGGAGAAGGTTTCTCACTGTTCGATATCCTACGCTTGAAAAAGCCGGTGGTTCGTAAGAATACGAATTATGACCCGTCTGTACAATATAATTCAGCTGCAGAAGCCCAGATTCTGATCTATCGGATTCCGCAATGTGAAATGGAAACCAATTCCGGAATCAGTGACACTGATAACAATCCGGCTGCTCCACAACCACAACTATAGGGAATAACTGTAATAAAAAAGAGGATGACGTTCAACGTTCATCCTCTTTTTTTGTTATATTTGTCGCGAACTTATTTAGATTGATAGATAAATGAAAGAATTTGTAATTTCTGAAGCACAGGTTGAAACTGCCATCTTAGTTGGTTTGATTACTCAGACACAAGATGAGCGTAAGACCAAGGAGTATTTGGATGAGTTGGAGTTCTTGGCTGAAACGGCCGGAGCAACAGTGGTGAAAAGGTTTACTCAGAAACTGCCTGCTGCCAATTCCGTGACTTATGTCGGTAAAGGAAAGCTGGAAGAAATCAAGGAATATATTCATCAGGAAGAGGAAAATGAGCGTGAAGTCGGAATGGTGATTTTTGATGATGAACTTTCTGCTAAACAGATACGTAATATAGAAGCTGAACTGAAAGTGAAGATTTTGGACCGTACTTCGCTGATTCTGGATATTTTTGCCATGCGGGCTCAAACTGCAAATGCTAAAACACAAGTGGAGCTGGCCCAATATAAGTATATGCTGCCTCGTCTGCAACGTTTGTGGACCCACTTGGAACGCCAGGGTGGTGGATCCGGTGCCGGTGGAGGTAAAGGCTCTGTGGGATTACGTGGTCCGGGTGAAACTCAGTTGGAAATGGACCGTCGTATCATTTTGAATCGTATGTCATTGTTGAAAGAACGGTTGGCTGAAATTGATAAACAGAAGTCCACTCAACGTAAAAACCGTGGGCGTATGATACGTGTAGCTTTGGTAGGGTATACCAATGTGGGAAAATCTACTTTAATGAATTTGCTTTCAAAAAGCGAGGTCTTTGCTGAAAATAAACTTTTTGCAACATTGGACACCACAGTACGCAAGGTGATTATTGAGAATCTGCCATTTCTGCTTACAGATACCGTAGGATTTATCCGTAAATTACCAACGGATTTGGTTGATTCCTTTAAATCAACCTTGGACGAAGTGCGTGAAGCTGATCTACTGATTCATGTGGTGGATATTTCTCATCCGGATTTTGAGGAACAAATTTCTGTGGTTGATAAAACGATTGCTGATTTGGGGGCAGGTGGAAAGCCTACCATGATTGTTTTTAACAAGATAGATGCTTATACCTATATAGAGAAAGCAGAGGATGATTTGACTCCTAAAACCAGGGAGAATATTACATTGGAAGAACTGATGAAGACATGGATGGCAAAATTGAATGATAATTGTATCTTCATTTCTGCCAGAGAGAAAATAAATATGGATGAATTGAAGACTATTATATATAATAAGGTGCGCGAGCTACACGTACAGAAGTATCCTTATAACGATTTTCTTTATCAAACCTATGATGAAGAATAAATACATATAGAAGATGAAAACTTATCGTTCACTTACACAAGAAGAAATACAACAATTAAAAGAGAGATCATGCACTGCGGTTGATTGGGATGAAATTGAAGTAGTAGAGAACTTTAAGACGGACTATATTTATCATACCCGTTTTTCCGGAAAGGTCAGATTGGGGGTCTTTGAAGATGAGTTTACGTTGGCAGGTGGCATGCGTAAACATTCCGGATTGTATCATGCGACTTTGCATAATGTAACGGTGGGCGATAATTGTTGTATTGAGAATATAAAGAACTATATAGCCAACTATATCATTGGGGATTATGTATTTATAGAGAATGTAGATATCATTCTGGTAGATGGCCGGAGCAAGTTTGGGAATGGCGTTGAAGTAGCTGTATTGAATGAAACGGGTGGACGTGAAGTGCCTATTCATGATCGTCTGTCAGCGCATCAGGCCTATATTCTGGCATTGTACCGTCATCGTCCTGAATTGATTTGCCGGATGAAAGCCATTATTGACCGGTATGCTGAAGAGAATGCTTCGGATACAGGTACTATTGGCCACCATGTTACCATTGTTGATGCGGGATATATAAAGAATGTACGAATAGGTGATTATTGTAAGATAGAAGGGGCGGGACGATTGAAAAACGGTAGCTTGAACAGTAATGAGCAAGCGCCTATTCATATCGGCTATGGAGTGGTATGCGATGATTTTATTATATCAAGCGGCTCCAATGTGGAAGATGGAACTATGTTGACCCGTTGCTTTATCAGCCAGGCATGTCATTTGGGACATAACTATTCTGCATCTGATTCTTTGTTTTTCAGTAATTGTCAAGAAGAGAACGGTGAGGCATGTGCCATTTTTGCCGGACCCTTTACGGTGACTCATCATAAGTCTACTTTGCTGATTGCCGGAATGTTCTCTTTTATGAATGCGGGTTCCGGCTCTAATCAAAGCAACCATATGTATAAGTTAGGTCCGATTCATCAGGGAGCTATGGAGCGTGGGGCGAAGACTACTTCCGATTCTTATATTTTATGGCCCGCACGTGTAGGTGCATTTTCTTTGGTTATGGGGCGTCATGTGAATCATGCCGATACTTCTAATCTGCCTTTTTCTTATCTGATAGAGCAGCAAAATACCACTTATCTGGTGCCAGGGGTGAATTTGCGGAGTGTAGGTACGATTCGGGATGCTCAAAAGTGGCCTAAACGTGACAAACGTAAAGATCCGAACCGTTTGGATCAGATTAATTATAACCTGTTGAGTCCCTATACTATTCAGAAAATGATGAAAGGGCGTAGTATTCTGAAAGAATTACGTAAAGTATCCGGAGAAACTTCAGAAACTTACTCTTACCAAAGTGCGAAAATTAAGAATTCTTCTTTAAATAATGGCATTCGTTTTTATGAAACGGCTATTCATAAATTTTTGGGTAATTCATTAATCAAGCGTTTGGAGGAGGTTCGTTTTAGCAGTGATGAGGAAATCCGTGCCCGGTTGATTCCTGATACAGAGATAGGGACAGGAGAATGGGTGGATATTTCCGGATTGATCGCTCCTAAAAGTGAAATAGAGAAGTTGATGGCAGATATAGAATCTGGAATCCTGACTAATGTGGATCAGATTCATGACCGTTTTGTTGAGATGCATCGTAATTATTATACATACGAGTGGACATGGGCGTATGGGAAGATGCTTGAGTTTTATAATCTGCGTTCCGATGAAATAACGGCAAAGGATGTTATTGCTATCGTGAAGAAGTGGCAGGAGGCTGTTGTCGGATTGGATAAAATGGTCTATGCCGATGCGAAAAAGGAATTTTCTTTGTCTGCTATGACGGGGTTCGGTGCAGATGGATCACGTGAAGAAATGGAGCAGGATTTTGAACAGGTGCGTGGGGTATTTGAAAGTAATCCGTTTGTGACAGCGGTATTGCAGCATATTGAAGCGAAAACAGCGTTGGGTAACGAGTTGATAGAACGGATTGCTTCTATATGATATTTTTGATGAGAGTATCCAGACTAAGATGAACCTTCGGAAAAGTTACAGATGGTAGTTACATATAAAAAGAGCCGTATGAATGCTGGAGTAGTCATACGGCTCTTGCTGTTGGATGACATTTGAGTTTGTTGGGATACTTCCTTTTTATTTTTTTACCACAGGTAGTATAACTCTGCTTGCAGCTCCTTGCTGATGATAAATTTTGATCTTTTGTTTCATCACAAAATCTTCTACCGTACAATGATAGGTATCAATAAACCTTTGTGGATTGCGGTCAATAATGGGGAACCAGGAACTTTGAATTTGAATCATCAGTCTGTGTCCCGGCAGGAATGTGTGTGCCACATCATACAGTGTGTAATTAACCGGAGTTATTTCTTCCGGTTTGAAAGGCAGGGGATTGTCGAATCCCTTACGGAAGCGTCCTCTGAATAATTCGCCACGAATCATCAGCTGGTACCCACTCATTGGGTAGTCACTCTTTAAATAACTGCGTGCAGTTTTGGAATATTCAAATTTTTCAGGATATACATCAATTACTTTCACCATAAAATCAGCGTCAGTACTACTGATGGCAGTCATTAATTCCACTTCTATAGGACCGGCCAATGTTAATGTATCACATAGCGGCTCCGTCATGAAAGTAATGACATCGGGACGTGAAGTAGCAAAGCGTTGGTCATCTACCATGAATTCTTTTGTCCGGTAAGTGGTAGGGTTTGCCGTATAGGGTACCGGACGTGACATATCTGAAATATATTCTGAATAAGACTCTTGTTCTGCCGGTGCTTGTGTGGATACTGATCCGTTTTTATGTATATAATAAGGTGTACCGGCAGTCTTTTGTACAGGCCATTCGTCGTATGTTTTCCATTCGTTTTCACCTGTATGGAATATATTTACTTTATGCTTGGGCTTTTCTCCCTTTCCTTCCAGGAAATATCGGAAAAAAGGATATTCTATTTTGTCCATGTAATAAGCCGAAGTGCTTTTACCGAAATACAGATTACCGAAACCTTGGAACCCGCGTACTGTCCATGCTCCATGCCACCAAGGACCGAATGTCAGATATAAATCTGTGTCCGGTGATTGCTCTTTGATGGCTTTATAAAGATTCCAGGCTCCGTAACAGTCTTCGGAGTCATACAGTCCTACCACCAATATGGCGGGCTTCAAGTTATAACAGGAGGTGCGTGCATCGCGCTCTTTCCAGAAATCATCGAAATCAGGATGGTTTTTGATATCATTCCACAATGTCTGTGTGGTATCACGTACCAGGTCGTCTACATTCTTAAAGGTACCGAGTGCTAGAAAATCTGTGTAAACATCATTCTTTACAATTTGGTTCATCACTCCTTTTCCCATGTGGCGTCCTTCCAGTCTGGGAAGGAAATTAGTGGTTTGCAGCAGGGTGAAGGCTCCGTTGTGATGACGGTCATCTCCACGGAACCAGTCAGTAACGGGAGCTTGCGGAGAAACAGCTTTCAAAGCCGGATGATTGGAGGAGGCTGTCATAGTGGCATAGAAACCATCATAACTGATTCCCCATGTTCCTACATTTCCGTTATTATATGTGTTGTGAATCAACCATTCTATGGTATCGTATGTGTCCGTAGCTTCGTCTATATTCTTTTTATCTTTCTTACCCTTTTTGTTTTTGTTGAGAGGGCGTACTTGGATAAATATTCCTTCACTCTTATGTCGTCCACGTACATCTTGGAAGACGATAATATATCGGTGCTCTATATAGTTTTTCAGATTAGTTCTGAAATGACGGTCAAATCCTTCTCCGTATGGGGAACAAGAGTAAGGGCTGCGGTGCATCAGGATAGGATGCTGCCTGCTGTTGTCTTTCGGTTCGTAGACAGCGGTGTAAAGCTTGATTCCGTCACGCATGGGAATCATGACTTCCCGTTTTGTGTAGATTTCCTTCAGTTTGAGTTCGATACTGTCCGGTTGGTTTTTTGCTTGGGTTTGTGTCCATCCTCGAGGGATGAGAAAGCATAACAGTAATGAAGTAATAAATAAGAATTTGCCTAATCTTTTCATGTATAATGTGATGTTATTTTAATGAGTTGGCAAAGGTAAGGACATTCCTTGAAAGTTTTCACGCTAATTAAGGAAAAATTTCGATAATAGTTACTACCTTTGTGTCACTTAATAACTTTTAACTAAAATAAGTATCAATATGGCAACACCTCCGTTCCATTATCAGCACATGTTCCCGTTGGGACCTGATAAAACCGAGTATTATTTGCTGACTAAAGATTATGTGTCAGTAAGTGAGTTTGAAGGAAAACCTATCTTGAAGATTGAAAAAGAAGGTCTGACTGCTATGGCTAACGCTGCTTTCCGTGATGTTTCTTTCTTGCTTCGCCGTTCACACAATGAACAGGTTGCTAAGATTCTGAGTGATCCCGAAGCCAGTGATAACGATAAGTATGTAGCATTGACTTTCTTGCGTAATGCGGAAGTTTCAGCTAAAGGCAAATTACCTCTTTGTCAAGATACGGGTACTGCTATTATCCATGGTGAGAAAGGTCAGCAGGTATGGACCGGCTATTGTGATGAAGAAGCTCTTTCCTTGGGAGTTTATAAGACTTATACGGAAGAAAATCTTCGTTATTCTCAGAATGCTCCTTTGACTATGTACGATGAGGTGAACACCAAATGTAACCTGCCTGCACAAATTGATTTGGAAGCTACTGAAGGTATGGAATACAAGTTTCTTTGTGTGACTAAAGGTGGTGGTTCGGCGAACAAGACCTATTTATATCAGGAAACGAAAGCTGTATTGAATCCGGCTACATTGGTTCCTTTCCTTGTTGAAAAAATGAAGACTTTGGGTACGGCTGCTTGTCCTCCTTATCATATTGCATTTGTAATCGGTGGTACATCGGCAGAGAAGAACTTGCTGACTGTTAAGCTAGCTTCTACTCACTATTATGACGAGTTGCCTACTACCGGTAATGAATACGGGCGTGCTTTCCGCGATGTGGAACTGGAAAAACAAGTATTGGAAGAAGCTTATAAGATTGGCTTGGGTGCACAGTTTGGTGGTAAGTATATGGCTCACGATGTCCGCATCATCCGCTTGCCTCGTCACGGTGCTTCTTGTCCTATCGGTCTGGGCGTTTCCTGTTCTGCTGACCGTAATATAAAATGTAAGATCAATAAAGACGGTATCTGGATTGAAAAGATGGATGATAAACCGGGTGAGCTGATTCCGGCAGAACTCCGTGAAGCCGGTGAAGGCGATGTGGTTAAGATTGATTTGAACCAACCGATGGCGGATATCCTGAAAGAATTGACCAAGTATCCGGTAGCTACCCGTCTGTCATTGAACGGAACCATTATTGTAGGTCGCGATATCGCTCATGCTAAATTGAAAGAGCGTTTGGATCGTGGCGAAGATTTGCCGCAGTATATCAAAGATCATCCTATCTATTATGCCGGTCCGGCAAAGACTCCGGAAGGTATGGCTTGTGGTTCTATGGGCCCCACTACAGCAGGACGTATGGACCCGTATGTGGATTTGTTCCAGTCACATGGCGGTAGCATGATAATGTTGGCAAAAGGTAATCGTAGCCAGCAGGTAACGGATGCTTGTAAGAAGTATGGCGGTTTCTATCTGGGCTCTATTGGTGGTCCGGCTGCTATCCTTGCTCAGAATAATATCAAGAGCATTGAGTGTGTGGAATATCCGGAATTGGGTATGGAAGCTATCTGGAAAATTGAAGTGGAAGATTTTCCGGCATTCATTTTGGTGGACGATAAAGGTAATGACTTCTTCAAGCAGTTGAAGCCGCGTTGCCTTGGAAATTGTAAATAATTAAATTATTCCGTAATAATACTAATACAGCCTTCCTCCCTTTAAAGGCGAGGGGGCTGTTCTGTTTTTTATTTAATTGGTGTTATCCGTTACCTTAATAATATGATGAAAAAACTACGATTGTTGTTTGTGCTGTTATGGATGACAAGCAACTTATTTTCTTCTCCTGTTACAGGATTATTAGAGCGCATCGACAAAGGAGCTTCCTCCAAATTTATTATTGAACGTCAGAAATCGGAAACTGATTTTTTTGAACTCGATCAGAAAGGTGATAAAGTAATTATCCGGGGTAATGACTATGTAAATATTGCTACCGGATTGAATTGGTATTTGAAATATTATGCAGGCATACATCTTTCTTGGAATGGAATGACTGCAAAACTGCCTGCTGTTTTGCCCCCTGTGACTAAAAAGGAACGGCATGAAACGGATCTGCCCTATCGTTATGATCTGAATTATTGTACTTTCTCTTATTCCATGGCTTTTTGGGACTGGGAGCGTTGGGAAAAGGAGATAGATTGGATGGCGCTTCACGGTATCAATCTTTCCCTGGCATTGACAGGAACTGAGTCGGTTTGGAGAAATGTACTTCTAAAACTGGGATATACTAAGGATGAAATTAATGAATTTGTAGCCGGACCGGGTTTTACAGCTTGGTGGTTGATGAATAATCTGGAAGGGTGGGGAGGACCTAATCCTGAAAGTTGGTATACCCGTCAGGAAAAACTTCAGAAGAAGATTGTAAAAAGAATGCGTGAATATGGCATCGAACCTGTGTTGCCGGGATATTGTGGCATGGTTCCTCATAATGCAAAGGAGAAATTAGGATTGAATGTTGCTGATCCCGGATTTTGGTGCAGCTATCATCGTCCTGCCTTTTTACAGCCGGAGGATGAGCGCTTTGAAGAAATCTCTGCTTTGTATTATAGAGAACTGACAAAACTGTATGGAAAAACAGGTTTTTACGCTATTGATCCGTTTCATGAAGGGGGAAGTACTCAAGGAGTAAATTTGGATGCAGCCGGTAAAGCCATCATGAAAGCCATGAAAAAAACAAATCCGGATGCTGTGTGGGTGGCTCAGGCATGGCAGGACAATCCTCGTACTCCGATGATAGAGCATCTGGAAGCAGGAGACCTGTTAGTCTTGGACTTGCATAGCGAATGCCGTCCGCAATGGGGGGACCCGGCGTCAGAGTGGTGTCGCAAAGGAGGATACGGGCAGCATGAGTGGGTGTACTGCATGTTGTTGAATTTTGGTGGTAACATTGGGCTTCATGGTAAAATGGATGCGCTGATTGATGGCTTTTATGACGCGAAAGCAGATGTTCATGCCGGAAGGACATTGCGTGGAGTAGGGATGACTCCGGAAGGTATTGAGAACAATCCGGTTATGTATGAGCTGGTGATGGAATTGCCATGGCGTGAACATCGGTTTACTCGTGATGAGTGGTTGAAAGGATACGTATATGCTCGTTATGGGGTAGAGGATGAGGCTTTGCAACAAGCTTGGGATTTATTAGGTAACGGTATTTATAATAGTCCCAAGGAGAAGATACAACAGGGAACGCATGAATCTGTATTCTGCGCTCGTCCGGGGTTGGATGTATATCAGGTATCCAGTTGGTCGGAGATGAAAGAATACTATAATCCGCAGGATGTGATAGAGGCTGCCCGACTGATGGTTTCTGTGGCTGATAAATATCAGGGTAATAATAATTTTGAATTCGATTTGGTGGATGTGCTCCGGCAGGCATTGGCAGAAAAGGGGCGTTTGATGCAAAAAGTGGTAACGGCTGCGTTCCGGGCAGGAGACAAGCAAGTATTTGAGTTGGCTTCACAGCATTTTCTGCATCTTATTCTATTGCAAGACCAGTTGTTGGGTACCCGGAAAGAATTCAAGGTTGGAACTTGGATTGAAGCGGCACGTTCAGCAGGACAGACCCAGGAAGAAAAAGCATTATACGAATGGAATGCACGTGTTCAGATTACTACATGGGGAAATCGTGTAGCGGCAGATCAAGGCGGACTTCGTGATTATGCTCATAAAGAATGGAATGGCATTTTGAAAGATTTCTATTTTATGAGATGGAAGGCTTATTTTGATTATTTAGCTTGTGTCCTGGATGGAAAGCAACCGGAGGAACTTGATTTTTATACCTTGGAAGAAGCATGGACTAAAGAAACAGGATTCTATTCCTCAATTCCTGAAGGAAATACTGTGGTAGTAGCTAAAAACATTTTTGAAGAAGTTTTTTAAATGTTCTTTCTACTATGGATAACTTAAGACTTTCATAGGTTATAAGGCTTGATTATGGGTTCAGAACTGATGGGTATGAAACTATGATAACTTTATTCACGGTAGGGGGTGGATTGAATTTACCCCTTACGGTGAATGAAAGTTATGGAAACAGATAGCGTGTGGAAAACGCTTACTTCTTCTTCTCGGATGTCTGTTTCCAGATACGTACCATATAGAATGCGCAATGTGTGAACGCAAAGACGAACGAAATAGCGAGCAATGTCTTGTCTTCTTCCCAGCCTACTGTCTGTTGATGCCACAATCCTGTAATAACTGAAAGTACAGACAGGGCGATTCCTGTCATATTCAATATGGTGAGTCCTTTGCGTCGTTTTACGTTATGTTCCAGTTTGCTGTGTTTTACTCCATAGCAGGCATAAACATCCAGACCTATCAGCATCCATAATACCAATCGGATCCAAGTGTCAGCCGGAAGAAACAACATCATACAAAGGCAGGTAAGGATGCCCAGAATCGGTACCGTGGGAACAAAAGGAGTTTTAAAGGCACGATGTACGTCAGGCATACTTTTACGCACGATCAATACTGCCGCGCAAACCAATGTGAAGGCGAATAAGGTACCTATACTGGTCATTTCTCCGGCTACACGTGCCGGAACAAATGCTGCCAGCCCTCCTACAATGACCATGAATAACAAATTACTGTGTGCCGGTGTCCGGTATTTCTCGTGAATCTTTGAAAAGAAAGGAGGCAACAGTCCGTCGCGGCTCATACTTAGAAATACACGGCTTTGTCCTAGCAAAGTTACCATAATAACCGAGCAGTAACCAAACAGGATAGCCAGTACGATGGCCCGGTTCAACCACGGATAATCCGGATGAATTACTCCTGTGGCATCTGCATGTCCCATGTGGTCAATCGCTACGGCAACAGGTGCGATACCTTGTTGTCCTGCAAAGTCAGAATAATGGGCAACTCCCGTCATTACGTAAGCAAACACCATATAAAGAATGGTGCAAATCAGCAGGGAACCTAGAATGCCGACGGGCATATCCCGTTTCGGATTTTTTGTTTCCTGAGCGGCTGTACTTACGGCATCAAAACCAAGAAAGGCGAAAAATACAATCGCTGCTCCACGCAATACACCCGAGAATCCGAACTCGCCTAAAGTACCAGTATTGGCAGGGATATAAGGAACATAATTCTCTGCATTAATGTATTTCCATCCTAATACAACGAAAATAAGAATCACTGCCACTTTCAGGAACACAATGAAGCCGTTAAAGATAGAACTTCCTTCTGTTCCACGAATCAGAAAAATACTCATCAGCACTACAATCAGTGCGGCCGGTATATTCACAATACCTCCGTCCCAGGGACAAGCAGCAAGTGCATGGGGGATATTTATCCCCACTCCTTCCAGAAAAACAACGAGATATCTGCTCCAGCTGATACTGACGGG
>ERZ779981.858-NODE-858-length-12978-cov-1.454_pt1 | contig 12978 bp, 14 predicted proteins | sample MGYA00511182_ERZ779981 | MGnify/ENA primary metagenome ERZ779981 (study PRJEB29588, sample SAMEA2149539) | human gut metagenome | biome: human gut; feature: human-associated habitat; material: faeces | place: Denmark | collected 2008/2010 ... | reverse complement strand
AAGACAAAAAGATGTATATATTTGCAACACTTTAAAATGCCGTCCGCCTGAAAATCGGGACCCTTTGCCTGAAGAAAAAGCAGCTTGCAAAGAATATTTGGATGCTCAAATTGAAATTTTAAAACCGAGAATAATACTTCTTTGCGGACGAGTAGCCGTAAATTCATTACTAAACACAACTCAAGGAATAACAAAACTCAGAGGCAAATGGTTTGAAGGTCCTTATATGTCAAAAATGATGCCTATTTTTCACCCGTCATATCTTTTAAGGAATGATTCCAGAGAAAAGGGAAGCCCAAAATGGCTCATGTGGCAAGATATTAAAGAAATTAAAAGAGTTTATTCTCAAATGGATTAAAAATAAGCAATCTATTTATAGACATCTTGAATATTTTTAATTTTTGTATCTTCAACAGGCAAGCAATAAATCACATTCGGATGAAAATAATAATTTCCTCTTGCGCTTTTCATTATTACAATACTAAAAAAATCATGTCCGCTTTTATTAGGATTTAAAAGTCCGTTACTATCGACAGCAAATATAGGTTTAGGAGAATTTGCAGGCATATTAAATACAACAAGGCTTGTTTTATCATTCATAACAAAAGCCTGATTATATCTGTTCATCATATTTTCTGAAAAGCCTGCACAATTAGCTTTTGTAGAATATTGTTTATAAACAGGAATACAATTTTGAGCTAAAGCATTATTTTTGCAATATTTTACAACCTTCAAATTTGTTGCAAAAGTTTTGTAAAACCTGTCACAACCTGAAAAATCACTTGCAACGTCTTTTGATGAACCATAATAGCAGCCTGTATCTCCGCCCATTTCATAAACAGTAGTTAACAAAGCCTGAGAATATTCGGAATATAACTTTTTAAAAGAAATAACAGCAGCTTTATCAATAAGTTTGCAAGTGTACCAAACAGATACAAATAAAATCGCAATTAAATACACACCTGTCATAATTAAAATACGTTTTTTATCTGCCATAATAAACTTATAACAACTCCATAGGTTCGATAACAAAATCTACAATAAAAGGCCCGTCAAATGAAAAAGCTTTATCTATTGCATCTTTAATATCTTCAATACGCTCTACTCTAAGTCCATCTGCTCCATAACTTTGAGCTAATTTTATAAAATCAGGGTTTGAAATCTTTGTTGCAAAATATCTCTTATCGCAAGATTTTTCCTGAAATTGTCTAACCATTCCAAGATAACCGTTATCCAAAATAAATATTTTTACAGGTAATTTGTAATCCATACAAACAGCAAGTTCTTGCAAATTCATCTGAAAAGAGCCATCACCCGCTATACAAACAACAGGTTGATTTTCAAAAGCAACAGATGCTCCGATAGCAGCAGGAAAACCAAATCCCATAGTACCTAATCCGCCAGAAGTTATAAATCTTCTAGGTGAATTAAATTTCAAATATCTTGCTGCCCAAACCTGATGTTGTCCAACTTCTGTTGTTATAACCAAATTTTTATCTTTTATACATTCATAAATTCTTTGCATAACCTCAAAAGAATGCATTTGAGAAGATCTTTTTAACGGCTTCAAGCAATTTGTTTTAAAGCTTATTGCCTCATTTAACCAATCAGAATTTCTATTTCCACTACAAGATTTGATGCTCTCAAGCATTAAACTCAAAACTTCTTTAGCATCACCTTTAATCCCAAGTTCTGCAGGAACAATTCTTGAAATTTCCTTTTCATCAACATCAAGATGAATAAGTTTCTTCCCAAGTTCATTATTCGGGAAACAGCATCTAATCCTGTCATTAAACCTTGTACCGACAGCAAAAATCAAATCAGCATCTCTTACAATCTTATTTGCAGCAGGATGACCAAAAATTCCTATCATACCAATAAAGTTTTCATCATCTTCAGGGAAAGTTCCAAGCCCCATCATTGTTGAAACAACAGGAATATTTAAATTTTTTGCGAAATCATAAATTTCATTTGAAGCACCTGATTGAACAACTCCGCCACCTGATATTATCAAAGGCTTTTTAGCATGTAAAATCATATCCAAAGCGATTTTCACATCAGCCTTATTAATTTGAGGTTTACTAATATTTACGGAAATATCGTCACTAAATTCTGCGCATTCTGTGAAAACATTTTTTGTAATATCAACAAGAACAGGGCCTTGTCTGCCTGACATTGCACAATTATAAGCATCTGTAAGAGTTTTTTCTAAATCACAAACACATTTTACCTGATAATTTTTCTTAGTGCAGGATTTTGTAATATCAATAATATCAACTTCTTGAAACGCATCCTGATGCAAAAGTTCAGACATAACCTGCCCTGTAATTACAATAAGCGGATACCCGTCAAGATAAGCATTTGCAAGACCTGTCACAACATTTGTGGCACCGGGGCCTGATGTAACAATGACAGCTCCGCATTTGCCGCTAACTCTTGCATAACCTTCAGCAGCATGAACTGCAGCTTGTTCATATCTTACCAGATAATGTTTTACAGCATTTTGTCTGCTTAATTCATCATAAACATTCAAAACAATTCCGCCTGGGTATCCGAAAATAGTATCAATTCCAAGCTTGTTCAATGTTTTTAAAACTATTTGAGCCCCTGTCAGAGTTTTTGTTGTTATTGCAGGCATAATACTATAACTCCATTATTGTATTAGTTTAGCACAGTTAAACTTTAAATGCAAAAAAGCCGCCTTTTTAAAATAAGACGGCTCTTTTCTTTTAAATTAAACTTAATCTTCTTTTGAGAACAATTCTTTAATCAAGCTTTTCTTCTTTTGAACTTTGTTCTTTCGTTCTTGAGCTTTTTTCTGTCTTTCCAACTGTTTCTGTTTTGCCTTAGCTCTTTTCTTTGCAAGTTTTTGTTCTCTTGCTTTTTTCTTTTGAGCTAATTTTTGTTGGCGTTCAAGAGATTTTTGATGAGCTTTTTGTTCTTTTTGCGCAACAGAACCTGTTACATTATCAAGCCATCTTGATACAGGACCTTGAGTTTCTGCGGCATAAACAGAAGACATCGACATTACAGCAATTGCGAGTAATACTGTTAATTTTTTCTTCATAAACATTTCTCCTTATTCAGAAATTAATTGATTCCACAATTGTTTTTTCTGTTCAATTTTTTGTTTTCTTGCGTTAGCAGCATCTTCTCTTGCTTTTTGATTAGCTTCAATTTTCTTTTGAAGTTCTTCTTTTCTTTGAGCACGAGCTTCTTCTCTTGCTTGTTGATCTTTTTGTAATTGTTTTTCTGTATCTACAAGTTTTTGTGTATGTTTTTGAATAAATTTACCTGTATAAGTAGTAGGTTCTGAATCAGCGGCGCAACCGCAAATAACTAAAGATAATGATGCAACCAATAATTTTTTAATCATAATAAACTCTCCTTTTTGCTACTTGAATATTATACTAGATTAAATCATACATCGCAACTATTTTGTCAATTCCTTCTTTTGCAATGTTAAAAATCTTAATCATTTCTGACTGCTCATAAGGCTCTCCTTCAGCAGTAGTCTGAAATTCTATAATTTTACCACTCTTTGTCAAAACGATATTACTGTCAACTTGAGCATGCGAATCTTCTTGATAATCCAAATCAAGTCTGACTTCTCCATCAACAATACCTGCTGAAATAGCTCCTATCGGTTCAATTATAGGATTTTCTTTTAATGTACCGTTTGCCAACAACTTTTCAACCGCAATTCTCAAAGCTAAAAATCCCCCGCAAATAGATGCAGTTCTTGTTCCACCATCTGCTTGAATTACATCAGCATCTATTGTTATTGTTAAATCAGACATTTTCTCTAAATCAACGCAAGCTCTAAGGCTTCTGCCGATAAGTCTTTGAATTTCCTGAGTTCTTCCTGATATTTTTGTTCTTTCTCTTTGGCATCTTGTATTTGGAGCAGAAGGCAACAGAGAATATTCTGCAGTTACCCAGCCTCTTTTATCGTCCTTGTCCATCCATTTTGGTTTTCCTTCCTCAACAGATGCGGTTGTAATCACTTTTGTATCGCCAAATTCAACAAGCACTGAACCGAGTGCGTGTTTTGTATAATCTTTTATAAATTTAATTTCTCTTGTTTCGTTATTTGCTCTGCCTTCTCTTTTCATAAGATTTATCCTTTCAATTAATTATGCTTACCTTCATAATCCCACATATAAATCTGTCCGCAATATTTGCAAACAGCATGATCATTCATAAATTGCAAATCGGGAATAAATTTATACCCGTCAACAGTAATTTCAATATCTCCATCCTTGTTATATTCCTGCGAAAACTTCTTTTCGCCACGATAATCAGGGGAGAACATTAATTCAAATTTATCAACAGATTTACAATTTTTGCATATAAACATTTTTAATACTCATCATCATCCATTCTTGCACGTCTGATAATTTCAGGATCTATTCCGCGTTTTTCAATTTTAAAAGTTTTTGCAACCGTCTTTTTAGGTGCAGCTTTTCTTTTATAACGAGGTTTTGCACTTTCAACAGGAACATCAGCAGATGCAAGATTGTTATACCACAATGTCCAGCAAATACTTCTTAAAGGAAGAGTAAAACCGACAACTACAAAAAATATAATCTGCTTTACAACTTCCTGACCAATTATTGCAGGAGTAATTCCATATTTTTCAAGATACTCAACAGGCAAAGTATAAGCCCAATTTTCAAAAACCTTTGCACAATTTTTAGTTAAATCCAAAGCGTCAAATAACACTCCTAACCCTGAAGTCAAAAGATAATAAGTAAAAATAACAAGAAATGCCATTAATAAAAATGTTCTTGCAAAATTACCTTTGACAAGCTGTAAGCTTCTTCTAAAATACCCGATAGGTGACAAACCGTTTTCAAATGTGAATACTTGAAAAATTAAAATAAAATATATAAAGAACACAAAACCGATTATCCAAAATATTGGTATTACGGAAATTATGGTAAAAATACTAAACAAGAACCATAATATAATGAATGAAAAAGTTTTCTTTGTAACAACAGAATTATGAGCCCTGAAATCATATACTCTTCCCGTATTCAAATACCCGTCAGTCATTGAATTCAAGGCACCGTATGATACAAGATAATCCCAAAATGCTCTTGCCCAAATCAATAACCCAGGGATAACCGAGAGGATTATACAAATAAGCATTGCTGAAATATCATTCAAAGCAGGGAATTTAACTGACAAAATTTGTAGTGTACCAATAAGTAACACCAAAAATTAAAAACAAACCAACTAATTGCCCTAAAACAGGGAACAGCATATATAAGAAAAACTTATGAATATTTAAAGCATAAATTTTAATACCTTCAAAAAATACAGCCCAAACGCTTTTATCCTCTTTTCCCATAACTCTCCTGTTTTAATATTTAAAATATTTATTGTATAATAATTTTATTACAAATATGGAAAAATACACAAAAGAAGATTTTATAAATAATAAAGTTAACTTACATTTACACTCAACCTTTTCAGACGGGAAAGGAGATGTAACCGAGATTTTACAACAAGCTCACAAACTCGGATATAAAAAAATTTCATTTTGCGATCACAACACATTAGAAGCATACAAGCAAACTGAAATTTTAAAAGATGACATTATCCTTCCGGGAATTGAATTTGATGTCTGGTGCGGTTATGTTTTTATGCACCTACTAGCTTATGGAATTGATATAAATAACGAAGAACTTTTATCATTCTGCGCAAGAGATAAAAAAGAAACAGAATTGGATATTATAAGAATTTTTGCAAAACGCGATATCAAAAAGCTTATCAAAGCAATTCATAATGCAGGCGGTATAGCAGTTTTAGCACACCCTGCCTGCTGCTGGGCAATAAATCTTGAAAGTTTTGTAAAAAAGCTAATTTCATACGGACTTGACGGAATAGAAGTTTATTACCCTTATAAACGCCACAGAGGAATAATAAAATTCCATACAGCAAAAGAAGTTGAAAGAATTGCAGATAAATACAACCTCATAAAAACAGGCGGAACCGATTTACACGGGACAAAGCTTGATTAATATAAATTTCTTAATGGTTAGACCTTAAATATGCTTCAATAAATCCGTCCAAATCACCGTTCATTACGGCATCAACATTTGAGGTTTCATAATTGGTCCTATGATCCTTAACCATTTTATAAGGATGAAAAACATAAGATCGAATTTGTGATCCAAAATTTATATCAGCGTTTTCACCCTTCAATTCAGCTAATTTTTTTTCATGCTCTGCTTGACGAATTGCGAGAAGTTTTGCCGCAAGAATTTGCATCGCATTTTCTTTATTTTGAAGTTGAGAACGTTCCTGTTGACATTTAACAACAATTCCTGTCGGTTTATGGAGAATTCTGACAGCTGTTTCAACTTTGTTTACGTTCTGACCGCCTGCGCCGCCTGAACGCATTGTATCAATTTCCAAATCCTCAGGCGGAATTGTAATTGTTTTTTCAAAATCTTCTAATATCGGACAAACTTCTACTGATGCAAAACTTGTTTGACGTTTTCCGTTTGCATTGAACGGAGAAATTCTAACTAATCTGTGAACTCCTTTTTCGGCTTTTGCATAACCGTAGGCATATCGTCCCATAATTTTTATTGTAGCTGATTTAATTCCTGCTTCATCGCCATCAAGTTTATCTAAAAGCTCGACTTTCCAATCTTTGCTTTCTGCCCACCTCATATACATTCTCAAAAGCATACTTGCCCAATCTTGAGCATCAGTTCCGCCTGCTCCTGAATTTATTGACAAAATTGCATCCGCCTCATCATATTCTCCGCTCAACATCTGTTTTACTTCAAATTTATCTAATGCAACAGACATTTCATCCAGTTGAACCGTCATCTCAGAAATTAAGCTTTCATCTCCAATTTCAAATGCAGTTTCAACATCTTCTATTACAGCTTGCCACTTATCAAGAAATTCAATATTATCTTTTATTTCCCTAATCTTTACCCCTAATTCAGAGGCTTTTTTCTGATTAGCCCAAACTTCAGGACTTTGCATTTCAGCTTCCAATTTACTTAAATCATTAACTAACGAAGCCTTGTCAAAGACACTCCTTTATTTTTTCAAATCTGGCTTTTAACCCGCCAAAATGCTGTTTTATATCGATATCCATAAATCAATCTTACTATAAAAAAATATTGTTGCAATCAATTGTATAACTGCTATAATAAGAACTATATGAGGAGAATAAATGAGCGGTTTAATTGATAGTTATAAAAAAGTTTATGAAAACAAAATAGCACATATATGGCTTTTGGTAATATCTGTTATATGGACAGTTGCCTCAAGCTATATTGATATAAAACGCGGAAATCCTTTTACTTTAAGACAAAACCCTGTTGATATTATTTTCAATATAATAGTAGGCGCATATAGCTTGCAATTTTTGTATAATGCCATGAATAATATCGATAACGGTATTTTGCCTAAATTTAAAGAAATTAAGCCTAAAGCTTTTTGGGGAGTTATCAAATTAAATATTATTTGGGGAATTTATGCTTTAATAGCTCTTTTTATACCTTTAATAATTTATATTGTAACTCATATATTACCTCTAGCATTTGTAGTAACCATCCCAATAATATTCTTTGCGATTTTTGTATATTATATATTCCTTGCTTATGCTGAGAATTTCAGTTCAAAAGGACTTTTAAATATTTTATTGTTATTTAAATTTGTAAAACCGGCTTTCAAAAGCTTATATATCAAACTTATTCTCTTTATTTTAACAACTGTCGGAGTTGCTGCAATATACATACTTATATACACTATTGCAGGACTTATCGGGATTGACAAAATAGGATATATTACTGAAGATTTGTATTGTATGGATATTATAATGAATTCACTTGCAGGGTATTTTATAATTGTTACTTGGTACTTTGCTTTTCCATATTCATTAATAAACTCTTATTATAGAGATATAAAACCAATTTTTAGAAAGGAAGATACAGAAAATGGCGAAAATGCGTGAAGCATTAGCTTGTTTATATAAAGGTGAAAATGCACTGCAAAGACAAATATGTTTGTTTTCAATATGCGGAATTGCAGGGTTAATTAATGGATATATGGCACTTGTAGAGCAATATTATAACGATGCTACAATATACTTGGAAATAGGACTTGCCTTATTAATTATTTTATTTAGCTTTTTCATTGTCGGATTTGAAACTGAATTTTTACACACAAGAAAAATTCCTGATTCTGATATGAACGTATTAAAAACAGCAGCTAAAAAAATTCCGTTTATCATTTTCCTTGTAATGATTCCTTTATGTATGTTCAGCGTATTTTCAAAATATAAATATCAAGCATTCTGTATAGAGACCTTGCTTGCAATTCCTCTAACTATGATTCAGGCAGGTTTTTCATACAATTTTGAAAATTCTGATGCTTTCAAACTTTTCCACAAATTTAATGTCAAAGATTATTTTATGCTATTGATTAAAAGATTGTGGGTTGTAATTGCGGCTTACGGGATTACGCTTTTGGCAGTTTTTATTATATTCTTTTTAGTCGGGTTAACGGTTGCAATAATTTACAAAGGTGATGTAAATGCTATAAGCTTTGCACTGTCATCAAGACAAACACAAATTGCAAAATTATCAAATTATATTACCGCAATTTTGCTTGTTTATACTTTGACAACAGGGGTATTAGTCTGGGATTACGAATTAATCAAAACTTACGAAGCAAAAGATTAAACCATTTAATTAAAATCATTTTACCCAACGACCTGAATTCTTCCGTCATCTACGATATCAACAGGTTTTGAAGTTTTGTGCATATAATCTTCTATACATTTGCAAACATCAAAATCATAAATCTTTTTATCAGCGTCAGCTTTTTTCAACATAGTAAAACCATCCTGACCTGCTGCATAATAATCCGTCAATGCGGTTTTATAAAATTTATCTGTTCTTGGATTTTTTATATCAATAGGGGTTTCTGTTCCATTCTTGTCAACAAAAGATGCACTCTTTAATTCTCCATCCTTGCCGACTTTATATTTTAATCCTGAAACATAAACAAGCCCCGGCTTATTATTTGTGTTAACCAAAGATCTTGAAGCTACACGCAAGGCATCAACAATATCTTTTTCAGAATAATTTGCGACAACCATTCTATTTTTAAACGGAGAAATATCTTCTAACCATCTTGTATCAAGTTTTCCGGATTCAAAAAATCCTCTCATTGTCGCAGAGCCAAATAATGCAATATCCGTTCCCAATTCTTCCTTCATACAATCACAAAGGAAGCTTCCATGCCCGCTTGGTTCAACAGAAACATTTTTAGGTGCAGGAGAAACAGAATTTATCACACCAACAACTTTTGGTTTTCCAAGAATTGATTCAAACACATGTCTTACAACAGGACTGCGTTTAAAACCTCTTGTACTTGTTACATTATTTTGAGCCTTTGTTATAACTCCATTTTTATTCCATTCAACATTCAATATACCAAAATAATTACCGTCACGACCTGCTTGTGTTATTACAACAGGCTCGCCTGATTTTGAATTGAATAAATTGATATTAGGTTTAATATCTTTTACCAGATTGTGAGAATGACCGCCTAAAATAATATCAATACCGTCTGTTTCTTTTGCAATTCTTTGATCATAGCCAAATCCGACATGAGATAACAATATAATTCTGTCAACGCCTTGCTTTTTCAAATTGTTAACTTCAGTTTGCACATCTTTTATTGTATTTTCAATACCATCGATTTGAAGTTCTTCAAAAATCTTTCCATACTTCAATCTCGAGAACAAATCTACAGGAGAAACACCGATAATTCCGTATCTGTTTCCGTTAATTTCTTGAATATAAGAGCTTTCAACTTTTTTATAAAGCGGATTATCAGGCTTGATATGAATGTTACAAGCAAGCATTTTGTAACCCATTTGCGGAATTAATTCTGCGATATGATTAGGTGTATCGTATTCATGATTGCCCATCGCTGAAGCCATAATTCCCATAATATTTTGAGCTTCTACCATAACTTTATTTGCTTCGACAGGCTCTCCAAGCTGAATATCACCTGATGAAAGCTTTAATTTATCAGTCGGAACAGATGGAACAAAATGGTCAAAAGCATAAGATGCCGTAACTGTACGTTCCATATTTATCGACTTTCCGTGGAAATCATTAATATAAAAGATGCTTGTCCTATCAGGCTTGTTAGGTTCTGTTTTACCGTTTGGCGTTTTTTTTAAAAGCGCCTGATTTTGGAAATTAGAATTTGAAGCTGTAATGGGCGTTATCATCTAGTTTAATTCCCTCTAAAATGAAACACCCTCAATATTTTTTTTTGCTATATTTATATAAAAGGTTTACAAAAGTTATAATTCAAACTTCATTGTTTGAATTTCCCATTTTGTGGAGAGTTCACTAATCAAAAGCTCAGCTTCTCCGCTTACTTCAAGCAGAACAATTCCACGATTTAAACATACAATATCTTTTGATGGATGTAACCCAATTCTAGTTCTAATTTGACAACCTAATTTTGATATAATTTTTTGAAATTCAACAGAAGTTTCTAACCTATTTTCTAAAGAAACACCAATAATAGTGACAGTCATATCCCCTCCTTTAGCGTTATCAACAGAGTCATTCTAAACTTGTTTCAAAATCAACATTATTTGTAATTTTAAAAATTTTTACAAAAAAATAACACCCTCAATTGGGTGCTACCTTTTTATTAATTTTGATGAGTATTATTTTATTTTTCGAGCTCATCCATAGCTTGAAGCTGTTTTTTCTTGTAATTATGGATTACTGCATCTACAAGAAGCTCATAAGATTTCATATTCTCAATATTTGGGAATTCTTCCTTGAGCTGTTCTCTGACCATTGCTTCCAGCTTTCGTTCGTCAGAATTTGATTTCAATTCGTCAACTCCGCTAACCATACTGATATAATCAGCTGATCTTTTATTTGAATTTAGGTTCATAAAATTTAGCCAGCGCAATTTTGGGCTAATTTGTTTCCCAAATGTTTTTACTATTTTTAGATTTTTTAATCTGTCTAGCATAAGTTGACTCCTACCATTTATTGCTTTATTAATTTTTTATTTACCTTCTTCGTACTATTGTAAAGTATCCTGAAAAAAATAATTTACTTTTTTACAACGATTGTTTACAATTCTTTATAATTTACTGAAATCTGCGATATAATCATATTTTTTCTTCAACATTGTCAACAAGGCAAGTCTGTTTTCCTTAACATTTTCATCCTTGTCCATTACAAGAACGTCATTGAAGAATTTTTGAACAGAAGGATTAATTTCTTCCAATTGCTTCAAATAAGCTTCATAATCCATATTCTCAGAAACTGTTTCTATTTGATTTAATAACATAGCCTCAGCAGGTTCTTTGAATAGATTTTTGTTAACAGATTTTTTTGATTCTTCTTTTAATATTCTCAAAACTCTGTTTGCGCTTTCTAAAACATCATCGGATTTAAAGCTTGAAACAGCTTCAACACGTTTAATATAATCCGTCAAATCTTCAAGAGGATTTTTATTTGAAGCGCATGCTTCCAAAACATTTTTTGAATATTTATCTGATAAATAAATAATCAATCTTTGAATAATAAAATCATAAATTTCTTCGGTAATCTTACCTGAAACTCTGTTTATACAAGAGCCTGCTGCTTTTTTCAATTTATCGGCAAATCCATCTCCTTCTGTTGATACAGGTAATAGTAACAAAGTTTCATTAACCAATTTTGCCAAATCAATTTTCAAATTATTAGCAAGAATAGTTCTTATAATACCGAGTGCTGCACGGCGAACTCCTAAAGGATCTGAAGAACCGGTAGGTTTTTTACCTTCTGCAAATACTGCACAAATATTATCCATTTTATCAGCAATACCGACAATTTGACCTTCAAGAGTTTTTGCGATTTCTCCATCTGCATTCAACGGGAAGTAATGTTCTTTAATACCTTCACAAACGCATTCAGGTTCACCGGATACTCTTGCATAATCAGCACCAATAAAGCCTTGAAGCTCTGTAAATTCAAACACCAAATTTGTTGACAAGTCAGCTTTTGCAAGCATTGCAGTACGTTCAACAGTCTTATTTTCACCAATCATTAATCTTGAAAGTGCAATAAGTCTTTGAGCCTTGTCATACATAGTTCCCATACCTTTTTGGAAAGTTATGCCTTTCAAATCTTCAACATAATCAACCAAAGGTTTTCTAGTATCTTCATTAAAGAAGAATACGGCATCATCAAGACGAGCTTTAATTACTCTGACATTTCCTGCTTTAATATTTTCAAATTCATCACCTAAATAATTTGTCATTGTAATAAATTTGTTAATAAGTTTCCCGTCTTTATACAAAGCAAAATATCTTTGATGAACTGCCATAACAGTAACAACAAGTTCTTCAGGAAGCTTCAAATATTCTTCAGAGAACTCACAAACTGCAGGTACAGGATATTCAGTAATGAATGTAACTTCTTCCAACAAATCATCTGTATAATAAGGAGTTGCACCTAGTTTATCAGCTTCTTCTTTTGCCTTATCAATAATCCTTTGTTTTCTTTCATCCTGATCAACAATTACGCAGCAGTTACGCATAATTTCAACATAATCATCAGGGTTATTGATATAAACATTTTGTTGAGCAAATCTATGTCCGCGAGAAACATTAGAGCTTTCTTTATCAATAATTTTAATTTTAACTTCTTCTTTATCAAGAATAGAAACAATCCATCTGATAGGACGAGCAAATTTTTCCTCATTATTAGCCCATCTCATAAAATGAGGACCTTGAAGTTTCAAGACAATAGATGGAACATTATCTTTTAAAAGTTCTACAATTGATTTACCTTTAACAACAATTTTTGCATGCAGGTAATCATTTTCAATATACAAATCTTGAGGGGTAATCCCATTCTTTTTGCAGAAACCTTCACCTGCTTTAGTCAAATTACCCTGTTCATCGTAGGC
>ERZ779981.854-NODE-854-length-13003-cov-1.52556_pt1 | contig 13003 bp, 13 predicted proteins | sample MGYA00511182_ERZ779981 | MGnify/ENA primary metagenome ERZ779981 (study PRJEB29588, sample SAMEA2149539) | human gut metagenome | biome: human gut; feature: human-associated habitat; material: faeces | place: Denmark | collected 2008/2010 ... | reverse complement strand
ATCTAAAGAACTTAAAGAAGAAATGATTAAAGCCTGCACAAAAGCTGCAGAATTTTATAATTTGCGACTTTTGAAAGACAAAGAACCTGAAACAACTGCTGTTTTAGATTACTTAAGCGGACGCGGAATTACAAAAGATATAATTGAAAAATACCATATAGGACTTGCCCCAAAAGCTTATGCCATGTTTTATAAAAAGTTCAGAAATGAATTTTCTGAAAATGTTATGGAAAAAGCCGGCCTGATTGTCAAAACCAGAGAAGGAGATGAATATATCGACCGCTTCAGACACCGTGTAATTATTCCGATTCAAAACGAATTTGGAGAATACGTAGCCTTCGGTGCCAGAGCTATTGAAAAAGACCAAGCTCCAAAATATTTAAACTCCTCTGATTCACTAATTTATAACAAGAGTAAGCTTCTTTACGGGCTTTATCCAGCCAAAGACGCAATAAAAAATGAAGACAGCGTAATTTTGATGGAAGGTTATTTTGATGTAATTTCAGCTCAGGCGCATGGAATTGAAAATGCCGTTGCCTCTTGCGGAACATCATTAACAGCCGATCACATCAAATTACTTTCAAGATACACTCCATCAAGAAGAATTTATCTTTCTTTTGATACTGATTTGGCAGGACAAAAAGCTACAAAAAGAAATGCAGAGCTTATAAAAGAAGCATTTGCAGGTCTTGGCAACATAAAACAATTTGACGAAAGTTATATTTCAACGACAGATGACAAATATTCCTGCGAAATAAGAGTTATAGCACCGCCTGAAGGCAAAGATCCCGATGAATTTATCCGCTCTGTCGGTGCTGACAGCTACAAAGAGTATATGAAGCATGCTCCTTTGCTGATAGATTTTCAACTCAACGCAATTTTGAAAGAAAAACCCGTAACTCCGATTGAAAAAACAAAAACTGTTAAAGAAATAATTCCGCTTTTATTGGAAATAAAAAACACAATTATTCAATCAGAATATGTAAAAATGATAGCAGATACCCTGCAAATAGATGAAAATGCATTGTTCAGTGAATTAAAAGCCACCCAACAATCTCAAGAGCTTAAAAAACCTGATGTAGAGCGAATTGTTAAGAAAAATGTATCAATTTCAGAAAAAGCGCAAAAAAATTTATTGAGCGTTTTTCTTGTAATCGACAATCACTTCTCATTTGAAGAAATCAGGCAAATGATAGATGGCACGGCATTTACGAACGAAACGTTAATAAATGTAAAATCTACAATTGACAAATTAACATGTACCGTAAATAATGTGAAAGAATTAATCGAAAAATTATATACAGCTTACGCTGACCAACCGGATACTCAAAAAATTATAACAGATTTGATAAGTATTGCGGAAACATTCCAAAACCTTGACGATGATGATTTTGTAACCGTAATAAGGGAAAATATAAACAAAATCAACGAATGTCAAACTAAAAAAGAACAGGAAAAAATCAGAAATTTATATAAAAGCGCAAATGATAATGACACAGAAGCCCTGAAAATTCAAATGCAGCTTAGAGATAAGATAAATAACAGATTAAAATTGGAGAAAATGAATGAGTAAAAAAAGACAAAACAGCTCCTCTATTGTAAGTATTATGGATGATGAAAATCTGGACTTGCATGATATCGAAGATGATACCCTATCCGCTGACTCAGACAGCGTTAATTATATGAACATGGATATTAGCACAGACAATATTGAAGATATTGTAACCGAAAAGATTGAAAATAAAGCAGCGCTTGAAGATATATACATGATCAACAGAAATGAAGATTCTCCTGAAAATGATATGGAAATCACAAAAGGTATAGCTGTTGATGACCCTGTTAGATTATATTTGAGAGAAATCGGAAGAATTAAATTATTATCAGCAAATGAAGAAATTGAACTTGCAAGAAAAATTCTTGAAGGCGGCACACCCGGTGCTATCGCTAAAAGAAAACTTGTTCAAGCAAACCTTCGTTTGGTTGTAAGTATCGCTAAAAAATATGTCGGACGTGGAATGCTTTTCTTAGACCTTATTCAAGAAGGTAACTTAGGTTTAATCCGTGCAGCAGAAAAATTTGACCATGAAAGAGGTTTCAAATTCTCTACTTATGCAACTTGGTGGATTAGACAAGCTATTACAAGAGCTATCGCTGATCAGGCAAGAACAATTCGTATTCCTGTTCACATGGTTGAAACAATTAATAAATTGAAAAAAGTTACAAGACGTTTGGCTCAAGAACTTTCAAGAAAACCGACCGAAGATGAACTTGCTATTGAAATGAATGTTTCAATTCCAAAACTTCGTGAAATAATTAAAATCGCTCAAGAACCTTTATCGTTGGAAACTCCGATAGGTAAAGAAGAAGATTCTCGTTTAGGTGATTTTATCGAAGATAAAGAAGCAGATGCACCGATTAAAACAGTAGCATCAGAACTTTTGAGAGAAGACTTGGCAGAAGTTCTTTGCACTTTATCACCAAGAGAACGTGATGTATTAAGATTGCGTTTCGGTATGGATGACGGACGTCAAAGAACATTGGAAGAAGTTGGTCAATTGTTCGGCGTTACTCGTGAACGTATCAGACAAATTGAAGCTAAAGCTCTCAGAAAGCTTCGTCACCCGAACAGAAGCAAACGTTTAAGAGAATATGTAGAATCATAAATTTATAAAAAAGCTCTCAAGATTTTGAGAGCTTTTTTAATAGTTTGTAAAAAATAAAAAGACTGATTTTTGTTATTAATCAGTCTTTAAATAAAGTGTGAGTAAATGTGTATATTTATAAGTAGTTAAACTATCGCATCCAAAAATTCTGTTACACCTGCGGCTGTTTCTTCACTTAACGGTTTGCTCATATATTTTGTAAGTTTGTCGTGATCAACACCTTTAACATTTGCCATTGCATAAGCTACAAAGTTATCTTCAGCTTCAATACCTTGCAATTCATCTAATTTTTCCATAAACGGTGTATTAAAATATTGTTCAATTCTTCTTTGTGTTGCAGCATCAGATTTATCAACTTTTGATAATTGAACTCCCCAAATCTGAGCAGCTGTTGCATCTAAAGCACTTACCTCAATACCTTCTGAACCTTTAAAATTAATAACCGGTTTAGCATTATCTGCTTTTTCTTCCTTAGCAGCTTTTCTTGCACTTAATGCGTCATAATATGCTTTTAAAGCTTCTACATTTTGTTTTTTGCCGCCGTTTCCGTTAACTTTGTTCATTTCCGTTCTCCTTAACCAAAACAGGTTATTTAATTTACTCACAAAATGTATAACGGTATTTTATTTAATAATCTTTAAGGAAAAGTCTACATTTGTAACAAATTTTAACAATAAAAAAAGAACCGACTTTTTAAATCGGTTCTTAAAAATTTTGTGAGTAAAAACTTTGATTGATAATAGAACATATTAAGCAATTTCAACTTCAGCTAACAAATCATCAGCCATAGCAGGAGGGAAGCCTTCGCCATCAAGTTGTGATAATACAGACATAGTGCTGTTATTAATATTGCCATACATATATGCTTTTACTAACGGATCTTGAGCAAGATTAAAAGCTTCTTTTCTATCTGCTCTTGTTACGTTTGACAAATTCATAGTTTGTACAGTTTTTGTCAAATCATCTAAATCTGCTGTTTGAGCTTTAGCAACTTTTTTTGATGTATGTAAGTTTAAACCAGGATAAAAATTTGTACCTGTTAATAATTCGTCACCAAGTTCTTTATTTTCAACATGTTCTGCTGCTTTTTGGTTGTTAATAGGTATATTAGTTTTTACTTCTTTTTTGTTATTTGCAGCATTTGTTTCAATTCTTCTGTTGTTGTTGTTACCAAATAATCCGAAATTTCCGTTAATTCCTGTCATAATTCCATTCTCCGTTTGTTTTACTCACTATCTCTTAATTTGTTTTCCTGTTTAATTGATTTCCATATTTATATAAAGTATTTTTGTATTTAAAAATTGCGTAAACAATATATAATTTTTACATATTATGTTACATAAGTTTACAAATCTTGTCTGTTATACTTTTCAAAATTTAATAAAAACGCCTGAAATATATACTAATGGCTAGTAGTAAAAATGTGTCGATTTGCTAATATAATAGTAGAAGAGAGCAATTTTAAAAAAGATTAAATAACTCAGGAAATATGAAACATAAAACAAAGGGGTTGACCGAAAGAGAAATTGATGTTTTAAAATTTGTTATTCTCGGCTACAACAACAAAACAATTGGGAAAAAATTATTCATTACAAATCACACGGTAAAAGCTCATCTAACCCAAATATATAAGAAATTAGGGGTTACAAACAGAACTGCTGCAGCGATTAAAGCAAAAGATAATAATATTATTCCTCCTCAAGACTCAGAACAGCCATAAAAGCTTCTTGAGGAACTTCTACACGCCCGACAGACTTCATACGTTTTTTACCTTTCTTTTGCTTTTCCAAAAGCTTTCTCTTACGCGAAATATCTCCGCCGTAACATTTATCTAATACGTTTTTACGCAAAGCCTTAATGTTAGTTCTTGCAATAACACGACCGCCGATTGCAGCCTGAATAGGTACTTCAAACAATTGACGTGGAATTATATCTTTTAATTTTGATGTAAGTTTTTGACCTATGTAAAATGCACTATCTTCATGGCATATTACAGAAAGCGCGTCAACAACTTCACCTGCAAGCATAATATCAAGTTTTACAAGTTTTGAGCGTTTGTAATCCTTAAATTCATAATCCATGCTTGCATAACCTTTTGTTCTTGATTTCAGCTGGTCATAAAAATCAGTAATTACTTCACTCAAAGGAATTTCATATTCCAAACTGGCACGGACTTTATCAATATAAGACATATTTTTGAAAATTCCGCGTTTAGTTTGCGCTAAATCCATCAAAGTTCCGACATAATCATTCGGGGCGATAATTTGAACTTTTACATAAGGTTCTTCAATATAATCTCTAAGCTGAGCAGGCGGAAGATTTGCAGGGTTATCGATTTCAACCATTTCACCGTTTGTTTTGTAAACGTGATATACAACAGATGGGGCTGTCGTTACGATAGAAAGTCCATATTCACGTTCCAAACGTTCCTGAGCAATTTCCATGTGCAGCATTCCCAAAAATCCGCATCTGAAACCAAATCCTAAAGCAGTTGATGTTTCAGGTTCAAAAGTAATACTGCTGTCATTAAGCTTCAATTTTTCCAAAGCTTCTTTCAAATCTGCATAATCATCATTATCAACTGGGTACAAGCCTGAAAATACCATAGGCAAAGCTTCTTTATAACCTGGTAACGGTTCTTTTGCGGGGTTTTCAACAGATGTAAGCGTATCACCGACAAAACGAGTCAATTCTTTTATAGAGCCTGCAAAATATCCTACATCACCGCAAACAAGTTCATTAACCTGAACTCTTGAAGGAGTTTGATAACCAAGCTCAACAACCTCATATTCTTTACCAGATGCCATAAATTTAACTTTTTCACCGAGTTTAATTTTCCCGTCCATAATCTTGAAAAAGCAAAGTGTTCCTAAATATTGGTCATAAGCGCTATCAAACACAAGAGCTCTCAATGGTTTGTCCGAATTATCAACAGGCGGAGGAATTAAATCAACAATAGCCTCCAAAACTTCATCAATACCAATTCCTGCCTTTGCACTGACAGGAATTGCCAAAGAAGCATCAAGTCCCAAAACTTCTTCAATTTCTTCTTTTACACGCTCAACATCTGCTGAAGGTAAATCAATTTTGTTAATTACAGGGATAATTTCCAAATTCTGCTCAATTGCCATGTAAACATTTGCAAGCGTCTGAGCTTCAACCCCTTGAGTAGCGTCAACAATCAACAATGCACCTTCACAAGCGGCCAAAGAACGTGATACTTCGTAAGAAAAATCAACGTGCCCCGGAGTATCGATAAGGTTAAGCTCGTAATTTTTGCCATTTTTGGCTTTATAATTCATTCTTGCTGAGTTTAACTTAATCGTAATCCCGCGTTCACGTTCAATATCCATAGAATCCATAATCTGATTCTGCATATCACGCTCTGCAACAGTACCTGTTTTTTCAAGCAATCTGTCTGCAAGTGTAGATTTGCCATGGTCAATGTGGGCAATTATACAAAAATTTCTTACATTATCTCTGTATTTCATAATCTTTATTATATTAGAAACACATGTAAGTTACAACACAAAAGGGTATAAAACAATTTATTTTACAAAATTTAAAACCTTAAACCCGCGTTTTTTCTTTTCCAATTCGATATCAGGCAATTCATAACACTTTATACAACGTGCTTCATAAGTTTCATCCCCGCCAATCATAATGAGTGGAGAATGTTTATCCGCAGGTTTGCCGTCAATTAATCTTTGTGTACGAGTAGCATGCTCACAACCGCATTTCATACATACGGCATGCAATTTATCAACCTTTGTTGCAATACACATTAATTCAGGCATACTTCCGAAAGGTTCTGCTTTAAAATCAAGCTCCAAGCCTGTTCCGATAACCTTTTTCCCTTCGTCCATAAGCTTTGAAATAACTTTAACAATATTGCTGTCAAAAAATTGGAGTTCGTCAATCGCAATAACTTCATCTTCAGGCTTTACGATACTCATAATCTGTATAGCATGCTTAACCTTTATCGCATCAAGCCAAAGTCCGTTTCTTGATTCAATATAATCACCCTTTGAACGAGTATCCAAATCAGGAGAAATAACTTTTACCTTCCTTTTTGCAATAATACAACGTCTGATACGTCTTAAAAGTTCTTCCGTTTTGCCACAGCTCATTGGCCCTGTTATTAATTCAAACGAATATCCAAAATCCATAATTTTACTATCTTCCCAAAACTATTATTATATTATTTTTAACAAGTTAATTATACATCTTTGAAAAAATTTTTGAAAGTAAATTAATGTAAAATTTTATCCCGTAATTTTTTCAATCCTGCCCCATAAAAATATCTTAACTGCTCAGGGAAATTCTCTTGAATATCAATCATATACATATCATGAGCTATAAATGCCTTTATCAAAAATAAAACTTCAGGGTTTTTAGTCCAAATTACTTCAGGCATCTCGTTTTTTGAAGGAATTGTCAATCCAAAAAGCCCTTCAGAATTATCTACACATAAAAACAAGAATTTTCCGTTAAAATAATGTTCTAACATACGGATACCCAAGTGCTGAAAGGATTTTCCAAAATTACATATAAAATTGTCATATTTTACAATTTTTACATCTAACCCTCTGTTATAAGCATCAAGCAAATGAGGTTCCAAATACTTGAAATCCTGCGAAAATAAGGCAATAAATATATTATTTTGCGCACTTTTTATAATTTCTTCAATTTTATCAATAATTTTTGTTCTTCCACTAATCGAAAGTATCGGCTCCGTGTAATTTTCTTCCTTTATATCAGGAAGTTTTTTTTCAAGAAAATTTATTGTTGAATCTATTTTTCTTTTATAACGTTTGGTAAGCTCTTTGGGCTTTATAGGAGTATAAGTTATGGGCTTTGTATTTGAAGGGATTGCAATATGCATACTCTCAAGCACTTTTAAAGTATCATAAGCTCTTGATTGTGGAATATTAGCTAATTTTGCGATTTCATAACCAGTTGCAGGGAATTTTTTCAATAACGCAATATAAACCTTTGCTTGATACTCATTAAGCCCTATTTCTTTAAGTTTTTCAACGATTTCGTCCATAAAATGAGTTTAGCCGAATTTTGGATTTTAGGCAAGTTTTGTCACACAAAAGCGGAATTGTAAAAATAAGAAATTAGATTTTGAAACAAGTTCAAAATGACAACACCGAAATACATTAGTCATATAAAGCGACTGCAAGGGAATGTGGGAAAGATGTTTCGATTATCGTTAAAAGCGACTTGTAAACAGTCATAGGCGTGGTAACAGATGCGAGGGATAAGGCTTTGGGATTTTGAAACAAGTTCAAAATGACAATACCCGAGTGCATTAGTCGAGTAAAGCGACTATAAGGGAATGCGGAAAAGATGTTTCGACTGTCTTTAAAAGCGACTTGTAAATAGTCGTAGGCGTGGTGTATTAAGCGCGGGGATGAGTTTCGTTATAAACATCTTTCAAATGCTGTGTGGAAACATGGGTGTAAATTTGGGTGTTTGAAATGCTTGCATGCCCCAAAAGCTCTTGCACAACCCTTAAATCCGCACCGTTTTCAATCAAATGTGTTGCAAAACTGTGTCGAAAAACGTGAGGTGTAACATGTTTTGGCAAATTTATTTTTTCGACAACATCATTAATAACATTTCTTACAGTCTTTGTCTGCAGTCTGTAACCCGTATTATTTATGAATACAGGAGAATCTTCACTTGTATCAGGTACAGGAAAACCTTTTGGGATAAGCGCTCTTGCAGTTTCGATATAACGTTCCAGAAAATGTTTTGCCCTGTCTGTCACAAGAATTATTCTTTCCTTTGCGCCTTTACCAAAAACTCTTATTTCATTATGTTCAAGGTTCAAATCTCCAAAATTTAGTCCCGAAAGTTCTGAAATACGCATACCAGTAGCCCACAAAAGTTCAAGAATTGTTCTGTTTCTGTAACCTGATGGGGTGTCTATTTTTATGTTATTCAAAATCTGTTCAACTTCATCAGGAGTTAAAAATTTAGGTAAAGATTTCGGTCTTTTAGGAGTATTTAGATTTATAGCGGGGTTTGAATCAACCCTTCTTTCTCTGTACAAATATTTGTAAAATGTTCTTAATGAAGCGATTTTACGTGCAATAGTCGTTTTTTTGTAATTAAATTTTTGTATAAAATGCAAGTATTCCCTAACCTTTTGGAAAGTAACATCTTCACAGGATTCGCCATCCATCCAAATAAGAAAACTCAAAATATCAGAACAATAAGCCTTTGCCGTATGCTTTGAAAAGTTCTTCTCAGCTATAATATACGATTTAAAATCTTCCAAATCCTGTTTTGAATTATCATTAATACCCATAAAGTTTCTTATCGCCTTTTTATATACTTTTTCTACTGCATTTATATTATTGCTTTTTTATAAAGACTATTATACAATATTTATAAAAGAATTAAAATAATTAATTATTAAAAATATCAAATCCTGCAGGAGAAATTATGAATTATAAAAAATTAATAGCATCATCTATTGTCGTTATAGCAGCCTTGTCTATGCAAGTGAATGCAAAAGAATTGCAAGCACAAGTTCAAAAAAGCACAGCAAATAAGGCAAAGACTGTTCAATCTGCATCAGTAAAATCATCAACACAAGTTTACCCGGCAATTTCAAAATTAATTGAATACAATCATTGCGAAGAAGCAGATGAACAAATAAGACAACTTTTAAATTTAAAACCTAATGATATTAATTTGTTAGCCTTGAGAACAGTTTCTATGGCTAAACAACATAAACTTGATCCTGCACAAAAAGAATTAGATAAACTATTAAAACAATACCCTAAAAACCCAACCTTACATTATGCTCAAGGTCTTGTTTATTTACAAAGAACCACATCATCAGATGTTGCATATATTAAAAATACTCAAGGCTTAATCAACAATTCAATAAGAGAATTTGTAAACGCTGTAAATTTAAACAGCAAATATTATGAAGCATACAATGCAATGGGCGTTGCAACATTAAAATTGGGGAATAAAAGTGATGCAGTAGATTTGTTTAACACAGCATTAAAAATCAATCCGTCATTCGCAACCGCTTACGATAACATCGGTATTGTAGAAATGATGAACGGAAACCTTGATTCAGCAGAAAATTATTTCATGAAAGCCATGAAATATAACACTCACAACCCGACAGCCTGGTATCACATGGCTCAGGTTGAAACTCGCAGAGGTAACTATTCAAAAGCATTGACTTGGGTAAACCACTCAGTACACGTAAATCCAAATTCATCACCTGCATTGACTTTACAAGGTGAGTTGTATTTGAAACAAGGTAACCAAGCTGCTGCAATAAATTCTTTCAAAAAAGCACAAATCGTAAAACCTGAAAACTCAAGACCTTATTTGAACCTTGCAACAATTTACGAAAATCGTGCTGATGAAGAATTTGCAATGGAACAGTTGAAAACCGCAATCGCAATTAATCCTAACTACAAAGAAGGGAAATTGAGAATTGCAAATATGGCACTTCATATTAGAAAATATGATCAAGCCCTTGATTATTATTCAAAACTTGTAGGCGATTCAGACTACAATGATGAAGCAATCGTCGGACTTGCAAACACATATTATGAAATGGCCAAAGAACGCGGCAACAACGAAGGTATAACAACAAATAGAGAAGTTTATCTTGCTTATGACTACATAAATCAAGCAATTGAAAAATGTCCGCAAGATTTGAAACTTCACCTTGCAAAATTAAAACTTGCAAGACTAATTCACCAAGAACCGTTATCAAGAGACAGCTTGAATTATATTATTCAAGCAGCAGGTAACAACCTTATGGATAGCGTAATTAAAGGTGAAGCTTATCTTGCAATGGGTAGAGAAAAAGATGCAGTTTATACATTTGAAAACGCAATCAATTTCTCAAATTCAGTTGATGATGATTTATATCTCGCAGAAATTCTTGTTCATAACAAACAGTTCAGAACAGCAAGACTTGCTCTGCAAAAAGCTTTAACAAAAGATCCTGATAACATTATTGCGAAAAACGGTATTGCATACATCAATCTTTGTGAAACTAAATCAAACGAATTCTTTGATATTGCACAAAGAGAATATCAACAAAATAACTACGCTTCAGCAATTGAATATTGCAACCGCGCAATAGACTTCTATCATAACAGTGCACAAATTGCTAAGTTGAAAGCTATGTCTTATGAAAAAGAATTGAATTACAGAGGTGCAATCAAATACTATCAACAGTATCTTGCAATGAACCCTAACGCAGCCGATAAAATTGATATCAATAAGAAAATTGAAAAATTCAAAGACAAAGCACAATAATTAACCAGACATGAAAAAGAAATTTGATATTAGAAAAACATTTGAAACATTTTTGAGAGAGCCCATCAGTGTATTAACTGAAGGGCTGTTTCAACTTGTAAATATCGAAAACAACATATTTGCCCAAAAACCTTATGTTAACGTAGATTTTGTAAATAAAAAGACGCAAATTACTGTTGTTAACAGCGATAAGATGTACAATTTGTTCCAAAAAGTTTTATTTAAACAACGCTTAAAAGAACAAAAGGAAAAGATAGTCAGCAAAAATTCATAATTTTGTAATAAAAGCATTTAACTATCTTATATTTTCAAATTTTACCTTATTACTATACAGGCTGTCGATTAACCTTGCAATATCTTCTTTATTTCTTCTTTCAGTGAATTTTATATTATTATAAACAGGTTGTACAACTTTAGGCGTTTCTACCTGCTTGTATTCAATATGCTTACTATTAGAAATCTTATTGCTTTTGCTACTATTAATATTATTACTACTATTACTATTATTAATCCAACTTGTAACCTTTTTAGTTTCCGGATCAATTTTTTTAATTATGCTGACAGTCTTACCGTCACGTTTATAAATAGAAATAGTTACAATATTGCCTGTATTCACATCATATTCGAGAATTGATGAAATTTTGGTATCATCTTTTATATTAAAGTTTATTGTACGAATTTTATTACCGGAATTTACATCATATTCATCGATAGATTTATACAAAACATAATTAATAGTTCTGATTTTTCTACCTGATTTTCTGTCATATTCGTCAATTGAACGTATTTTTTTATCGTTAAAATAATCGTAATGAGTAGTTTTCACTCTTGAACCTGTAATAATATCAATTTCAACAACCCTATCAATTGATGTACCATTTTTACGATAAATTATTTCTTCTCTTGTTTCAGGACGCATATCAGAGTAAAGAAGCTTCATTGGTTTGTCTTCTTTTTCTTCAGGAAACGCTTGGTGAATGGCTGCTAATAAATTCATATAATTTCTCCTACATATATAATACATGATAAAATAATTTTTACTATTTTATGTAAAGTATTATACACAATTCGCATATTCAACATATTACCCTGTCAGGTATAATAATAATATATTAACCTCTTTTTTGTAAAAGTTTCAAGAAAGTTTTGTAATCCGTTCCCCAACTTGCCATAGCGTTAAGCACAGGAGCAAGGCTGTATCCGACATCTGTCAAAGTGTATTCAACACGCGGTGGCACTTGCGGAAAAACTTTTCTGCAAACAAGTCCGTCATCTTCCATAGCACGAAGGTTTGTTGTCAAAACTTTTTGAGATATTCCACTACAAGCTTTTTTTAATTCTCCAAAACGTTTAGTTCCGTTCAACAAATCTCTGATTATTAAAATTTTCCACTTTTCGCCAATCAGTTTCAAAGTTGTTTCGACAGGACATTTTGGCAGTTCTTTTAGTTCCATAATATAAAAAATCACCTATAGTATATAAACGATACTATAAGTGATTTTATCATATTTGTCAAATTATTAAACTATTTTATAGATTAAATAATAAATTATTGAAGAAATAATCATACAAGCAGGAATAGTCACAATCCACGCTATAACGATATTTCCAACGATTCTCCACTTAACGGCGTGAGCGTGGAATGTTGAACCAACACCCATAATAGCTGTTGAAATAACATGGGTTGTACTCAACGTAATACCGAAATGAGAAGCTGTCAAAATCAAACCTGCAGCAGAAGTTTCAGCCGCAAACCCGTGTATAGGTTTTAATTTGATAATTTTATGTCCCATTGTTTTGATAATTTTCCAACCGCCGTTCATAGTACCTGCCGCCATAGTAAGCGCACAAGCAACAATTACAAAAAGAGGAATTTCAAATTCCCCTGAAGGGCTTTTATGCAAAACGCCACCTGCCAAAAGAGCAAGAGTAATAATACCCATAGTTTTTTGTGCATCGTTTGAACCGTGGCTTAATGCCATCAATCCAGAAGATATAAGTTGTAATTTTCTAAATTGTTTATTAAC
>ERZ779981.846-NODE-846-length-13133-cov-8.1816_pt1 | contig 13133 bp, 10 predicted proteins | sample MGYA00511182_ERZ779981 | MGnify/ENA primary metagenome ERZ779981 (study PRJEB29588, sample SAMEA2149539) | human gut metagenome | biome: human gut; feature: human-associated habitat; material: faeces | place: Denmark | collected 2008/2010 ... | reverse complement strand
GGGTTTCATTCCCCGCATTCATTCCATACGCACCCCTTGAGCCATTCCTCTGCTTTTCATCCCTGTACTTCATTTGAGCAGCATATCTCCCCTATATTTATCGGGTGAGCCTTTCCATCCGCCCTCATCTGGTTGTAAACCTCCGTCGATCATCAGAGCGCAGACCATAATTTTATCGGCTTATCCCATATCGCCGTCAATAGTACGAAATCTTTCAGGTCTCTAATGACAGATTGGGAAAAGTCATAAAGGGGCCGACCTCCCGGTCAGCCCCTTCTTATTGACATTGTGAAAAATGAATAGGTATGAATTATAATTTAGTAATGATTCCTATCTTAGTTGCTTCAATGAACTGGATAATCTCACGGATCTCCGGTGCATCGGGAATCTGCTCCTTGATCTGTAATACAGCATCAAAAATACTGGACTGACCGTGAAACACAAGTCGGTAAGCATTTGCTATATGACGCTGTACACGTTCGTCAATACCTCTAATATTAAGCATTGCTGTGTTCACACCACCATATTTTACCGGATTGCCATTCGCGATGATATAAGGTGGTACATCTTTTGAAACGTTTGCGGAGATCATGGCACACTCACCTACACGGACATGAGGATTGCAAATGGCAGAAGTAGAGAATATGACACCATTGCTGATCTCGCAATCTCCGGCAATCTTCGTACCATAACCGAATACGCAGTATTTGCCGACCTTCGTATCGTGGGAAATGTGAGCACCCTCCATGAAGAAGTTATTGTCACCAATAACCGTCTGGCCGGTGCTGTGGGTAGCACGGTTGATCACGACATTCTCACGGAAGATATTATCATTGCCAATGATGAGCTGGCTAGGCTCACCCCGGAAATTGAAGTCCTGGGGCATGGCACCCAATACAGTACCTTGATGAACCTTGTTATTGCTACCCATCTTCGTGCCATTAAGAATGCTCACATTGGGATAGATGATGCTATTGTCTCCAATCTCCACATTATCCTCAATATACACGAAGGGATAAATCGTAACATTCTCACCAATTTTAGCCTTGGGGCTCACTACCGCTTTATCACTTATATTGCTCATAATAAATCGTCTTTAATTATTTAGTTCCGCCACCGAGGGCATAGTAAAGGTTCACGACGGCCTGCATCTTATAGAAGTCGTCCTCTACCTTAGAAAGCTCCACGGAAAGAAGACTTGACTGAGCCGTAATCACCTCCAGATAAGTAGAAGTGCTGCTGCCCATCAAGGCACGGGTGTCTTCTACATTCTTCTTTAGCACTTCCACCTGATGTGCCTCAAGCTTCGATTTCTGATCTGACGTGTTGTACAGTACGAGAGCATTGCTCACCTCATTACCTGCACTGAGCAAAGTGTTCTGCCAAGTATTGTAAGCCTGCTGGTACTGATCCTTAGCTACGCGCAAGGCAGCGACGAGCTGACCATTCTGGAAGATAGGCTGTACGAGCGAGCCAATAGCCGAAAGCAAGATCTTACCAGGGTTCACAATACCCATACCTGACGAATTGGTGTATGCACCGCTTCCGGATATCGTCAGCGAAGGATAGAAATTGGAACGGGCCTGATTCACGTTGTAGAAGCAACTGGCCAGATTCATCTCAGCAGCATGCACATCGGCACGATTGTCAAGAAGCTTCAGAGGCACGCCCACCGAGAATTTCTCGGGCAAGCTCTGCTCCTCAAGTGTGCCACGGGGAATGACACTGCCCGGCTCATTCAGCAAGAGGCAGAGAGAGTTCTCCGTCTCACGGATCTGACGAAGCAATTCTGCTTTCTGTGTCAAAGTAGAATAGTAATTGTTCTCAGCACTCTGTACACCGGTCGACCGCACATTACCCAATTGATGCTGCACCTTCATGATGTCCCAGGTCTGTTTGGTCAGCAGGGTCATATCATCAACGAGCTTCACCTCTTTATCCAGCATCAGCAATGTATAATACATATTGGCGATGTTGGCAATAAGGGAGGTCTGTACGCTCACCTGATAATCTTTCGACTGCAGCAACAACATCTTGTTGGCTTCCTTGGCATTGCGCAACTTACCGAAGAGATCAATATTCCAGCTGGCATTGATCGGCAAGCTATATGTCTGCGTAGCCTTGCCGCCATCCCAAGAGGTGATCGTTCCCTGTGGCGAGAAATTGAATGAAGGCAAGAAAGCCAGTTTGGATGCTTTCAGCTGAGCCTCCGCCATATCGACATTGAGCGCGGCATTCAGCAGATTGGTATTGTTCTTCAGTCCCTTCTCAATGAGTGCCTGCAACTGCGGGTCGGTGAAGACGCTACGCCAGGGCAGATTGCCAAAGCTTGTGGTGTCGGTCACCACAAGGGTATCTGTCACCGATGCAGAGTCGCGTACCAGGCCTTGAGCATTCACCTGCGGGCGCTCATAACTTCCATAGATGCTCTTGCAACTGCTCAGAGAGAGCAGTGCAAGGCTTACGGAAAGAAATATGATTGTCTTTTTCATTGAAATAATCTTATTTAGTTTCAATCCTTGACTGAGGATTGTGAGCATACTGCTCAATCTGACTCATGATCTCTGGATCAGCATCATCGTTGAACTTCAACGGACGGAAGCGCTCCTGCAGCCACTCGAACGCAGCGAAGAGGGCAGGCACCACGAAGATCTGGCATGCCGTACCAATCAACATACCTCCAACAGCGGAAGCGCCAAGGGTTGAGTTACCATTCTTACCTACACCAGAAGCGAACATCAAAGGCAACAGACCGATGATCATGGCCAACGATGTCATCAGGATAGGACGCAAACGGGCAGCTGCACCAAGGATTGCCGAATAGCGGATAGCCATACCCATACGACGGCGCTCAAGAGCGAACTGTACAATAAGAATGGCGTTCTTAGAAAGCAGACCCATCAGCATGATAAGCGAGATCTGTGTGTAAATGTCGTTTGAATGACCGAAGAGATTCGTGAAAATGAATGCGCCGGCCAAACCGAACGGTACAGAGAGAATCACCGACAACGGCAGGATATAACTCTCATACTGGGCACTCAGGATCAAGTACACAAAGACGATACAGAGGATGAAGATAAGAGCTGTAGAATTAGAGCTCTCTGCCTCAGAACGTGACAGACCGCTGTACTCATAGCTATAGCCGTCGGGCAGCGTCTCTTCTGACACCTCCTTAATCACCTGCATGGCCTGACCAGAGGAATAACCGCCACTGGTATTCGGCGTCACACTCACGTTGATAGACGTAAACAGGTTGAAACGGTTCACGTTGGAAGGACCATATACCTTTCGCAGAGTCACGAACTCCGACACAGGCGACATCTCACCCGAAGCGGTACGGACATAGATCTGCGACAGCTGATCAGGACGTACACGTGTCGTAGGATCAGCCTGGATCATTACACGGTAAAGCTTACCGTACGCATTGAAGTTTGATGAATACAGACCACCCAGATAACCCTGCAGCGTAGAAAGCACCGTAGAAGGAGCAATTCCAGCTTGCTTGGTCTTAGCCACATCGACATCCACCATATACTGAGGGTAGTTCGGGTTGTAAGACGTCATGGCATTCTGAATCTCGGGATGCTTGTTCAGCTCTGCGATAAACTTCTTGGTAATCTCGAAGAACTTATTCAGATCTCCACCCGTCTTATCCTCCATAGTCATGGTAATACCACTCTGTGCGGAGAAGCCAGGGATCATAGGCGGAGCGAAGGCAAGGATCTGTGCGTCCTTGATGCTGGCTGTCTGCTTGTAGATCATACCCAGCACAGAAGTCGACTCCATCGAGTTGATTAAAAGCTCTTTTACATCTCCTGTCTTGACGAAACGCTTGATACGGGCCGTAATACCACCGGAGCGCTCTTCGAAAGGCTGCAACTTAATAATAAAGGTAGCCTGGTCCGAACCCTGACCTGCGATAAAGTTATATCCGCAGATAGCCTCACGACGGCGGATGGCAGGATTGGATGCCAGCATCTTATCCACTTGGTTTACAATCTCCTGCGTGCGTGCCTGAGATGTACCAGGATTAGCAGAGATGGTAACGAACAGTGTACCGGTATCCTCATCAGGCACCAGACCCGTCTTCGTCGTTGACATCAGGACAGCCATCACGACGATACCTACCACAACCATTATGGCAGCGATGATCTTATGATTGATCACATTCTCCACTCCCTTACGGTACTTGTCCGTCATCTTATTGAATGCACGGTTGAAGTTAGAATGGAAACGGTCTACGATACTCTTGTTCGTCTCATCCGTCTCGTCCTCATTCTTCGGCTTCAGCAAGATTGCACAGAGGGCAGGCGACAGTGTCAAGGCATTAACAGCCGAGATCACAATCGAGACAGCCATCGTGATACCGAAGTTACGATAGAACGTACCGGAAGTACCACCCAGGAACGACACAGGCACGAACACGGCTGCCATTACAAGAGTAATTGAGATAATGGCACCGGAGATCTCATTCATGGCGTCGATAGAAGCTGTCAGCGCACTCTTGTAACCCTGATCGAGCTTGGCATGGACGGCCTCAACCACCACGATGGCATCATCCACCACAATGGCAATGGCCAATAGCAATGCTGAAAGTACCAGCAGGTTCAATGTCATTCCAAAGATCCAGATGAAGAGGAACGAACCAATCAGAGCGACAGGTACGGCGATCAACGGGATCAGTGTCGAACGAAGGTCCTGCAGGAAGATATATACCACGAAGAATACCAGTACCAAAGTGATAATCAGCGTGAAGACCACTTCCTCGATAGAAGCGAAGAGGAACTCCGTCACATCCTGCTCAATGGTGTACTCAAGTCCGGGAGGGAAGCTCTTCGATGCCTCCTCCAACGTAGCCTTCACATCGGTAGCGATCTGCGTAGCGTTTGAGCCGGCCACCTGCTGTACCATACCCATCACAGCCGGCTGGCCATTGTTGAGCAGATTCACATTGTACATCAAGGTACCGATCTCCACCTTGGCAACATCACCCAGATGAAGGGTCTGACCCGTCGTATTATTCGTCAGAATGATGTTCTCATATTCAGGAGCTGTGGCCAAACGACCTTTATAACGAAGCACATACTCGTATGCCGTGTTACCCCGCTCACCAAACTTACCAGGTGCAGCCTCAATATTCTGCTCGGCAAGAGCAGCGGTAATATCAGCCGGGATCAATCCGTACTGCTTCATCTTGTCCGGCTTCAGCCATATACGCATTGAATAAGTAGCGGTAGAAGGCGACTCCACACCACCTACACCCTGAATACGCTTCAGCAACGGTGCAATATTGATCTCATTATAGTTGGTCACGAACTGTGAGTCATAACGTCCATCCTCTGTTGTCAGTGAGTACATGATCACATTAGATGACTGACGTTTCTCCGTCGTCACACCTACCTGCGTCACCTCCGACGGCAGAAGGGCCTGTGCCTGCTGCACACGGTTCTGAACGTTCACGGCGCACATATCAGGATTGGCGCCCTGCTTGAAGTAAACGGTGATACTGGCAGAACCGTCATTCGTGGCCTGTGAAGTCATATAGGTCATGTTCTCCACACCGTTGATCTGTTCCTCCAAAGGAACCACAACAGATTTCAGCACCGTCTGTGCATCGGCACCTGTATAGGTGGTCCGCACCGTGATAGTAGGCGGTGCGATATCCGGGTACTGCTCAATTGGGAGAGAGATCAGTCCGATCGTTCCGAGAAGAACGAAGAAGATCGAAACCACCGTAGAGAGTACCGGTCGTTTGATGAAATTACTAAATGACATTTTTCTTTCTTTTAATTGTTAGCTGTTAGCTTACTTTCCCGTCATAGCCTTTACGAAGCCACTGGCAGAACCCTGCTGAGCGCCCAATTTGGCTGCATCATCGATTTCCTTCTGGTACTGAGCCTCCGTAACAGGCTTAATCACCATACCATCGGTAAGCTTCGAGATGCCCTTCGACACGAAGCGATCACCTACATTCAGACCGCCGGTTACAATATATGTATTACCATCGTTCTGTGGATCTACCTTGATCTCGCTGTAATGTACCTTATTATTCTTGTCCACTTTGTAAATGAACAACTTATCCTGAACCTGCGAGCAGGCTTCCTGAGGAATGACAATAGCCGAGTTGCTGGCACGGGGGATAACGATCTGACCTGCGCCACCACTCTTCAACAGCTTTTTGGGATTAGAGAAATGTGCAATCATCGACACGGCACCTGTCTGGGGATCAATCACACCACTCATCTTAACTACCTTACCGGGCAGATCGTATGTCGTACCATCAGCGAGCTGCAACTTCACCTGAGGCATGGCATTGATGGCAGCCTGCATATTGCCCGATGTCTTTGTCATGTCAAGAATCGTACTCTCAGGCATGGAGAAGAACACCTCCATCGTCGTAATATCACTCACCGTTGTCAACGGCTCCGTAATTGACGAACTAACCAGGGCGCCCTTCTTATAAGGCAGTGAACCGACAACACCATTGGCAGGACTCACCACTGTGCAATAGCTGAGCTGTTCCTTGGCCGAAGCGAGTGATGCCTGTGCCTGTGCAAGGGAGGCTACAGCTGAAAGATAAGAATTCTTTGATGTTTCCAGCTCGTACTGACCAATGATCTTCTGAGCAAACAGTTTCTTCGAATTCTCATAGGTCAGCTTCGTAGTATTCATCTGCGAACGGGCTGTGTTCACAGAGGCTGCAGCCTGACGTACGGCAGCGCGATAAGTCTCGCTGTCGAGAGTGAAGAGTACCTGACCGGCATGCACCGTCTCGCCCTCATGCACATACACATTCGTGATGAAGCCTGCTACCTTCGGACGTACCTCTACATCCTGAATACCCTTGATCGTTGCGGGATAAGTAGTGGTCGTAGTAGCACTTGACGTCTCTACGGTACGTACGGCAAAATCATTGTTGCCGAGGTTGCCCAGTCCGCTACCCTTGCCTCCACATGAGATGAGCAATGGGGCTGCCAATGCAGCCAACAAAAATGTTTTAGTTCTCATACCTATTTTAATAATTAGATTATATAATATTTCTATTCTATGCTGATTATTATCCCAATCACATTGCAAACGAACTTTTAAAACCCAATTCGGATTTTGAGTTTACAGCTGCAAATGTAATCATTTATCTTCAAAAACCGTAGAAAGACCCTCGAGTTTTTAACAAAGATTGTAATTGAACCATCAAAACTTAGAAACACTATAACAAAAGAAAGATACATAGTCCTCATTTTTGAGGACTATGTATTCTATGTACTAAACTATGCCTGAAGTCCCATTTGTTGGCCTTTTTCAAGAAGCAACTGCATGAGTGCTTCCCGTTCATTGGGCACCCTATTGTCCAGGACGGCATCTTTAAGTGTCTGTTTTAGTTCGCCCACTTCTCTAGAGGGTTTCAGATGGAAGATCTCCATGATCTCATTGCCATCTATACAAGGCTGCAAGAGACGTTTGTAGTCACGCAGGCTCAGATCCCTAATCTTCTCGCGCACAATCTCATAGTTGTCAAGGAAGCGTTGCTTACGTTGCTCATTCTTACTGGTGATATCTGCCTCGCAGAGCATCATCAGATCGCCTATATCATCACCCGCGTCGTTCACCAACCGGCGGATGGCTGAATCTGAGACGCCATCCGTGGCGATGGTAGCCGGACGCATGTGCAAATCAACAAGTTTCTGCACATATTTCATCTTCATGTCCATGGGCAATTTCAAGCGCCGGAAAATCGAGGGTACCTGACGAGCTCCTAAATAGTTGTGATTATGAAATGTCCAGCCTTGCACGGGATCCCAACGCTTGCTGGCTGTCTTACCGATATCATGCAGCAACGTGGCCCAACGCAACCATAACTTATGCTCACGCAGATGATCAAGCTTTTCTGCTGCTGTTGCCATGGGCTTATGTGTCGTCGGATCAACAGTTGCCGTTTTCGCGGCATCGCCTTCCTCTTCTATCTGAGCCACAAGCTCCTTCTCGCGTGTCTGTTGCATCCCGCAGAGATTATCAAGTACTTCCAGCGTGTGATAGAAATTATTCTTGTGCCCCCTACCATTTCTCGTCTCTACTACGTCGAGCCGTGTCAGTTCAGGAAGAATATACTCCAGAAGTCCTGAGCGGTAAAGATCAATAAATCCTCGCGAAGGCTCATCGCAAAGCATGATCTTATTCAATTCCTCGCTAATGCGCTCTCCGCTAATGATGTTGATACGTTCAGCCTTTCGTTGGATAGCCTCCAGTGTCTCGTCCTCAATATAGAAACGGAGCTGCGTGGCAAAACGTACGCAACGCATCATACGCAACGGATCGTCATCAAAAGTGATATCGGGATCGAGAGGCGTACGAATGATGCCATCCTCCATGTCCAGTATTCCATCAAAGGGATCGACTAATTCTCCAAACCGTTCCTTGTTCAAGCATACGGCCAGCGCGTTTATCGTGAAATCCCGACGGTTCTGGTCGTCCTCCAGCGTACCGTCTTCCACATGCGGCTTGCGGCTGTCGTGACTATAGCTCTCCTTGCGGGCTCCGACAAACTCCACTTCCAGATCGCCCATCTTCACCTGAGCAGTGCCAAAGTTGCGGAACACGCTCAAATGGGCTCGCCTGCCCAATATCTTCTTCAAAGCCTTTGCCACCTCTATACCGCTGCCTACTACTACAACATCTATATCGTTGGAGGGGCGCTCAAGGAAGAGATCGCGCACATAGCCACCCACAACATAACATTCGAGACCGAGTCCGTCGGCCGCCTCGGAGATTTTATGAAATATATCTTTGTCTAAAAGTAGCGCCAACTCAGCGTTGCTAAGATTTCTCATGTATTATTATCACCTTTTTATTATGGGTGCAAAGGTACAAATTTTATATTGAAAGCCTTGAAAGCTTTCCTTCAAAATGGTCCGAATAAAGAAAACATTTTAAAGGGAAGCCTCGACTAACACGATTTCAGACTTAAGAGCATAGCGCCCCAATGTGTCTGAATCTCTCACAAGATCTGCTATCTTACCTCTTGACAACTTCGATCTTCCGATTATATTCCTCCTCCATAAATTTCAGCTCTGCTTCCAGCATTCTATGCAGAGGCATATCCTGACCAGCCCTTCTCGCTTCCTCTATGGGACGGGTATAAAGATAATACACCTCCATAGGACGATGATAATCCCAATCGAGACGCATGCTAGGCTTATAAGGCCGCATCTTTGTCGTCATCTCAATCATTGCATCCGCATCACGGTCTGTCAGGCCTTTCACTCCCACTGCATGAGCGGCCTCGATCACTTCCTGCGTCATCGCGCGAAGCAGGCGACGGGTAGCAGCATTTCTTACCAACGCATCCGTATCTGCATGCAATGCTACCGACAAGCCATTGAAAGGCATGTTCCACAACAGTTTTCTCCAGCGGGCCTCAAGATAGTCAACCTTCCTGGCCTCTATATCTGCCGACACCATCTCCGCTATCATCCGGTCGATCGTTTCCTGAGGTGCATTATAGTTACCGACATTTAAACCACTTAGATCCAAATGATCAATCACTCCCGGATGTGTCTTTGAGCAACAAATAAATGCAAGGCCTGCAGCCAGTTTCACGCCTGGCACCATCTGTTCTACATCCTGCTCCATGCCCATGCCGTTTTGAATCAGCAGCACTACTGTGTCGTCGGTCAACAGAGGAGGCAGCATATCGCGGAGCATCTGCTCGTGCACCGTCTTTAAAGCCACGATCACCACATCGCACTTCGGCATCTGCCTTACATCCTGATAAGCATTCACATGATCGAGATGGAAACCACCATCACCGGAATTAACCTGTAATCCATGCTCCCTCACATAGTCGTAATCACTATGGAAAAGGAAGTGTACATCCTGACCACTCCGTGCCAGCTTGGCTCCATAATATCCACCAATGGCACCCGTTCCTATTACTCCGTATCTCATGATTCCTGTATTATATCCATTTCTTCTGCAAAGTTACCGATTAATCCGGACTTCTCCCCATCCCTGATCATTAAAAAGACCAACCGGCAAGAAAAACTCCGTTCTCACTATGTCTTGCCGCCACACTTCCGCCTCATACGCCCCTTCCGCCTCCCATTCCTAATGTTTCCAATAAGGGATATAGTGAAGAGCCCATACTACTCGTTCTTTCCAACGACAATAATACAATATCCCTTATAAGAAAAATCGGGGAAAAACATTATCTTTGCAAACAAAAAGAGGAAAAATATGCAATATATCAATAACACCGTAAGACGTCAAGACCGGCTGATGGACGAAAGACGCGCTATGCAACTCCTTCGTACCGCCGAATATGGTGTACTGAGTATGGTGTCAGAAGGTAGTGGCTATGGTATTCCCGTCAACTTCGTATTCGACGGCGATCATAGCATCTATATCCATTGTGCCCCGGAAGGCCGCAAGTTAGAAGCCATCAAAGCGAATAAGAACGTATCGCTATGCGTCGTCGGGCACGTCAAGCTCCTCCCCAGTAAGTTTACCACCGAATATGAGAGTGCCATCTTCTTCGGCAAGGCCCATATCGGGCTGAGCGAGGACGAACGCATGCATGCTCTTCATTTACTCATCAGCAAAATGTCGCCCGACTATAAAGAGATCGGAGACATGTATGCCCGTAAGAGCTTTCACCGCACAGAAATCATCCGCGTTGACATCATGACCTTCAGCGGCAAATGTAAGAAAATACATCCTGCCGACTGACAAAGCGATCATGCAAGGTATGTTTCCCCTCAGAATCTTCCGCACCTGAATATATGCCCCAAAAGGGATATGGAGCTTTTCCGATCCGTCCTATACCCGACAGATAACATAAATATTACCAAGCTCCCCTTTGTCTATACCTTAATAATATGGGCTTTCTATTCAATCCTTAAAAAAGACAAAGAATAATCCATATATTTTGGGCCTCTCGATTTTTTCTCTATATTTGCCTTCACTATGGGCATACTATATATTGTACCCACTCCCGTGGGCAACATGGAAGATATGACGTTTCGGGCTATCCGCATACTCAAAGAGGCAGACCTGATACTGGCAGAAGACACCCGCACATCGGGTATTCTACTTAAGCATTACGACATCAAGAATCACCTGATGTCGCACCATAAGTTCAACGAACACGGCACCTCAGCCGGTATCGTAGAACGCCTAAAAGCCGGCCAGACCATTGCATTGATCAGTGATGCCGGTACACCGGGGGTCAGCGACCCCGGCTTCTTCCTCGCCCGCGAGGCCGTCCGTGCAGGAATCACCGTACAGACCCTGCCCGGCGCCACGGCCTGCATCCCGGCCCTCGTTTCATCGGGACTGCCCTGCGACCGCTTCTGCTTCGAGGGCTTCCTACCTCAGAAAAAAGGACGGCAGACCCTCCTTACCCAATTGGCCGAAGAGACGCGCACGATGATTTTCTACGAGTCACCTTACCGGCTCGTAAAAACACTGAAACAATTTGCCGAGTTCTTCGGCTCCGAGCGGTCTGTAAGTGTCGCACGCGAGATCTCCAAAATCCACGAAGAGCATGTCAATGGTACGCTTGAAGAGGTCATCGCCCATTTTGAGGAGACGGCACCCCGTGGCGAGATCGTCATCGTTGTAGGAGGCAAAAATAACGGAAAAAGTAATCCGATAAAAGAAGAAAAAGCACAATAAGATAACCAAAAAAATTCGAAGATATGAAAAAGATTTTAAGTTTCATTGCCTTCGTGGCATTCGCATTCGCAATAACAGGATGTCAGAAGAAAGCCAACCCGACCGATAACCGTCTGGCTGAGCAACGTGACTCTCTCAACAGTATTATTGCACAACGTGATACCGAGATCAACGACATGATGGGCACGCTGAATGAAATACAGGAAGGTTTCCGCGAGATCAACGAAGCGGAAAACCGTGTCACCCTCGCAACGACCGGTGAAGGTGCCAGTAACAAACAACAGATCAGAGAGAACATCAAGTTCATCTCTACTCGTATGCGCCAGAACCGTGACCTCATCAAGAAACTTCAAAACCAATTGGCTGCCAGCAAGATCAAAGGCGGAGAGCTAGCCAAGACCATTGAGAGCCTGCAGAAGCAGCTCGACCAGAAAGACCAGGAGCTGCAGCAACTTCGTGTAGAGCTCGATGCGAAGAACATCCATATCATGGAGCTCGATGAGACTATCAACAATCTCAATACTGACAAGAGCAACCTGCAGGCAGAAAGTGCCTCCAAGTCGCAGACTATCAGCACACAAGATAAGGCGCTCAATACAGCATGGTATGTATTCGGTACAAAGAAAGAGCTCAAAGAGCAGAGAATCCTCGTTGACGGACGTGTGCTGCAGAGCAACTTCAACAAGAACTACTTCACGAAGATCGACATCCGCAACATCAAAGAGATCAAGCTCTACAGCAAGTCGGCTAAGCTGCTGACCACTCACCCCTCAAGCAGCTATTCGCTCACACGTGACGCCAACAAGCAGTACGTGCTTCACATCAGCAACCCACAGATTTTCTGGTCAACAAGCAAATACCTAGTAATCCAGGTAAAGTAACCTCACAGACAGATTATATTAAAAGGAGAAGATAGAGATTCACTCTTTATAATCCCAAATAGACATTCCATACAAATTTAGTAGGAAGAAAGCGATATCGTTTTCTTCCTACTTTCATTTTCAGACCTTTCACTTATGTTTACCTTCAATTTCCAGCTTAAGATGGCTCACCCGATGAATATGGGGGATTGTTTAGCTTGGGCCCGAAAAGGACATCCTATCCTTGCAAGACCGAACGACAAGTCTGGGATGACACTGAAGCCGTGCACATCCGCACAGTTTCAACGTGATCTAAAAATAAGAAATATTCTTGACACGACCAAAAACTCTTCGGCCTCTTGTGTCTTTATCACCCGTCTGTTGAAACGATTCGCAGAGCCGGGCGGCCGCTCCACCGGAGTCGTGAGCTGCCATTATTTCCAATAACTTATGTAATCCGCTGTATATAAACAAATTACCACCCTGAAAAAGTCGAATATATATTCAATCTACATCGCAGCTATCTGCATCTGCCATCGCAGTATATCTTCATCTGCCATCGCAGTATATATTCATCTGCCATCGCAGTATATATTCATCCGC
>ERZ779981.836-NODE-836-length-13203-cov-5.1763_pt1 | contig 13203 bp, 10 predicted proteins | sample MGYA00511182_ERZ779981 | MGnify/ENA primary metagenome ERZ779981 (study PRJEB29588, sample SAMEA2149539) | human gut metagenome | biome: human gut; feature: human-associated habitat; material: faeces | place: Denmark | collected 2008/2010 ... | reverse complement strand
AAATACGAAAGTAGGAGATAAATACCTATGATTAGTATTTACCTCCTACTCGATTATGGAAATAGATTAAGCTCCGTGCCGGTAGCCTGAAAGGGCTTGTCAGTCTGCTCCACGTGAATGGCTGGTAGGGCTTTGGATAGGAAAGTTATCGTTGGGTGTGTGATTTTTATAAAAAGCTTTGTACTTTTGCATTTGCTATTGCAATACGAAAGGTAAAGTGATGGCATAAGTATAAAATAGGGTTTAAAGGACATGGATAAAGAAATGAAGCACAGTTGTACTGATTGTGGTACACAGAACTGTAAATACAAGGACCGTACCTATCCTGATTTCTGCCTGACCACCCATATAAAGGAGGCTGACAGAGAATGGGTATTAGAGCGTTACGAGGAGGGTGATAACAAGCGTGTGATGGTAGCCAGTGCTGAAGTAGAGTACGAGGGCTACTGCCAATGGACGCGCGTACAGGAGATAATGGAGTTTGCGCGTAAGATCCACGCCCACCGTATAGGCATAGCCAATTGCATAGGACTGATCAATGAGGCGCGCATATTTGCGCGTATCTTACGCGCCAACGGCTTTGAGCCTTATTCCGTGATATGCAAGGTGGAAGGACGTCGTAAGACCTCAATGGGCATACCTGCGGAATGTGAGTCCATAGGGGCTGCCATGTGCAATCCGATTATGCAGGCGCGTCTCCTCAATGAGGCAAAAACGGATCTTAATGTGGTGATAGGCTTGTGTGTGGGACATGACAGCCTGTTTTACAAATATTCCGATGCATACGTAACGACTTTGGTCACCAAAGACCGGGTGACAGGCAATAATCCTGCAGCTGCGCTCTATACAGCTAACTCGTATTATAAGAAGAAGTTCTTTAAGGACGAGAAATAGGAATGGACATACGGAAGGGAAATTGCCCCATAGTTGCCAGGGCCATATCCATCATGTGGAAACGGGGCTGTCTTTGAAAGTTATGGTGTAGGGGGCAAGCCCTTTCCGTAGGGGCTTGAGTTTGCGCACTAAAGATCCGAGGCGTTCTGCAGCCATTTGAGAAGAGACTTTTCATTTAAGCTCGTAGAACTTCACCCAGTCAATCTCCATCATCACCGGATAATCTTTGGGATCGGCCTTGCCTACCCAGCTCCCTTCTATCTGCATGTCGATGAGCAGGTAATAAGGAGTGCCGAAAGGATATTGTCCTTTCTTCTCGGTTTGAATCTTTGGATAGGTAAACGTTCGTTTCCCGTTGATGGCAAACACCAGACTGTCGGGCAGGATCTCTACGGAATAGATATTATAGCCATCGGGATCGATCTCGCCTGTGGCGCTATGCTTGGGATTGTTCTCCTCTTTCAGTACGTATGTATAGTAGGAATGGACTGTCTGATAGGCAATGGTATCATGGTTAAGCCTTTCCATAATGTCGATTTCACCGCCGTCGGGCCATTTGCCTTCCTCGGGCAGCATCCATATTGCCGGCCATTCACCTTTGGCTCCATGCAGGCGCGCCTTCACTTCAACCTTTCCGTAGGTGAGGGTCTTCTTGCCTTTGGTGTATATTCCTCCGGTGACATAGCGTGCCGTGTCTTCGGGTAGGATGCCGTCATTCACTCTTCCATAGAGGATCATCTTCCCGTTTTTTGTGGCATATAGGCTCTCGTGGTCGGACATATGCCTGTTCCAGTCGGATATGCCACGAGGAATCTTACTCCAGCAGGTGGTGTCCAACTTGGAATGTCTGAAGTTTTCTACCCATACCTTGCGGTACTGCTGAGCCTGTAGGGTAAGTGGGATGATCGCGAGGAATAGTGCGGAGATAAGTCTTGTCAGTTTCATATCTTAAATGGTAGGGTTCGCAATAGGTGTCTATTTGCAAATATAGATAAAATCATGGAAATGACCAAGGGTGGGAGAGCATTTTATGTCCATATGTCGCTTGTTCCAACCGATGTGGCGAAGAGGATGGAGTCAAGAAGAAGGAGAAAGGGAAGTTGTTTCGTAATATACAAGCTTTGTGCCGAAAAACGTAAATCCGATTTGTCTGTTTTGTCGTAATTTAGCCATTGGAAACACAGAATATGATATTTGTTCTATGACCTTTGTTTTAACCCTAAGACTAAATAAGAAAAGACATGGTGACATTAATGATACTGGAATTGGCCGTCGTCCTGGCTATGATCTTTATCGGTGCACGCGTGGGAGGCATCGGTTTGGGTATTTATGGTATGCTCGGCGTCTTTATTCTTGTCTATGTGTTTGGTCTTACTCCCGGCAGCGCCCCTATTGATGTGATGATGATCATCGTAGCTGTGATCTGTGCTTCGGCGGCGTTGCAGGCCACAGGTGGTTTGGATTATCTGGTCGGGGTAGCAGCCAAGTTCCTTAAACAACACCCCAGCCATATCACTTATTATGGTCCCCTCTGCACATGGTTTTTCTGTCTGCTGGCCGGAACGGCACACACATCTTACTCCCTTCTTCCTATCATCAGCGAGATTGCCCAGGCCAACGGCACGCGTCCGGAGCGTCCCATGAGTCTGGCGACGATCTCAGCCTCGTTGGGCATCACGGGCAGTCCGGTGTCGGCGGCTACGGTAGCCATTATCTCAGACGAGTTGCTGGGACCGAAAGGCATTGAGCTGGGTACCGTGCTGCTGATCTGCATCCCCTCCAGTCTGATAGCCATTCTGGTGGCAGCTTTCATTGAGAACTTCGTGGGTCGTGAGCTTAAGGATGATCCTGAATACCAGCGTCGTGTGCGTGAGGGAATTATCAATCCCGAGGAGGATCGCCGGCGTGTAGAGGCGTTCGAGACTCATCCTGATCCCCGTGCACGCCGTTCGGTGTGGGTATTCCTGCTGGGGGTGGCGTTGGTCGTACTGTTCGGCAGCATGCCGTCGTTACGTCCTGAGGGAGTGACGATGAGCGAGACCATCGAGATGCTGATGATGGCGGACGCTGTCTTTATTCTTCTTGTCGGTCGCGGCGATGTTAACAAAGTCACCTCAGGATCGGTATTTTCTGCCGGTATGAGTGCCGTGGTGGGTATCTTTGGTGTGGCCTGGATGGGGTCCACCTTCTATGTGGGCAACGAGACAATGATCAATAACGCCCTTTCTGGCATGGTGCAGTATGCGCCGTTCCTTTTTGCCATCGCCCTTTTTGTGATGAGCATCATGCTTTTCTCGCAGGCTGCTACGGTGATGACACTTTATCCGGTAGGTATCGCCCTCGGCATCTCTCCGCTGCTGCTGATTGCCATGTTCCCCGCGGTCAACGGCTATTTCTTTTTCCCCAACTATCCTACGGAGGTGGCGGCACTGGAGTGCGACCGCTCGGGTACTACACACGTGGGCAAGTATGTGATCAATCATTCTTTCCAGCTGCCCGGCTTTGTCACCACTATTGTGGCGGTGGCCCTGGCTTATGTCATAACGCTGTTCCTTTAAATCTCCGAAGGGATGCTGCAGAAAGAATGATGACAGATGTGAACCTTGGAACAGCATCCACGGAGGAGCCGGAGGCCGGCAGCTGGAGATTTTTTTAAATGACTAATATTGTTAACTTATAATCTTTAAACACTATGAACAAGAAACTATTATCCTTTCTTCTGCTCTTCATCTTAGTGGCAAACGTGGTAGCCGCCAAGCCGCGTATCCGTATCATTGCCACCGGTGGCACCATCGCAGGTGTGGCTGCCAGTTCTACTAATTCGGCCTATACTGCCGGGCAGGTGGGTGTGCAGACACTGATCGATGCTGTGCCGCAGATCAAGGAGCTGGCCGATATCAGTGGTGAGCAGTTCTGCAATATTGGTTCGCAGGATATGAACGATCAGGTATGGCTCGGACTGGCTAAACGTATCAACGCACTCCTCAATAACGAGGGTTATGATGGCGTGCTTGTCACCCACGGAACGGATACCATGGAGGAGACTGCCTATTTCCTCTCGCTGACGGTGCATAGCGACAAGCCGGTGATTCTCGTAGGTTCCATGCGACCTTCTACCGCCATTTCGGCCGATGGCCCTGCTAACCTGTATAATGGTGTGGCGGCTCTCGTCGATCCTGCCAGTAAGGGTCATGGCGTGATGGCATGTATGAATAATCAGCTCTTTGAGGCAAAGGCCCTTATTAAGACGCATACCACAGACTGTGCCACCTTTAAGGGCGGCCTGTATGGTGAGGTGGGATATGTCTACAATGGCAAGGCTGTGTATCTTCATAATAGTGTGAGCAAGCAGGGACTGACCTCAGAGTTCAATGTCGATCAGCTTACTGAGTTGCCGAAGGTAGGTATTGTCTATGGATATGCCAACGCATCTCCTCTGCCTATGCAGGCATTTGTCGATGCGAAGTTTGACGGCATCGTTCTTGCTGGTGTGGGCGACGGCAACTTCTATAAGGATATGTTCGACGTGGCTGTAAAGGCACAGCAACAGGGCATTCAGATCGTACGTTCCAGTCGTGTACCCACTGGTCCGACCAACCTCAATGGTGAGGTGGATGACAATAAGTATCACTTTGTGGCGTCGATCAATCTGAATCCGCAGAAGGCACGCGTGCTGCTGATGCTCGCTCTCACGAAGACACGTGACTGGCAGCAGATCCAGAAATACTTTGAGGAATACTAAGAGGTTGTTTCCTGGTCAGGATACGGCAGTGTCCGGACCGGGATCAATACGAGCTGGCAGAACCTGAACTGATAACCATTAAACCTAAACAACTATGAAAAAGATATTGACCGTCACACTGATGGCCACAATGGTTCTTACAATGTATGCGCAAGGGCACAACCGAGGCATGGGCGGCCCTGACGGTGATTATAAGAGTCTGGCCCAACGGGTGTTTAAATTGGAAAAGAAAACAGATGCCATCAACATCTATTTCAACTATGCCAGTAGTTTCCAGGCCGCCGACAATGTCAAAGGCGACAAATGGGGGACTTCTTTCAAGAACAAACAGGCACGTATAGAGATCAAGGGCGATATCGGCAAGCATATCAGCTACCGTTTCCGTCACCGCCTGAATAAGGCTAATAACGCACAGAGTGAGGACAACTTCGCTAAGGCTACCGATATTCTGATGGTGGGCTATCAGTTTAACGACCACTTCGGTATCCAAGGAGGAAAAATGTGTCAGAACTGGGGAGGCTTTGAGTTTGATGAGAATCCGATGTATATCTATCAATACTCTGATTTTGTCGACTATATGGACAACTTCATGGCCGGTGTGAACGTGTCGTACAAGCCTTGCCCGTCGCAGGAGATCGCGTTGAACGTGACGAATGCCTATAACAATAAATTAAAGGATGAATATGGAGTAGGCACGCAGTCGCTCAGCGGTAAGAATCTTCGTACGATCGAGGCAGCCAACAATCCGCTGACCTATATTCTTCTTTGGCAGGGCAATGTGGCCAAAGGCCGTCTGGAATACCGCCTTTCGGCCGGTCTGCAGACGCTGGCAGAGCATGAGTATGGCCGTAAGATCATGACGGGCGTGAAACTTAATCTCCCGAATTATCAGCTGTATTTCGACTATATGGGCTCATGGGAAGGACTCGACCGTCTGGGTATCGCCTCTGAGGATGCGCGCGCAGCTGGGTTCCTTGCCACGGAAGGCAATGCGGCCAGTTATTTTAATGATGTTCACTACAACTCATTTGTAGCCAAGATGAACTGGCAGTTCGCACGGCAATGGAATCTGATGGTGAAAGGCATGTATGAGACGGTGAGCGTACCTTCTGTGGAGCAGTGGAAAGACTACCGCAAGTCGTATGCCTATATGGCTTCGATGGAATATTATCCAGTGAAGTCGGAGGACTTTCGTGTCTTTCTGGCGTATGTGGGCCGTCACTACAATTTCAAGAAGACAGTCGGTCTTGATAATTACAGCACCAACCGCATTGAGCTTGGTTTCATGTATCGTCTGAAGATATTGTAAATCGGGGAAATTACGACACACGATAGAATGGGTGTGTACAGAATATGACGGATAAGGGGTTAGTGAGGTGAGTCGCTGTGCGGCCCGACGGTCACTAACCCCTTATCTTATGGTCACTTGTCCGTGATTGTTGATTGCCGGCAGCCGTCATGTGGCAGCCGGATTATAAGAAGAAGCTTATCACTTCTTTTTGGTCGCTTTGATGAAATAAGTGATCAGCAGGATATAGGCCACGAGTGAGCAGATCTCACTCAGAGGATTGGCCCACCATGAGTCGGCGATGGACAGCTCCACACCGGCAAACTTGAGGAGGGCGCTTACGACACCCATCAGTGCCCCACCGGCGATGAATCCGCTGGCGATGAGCGTTCCCAGCTCACCACGCTCGGCGTTCTTAGCTGCGTCCTTCGTACGGGTGGTGACATACCACTGGATGGCACCGCCGACCACAAGAGGCACGTTGAGCTCCAAAGGAATGAACATACCGAGGGCAACGGCCAGGGCAGGAATATGGAAGAGGGTGAGCACGATGGAGATGATGGCACCGATGCCGTAGAGCACCCAGGGTGCGCCCACACCGCTCATCAGAGGATCGATGACGGCAGCCATGGCATTGGCCTGAGGAGCAGCGAGCTGACCGGAAGCGAAGCCGTAGGTCGAGTTGAGCAGCATCATCACGCCACCTACTGTGGCGGCCGACACCAGCGTGCCGAGGAATTTCCAGGTCTCCTGCTTCTTCGGAGTGGTACCGAGCCAGTAACCGATCTTCAGGTCGGTGATGAACGCACCGGCCATTGACAGGGCGGTACATACAACGCCACCCATCATGAGGGCGGCCAGCATGCCCGATGCACCGTGAAGACCTACGGCCACCATGACTACAGAGGCGAGGATGAGGGTCATCAGTGTCATGCCGCTCACGGGATTGCTGCCCACAATTGCGATGGCATTGGCGGCAACGGTGGTGAACAGGAAGGCGATGACGCCTACCAGGATGATGGCGACGAGTGTCTGCAGGATGTTGCCGCTGAAGACACCGAAATAGAAGAAGAGGCAGGTGATGATGATCACGGCCACCGTACCGAAGACAATGATCTTCATTGGCAGGTCGCGCTGTGTGCGCGATACGTTGGCCTCTGCGTCGTTGCCTTTCTTGCCCAGTTCCTTGCCGGCGAGTCCTACGGCGCTCTTGATCACGCCCCAGCTGTTGATGATGCCGATGATACCGGCCATGGCGATGCCTCCGATACCGATAGAGCGGGCATAGTTGAGGAAGATGTCCTCAGGCGACATGTCGCCGACAGGAGTGGTGATGGATGGATTCCACATGGCCAGCACCTGGTCGTGGAAGAGCAGCGACATGCCGGGAACGATGAGCCACCATACAGCCAGTGAGCCGAAGGTGATATAGAGTGCGTATTTCAGACCAACAATGTAGCCCAGACCGAGGACGGCGGCGCCGGTGTTGACCTTGAAGACGAGCTTGGCATGGTCGGCCAGACTCTGTCCCAATCCAATGACACGCGATGTGAAGTTCTCGTTCCACCAGCCGAAAGTGGCTACGATGAAGTCGTATAGTCCGCCGACGAGTCCTGCGATAAGCAGTGGCTTGGCCTGATCGCCGCCCTTGGCACCGCTGACGAGCACTTGTGTCGTTGCCGTAGCTTCCGGGAAGGGATACTTACCGTGCATGTCGCTCACGAAATATTTGCGGAAGGGGATGAGAAACAGGATACCCAGAATACCGCCTAGAGCTGAGGCCATGAAGATCTTCAGGAAAGAGGTGGTCATCTCAGGATACTTGACCTGCAGGATGTAGATGGCCGGTAAGGTGAAGATGGCACCGGCGACAACGGCTCCCGAGCAGGCACCGATCGACTGGATGATGACGTTCTCGCCCAGTGCCTTGGAGCGGTGGGCTGCTGTGCTCACACCGACGGCAATGATGGCGATGGGGATGGCGGCCTCAAACACCTGTCCTACCTTCAGTCCGAGATAGGCTGCCGCAGCCGAAAAGAGGATGGCCATGAGGATACCCCAGGTCACCGACCAGGCATTCACCTCGGGATAGGCTTTGGTGGGTTGCATGATAGGCGTATACTGTTCGCCCGGTTGCAATTCCCTAAACGCGTTCTCTGGCAGCTGCACCGGTTGCTCGGCTGCCTCGTTGGTTAATTTTTTATCCATTGTCTAAGATTTTTGCGGGACAGAACAAGTTGCCCCATCATTTTTCATATATGTTTGCAAAATTAATAAAAATAAATAAGAGCGAAATCAAAAAGATAGTAAAAATGGGATAACTGGTAAAGATTGATGTCAATCTCTTGTCGTATCTGCTATTCTTTTTGTAATTTTGCAAGTGTCGGCAGTTGCAGCGAATGTATGCAGTAGCCCGGCAACATAATTACTAAAATAAATCTAAAATGAAACTAAAACAATGGATGAGTACAGTGCTATTGCTGGCACTAGCTTTCGTCGGAGTCCGTGCGACCGACACGTTTACTAACCCAGTCATTTTTTCGGATGTACCCGACCCGGACGTGATCCGTGTGGGCAACGACTATTACATGGTGAGTACAACCATGCATTTGTCGCCCGGATGCCCGGTGATGAAATCGAAAGATCTTGTGCACTGGAAGATGATCAGCTATGTGTTCGACGAATTGCATGAGAGTGAGAAGAACGACTTGATTGGCGGTGATGTCTATGGCCGCGGGCAGTGGGCCGCTTGCATACGCTATCATAAGGGCGAGTATTATGTGTTCTTCGGTACCGGCGGACGGTCTTATCTTTATTCGGCAAAGGATCCGGCAGGTAAGTGGCAGCTCCGTGCCACTCTGCCGCAATACATGCACGATGCCTCTTTGCTGTTCGATGATGACGGGCGGGTCTATCTGGCATCTGGTTCGAGCCATATCCGTATCATGGAGTTTAAGAAAGATTTGTCCGGTCTTGATCCTAATGGGTTGAATGTAGAGGTGATTCCCGGAGAGCCGGCAGGATTGTTGGAGGGAACGCATTTGTATAAGGTCAATGGCAAATATTACCTGTCACTCATCTGGTGGCCGCAGGGAGGCATCCGTACACAGCTTTGCTTCCGTTCCGACAGTATTGCCGGTCCTTACGAACGTAAGGTGATTCTTAGCGACGATCTCGGCTGGGCCGGTCATGGCGTGGCTCAGGGTGGCTTTGTCGATACGCCCGACGGCAAATGGTATGCCATGCTTTTCCAGGATCATGATGCCGTAGGCCGGGTACCTGTGCTGGTGCCTTGTCGCTGGATTGACGGCTGGCCTATGCTGGGCGATGACAATGGTAAGGTGCCGCACGAGATGGAGGTGCCGGTAAAAGGCTATGAGAATGAGAAGACGGTCGTCACGGTGAGCGATGACTTCAATGAGCCTCGCCTGTCGTTGGAGTGGCAGTGGAATCATAATCCGGACAATAGTCTGTGGTCACTCACTGAGCGGAAGGGATGGATGCGTCTGCGTACAGGTCAGCCGGTCGCCGACATCTTCGCGGCCCGCAATACGTTGTCACAGCGAACTATGGGCCCGAAGTGCAGCGGAGAGATAGCACTTGATCTGACACACATGAAGGAGGGTGATCATGCGGGCCTGTCTGCCTACTGCTCCGATCCTGGATGCCTGGAAGTGGTGAAGGAAAATGGAAAGAAATATCTGCTGATGACCGATCGTAGGGCAGAAAAAGCTCGCGTCGCCCTTAACGGCAACCGCATCTATTTGCGGATGGATTGCGATTTCACCACTGATACAGCTTTGTTCTATTACAGCACCAATGGCAAGAAGTGGACGGCGCTCGGCACACCGTTCCACATGGTCTATACCTTGAAGCATTTCATGGGTAACCGTTTCGCCATTTTCAACTATGCAACGAAAGAGGCCGGTGGATATGTAGATGTGGATTATTTCCATTTCAGATAAAGGCTGACAGTTGGAAATAAGGCTTGAGAGGAAGCCGGGAAAAAGATTTTTTTCGTATCTTTGCCTTATATATTTTAGGGAGATATGAAAATTAGAAATGTGATATTGCCTTTCCTTCTGTCGTGCTGCGTATTTGTGACGGCTGCAGCACAGAAGGAGCGTACGGACACATTGCGTCCGTCGGTAAGTGTGCATCCCTTGTCCGGCAGCGGTCAAGGGATGCAGTCGTTTACACCTCAAAAACGGCCGCGTGTGGCAGTGGTGCTGTCAGGTGGCGGTGCGAAAGGCATGGCTCATATCGGTGTGTTGAAGGTGATAGAAAGAGCAGGAATTCCTGTCGATATCGTTACAGGAACATCCATGGGATCTATCGTTGGCGGACTCTATGCCTGTGGATGGAATGCCACGGAGCTTGACTCCATTGTCCGCAAACAGGATTGGAAATTCCTGCTTAGCGACCGTGCCGAATACCGTTCGCAGGATTTGGACGAACGGAAACGACAAAATACTTATATCCTCAGTAAAACGTTTACGTTGCAACGACATTCTATCGAGAAAGGAGGTTTGATCGAGGGCAAGAACCTGATGAAACTCTTTCGTCACCTCACGGCAGGCTACACCGACTCCATGGATTTCAGCCGGCTGCCAATACCCTTTGCCTGTGTGTCGACGGACATTGTGGACAATACAGAGTACGACTGGCATAGCGGGCGATTGCCCGTGGCCATGCGTGCCTCGATGTCGATACCGGCAGTCTTCTCGCCTGTGAGGGTTGGCGATCATGTTCTCGTCGACGGAGGACTGCGCAATAATTATCCTGTGGACCTGGCGCGGCAGATGGGGGCCGACTATGTTATTGGTGCCACGGTGCAGGATCCTCCCCGGACTGCCAGTGACTTGACGACGAGTGGTAATATACTGCTTCAGATCGTTGATGTGAACTGTAAGAACAAATACGATGAGAACATGGCCAATACCGATGTGCTCGTGCGCGTGAATACGAAGGGGTATACACCGGCGAGCTTCACTCCGGCCGCTATCGACACGTTGATACGGCGGGGCGAAGAGGGAGCGATGGCACACTGGGGCGAGCTTATGGCTCTGAAGATGCGGCTGGGCCTGCCGGTCGGCTATCGACCGGTACAGCGCCACGCGTCTGCTATGGCGCGTCACCCGGTCAATTATGTGGATTCAGTACAGTTGCAACGGCCTATCACAACGGTGCAAGGTTCTTTAGCAGTAAAGTTCGATACAGAAGAGATGGTGTCGCTGCAGCTCAATGGTATTTTGCGTCCAAAACATTCACCGACTAAAGTAGAGGCTACGTTGAGGCTCGGCAGGCGTGTGAGGGCTGACCTGCAGGTAAGTTGGATACCCCATCATGTCACGACGGTGTCGATGGGATATACATTCCTGCACAACGATGCTTATATCTATTCGGAAGGGGAGAAAGCACAGAGTCTGACCTATAATCAGCATCATGCGCAGTTGTCGTTGCTTGGCATCAATTTGCATAATTTTGCTGCCGATCTATTTGCATCGTGGGATTATTATCATTTCAATCAACTGCTTTCCTATTCCGAAGAGGAAATGGGAGATGACGGACTGCGTAGTGCCCACTTCTATAGCTATCATGCCCGTGTGCGTTATGACTCTCAGGGACCCGGCTTGTTTCCTACAAAAGGTGCGAGGTTCATGGCGGAATATGCGTATTTCACAGATAATCTGGTGGGTTACAACAGCCATGCCGGCTTCAGTGAGCTGACAGCTTATTGGCTTATGTCTTTTCCTCTTTCGCATCGGTTGACGCTGTGTCCTTTATTATACGGACGTATGCTTTTCGGCAAGGAGATTCCAATGATCCGTAGTAACTTTATCGGAGGTATGTGGATGGGCAACTATGTGAGTCAGCAGTTGCCATTCGATGGTTTCTATCATCTGGAGGCTGTCGATCGTCAGATTGTGGCGGCGCAACTGCGTCTGCAGCTGCAGCTGACGACGAACAACTATATCAATTGTTCCTTTACGGCAGGCCAGCAGGCCTATAGTCCGCGTGGACTCCTCAATCACAGGACAATGCTTGGAGGGCAGATGGGATATTTCTACCGTACGATTCTCGGACCGATCGGTGCTGTTGTTGGCTATTCGAATGTGACGAAGCAGGTAGGCGCTTATTTGCAGCTTGGATTCCAATTCTGATCAGGTCGGATGCTGTTATTATATTCTGATAAAAAGCAAGGCTGTCTCAATTTGGGTGATGAGACAGCCTTGCTTTTCTTATATTTCCAAATGATATTCTTATAAAATAAATCAGAACGAATAGGCGAAGCCGAGAGAGGTGTATTCCTTATACTGGAAGTAGCCGTGGCGGTCGTCGCGTACTACGCTGTCGTCGAAACGGGGATAGATATAGAATTTGCAGGATATCCAGCGGTTGAATTGGAAGTTCAACGTATTCTCCCATTCTATCTGCGTACGTTTATAGGTGGTATAGGCGAAAAGACGCGTCTGCCACTGTATGTTGTCCGAGAAGACCCACTTCAAGTCGACCGTCATCTGCGAACCGATGTCATTCTTGGAGTGATGGCCCACTTTGATACCGTTACGTTCGGCCAGTGAGAGACGGTCGACATACTTGAGGTTGTAGGCGATAGGTGCCAGATGGACACTACCTTTCAGTTTGTGGTTGATCCAGTCGACGTTATAGTCCATACCAAGAGAGAGGTTGAACTCGAAAGGTGACATGAAATCACTGATCACTGGGCGCTGGTTTTGATCGTACATGCGTACGATCTGTGTTGAGGCCACCCCTTGTAGCGTGTAATACCATTTCTTTGAAGCCTGCAGTCCCAGTTTGCTGGTATAGCGTAACAGATCTTCAGAAGTCTTGACATTGTGAATTGTATCACCGTTGGTGGTCTGCAGACCGATTTTCACCTCCAGTTTGTTTTCCCATTTTAGTTTCTTTTTGTTGTTATAGTTGGCTTGCAGGGTGAGTCCGCCCATGAGTGAGTAGTTGCTCTCACCGCCCTGATACCAGTTACCCGACACATAGTTCTGCATGAACTGCAGATAGCCGTCTCCTGCGAAATCCCAAAAGTTGGGCTTCAGCACGATCATGTCGATGGGTAATGCTGTGGGCTCTTCGGGTGCCGGAGCTTCGAGGTTGGTCGGTAGTTGTTCGGTGACAGTTGTCGGTTTGATGACGGTGCCGGTCTTTTCTAATTGGGTTTGTGTACGTACTACCAACTCCGGGTGGGACAGATATACAGTCAGAAACTGTTGGTCGAGGGGCGAGAGGCGGCTACCGATGG
>ERZ779981.827-NODE-827-length-13267-cov-1.55662_pt1 | contig 13267 bp, 12 predicted proteins | sample MGYA00511182_ERZ779981 | MGnify/ENA primary metagenome ERZ779981 (study PRJEB29588, sample SAMEA2149539) | human gut metagenome | biome: human gut; feature: human-associated habitat; material: faeces | place: Denmark | collected 2008/2010 ... | reverse complement strand
AAAATGGCTGGTTTTTATAATATTTTTTATACTCGGTGCAAAATTTATTTATGAAGCATTTAGCGAAAAAGAAGAAAAAATTTGCTGTTTGGATTTGAAATGTCTGATAAGTCTTGGAATAGCTACAAGTATTGATGCGCTTGCCTCAGGGGTAAGTTTGAATTTGACAAAAACTCCAATTTTGTTATCGGTTTTCCTAATCGGTTTGATGTCATTTGTTATGTCTGTTGCAGGTTTTTGGTTTGGAAATTTTTTCAAAAAATTGCCCTCGAAATATCTTGAAATTTCAGGCGGTATAATTTTGATAATTCTTGGGTTTAAGGCTATTTTTATGTAAATTGGCATGCCGATTTTGAGGCATGGACAGTAAATGTTTTACAATTCTTAATACGGTCTTAAAGCATGGAAAACCATGACATGAGCATGTTTACATGATTTGAAACCTGAAAACCATGTGATAGCTTAATATTTAACATGATTGACTTTTAAAAAAAGGCTGTATTGTACTGTTTACGAGGTTCGTTACAAATATTCATATTCTCATGTTTTGCCCTTGAAATAATTCCCTGATTTTTTATAATGTAAGTAAGGAAGAGGTGAAAATACCTCAGATATAGGGATTGTGACAGATTATCTGTGTAATTTTTTCCTGACCTTGGGTGAGATAGTTAAAAGTGGAGATTATATAAATTGTTTAGAAGTAGGGATATGGGAAGAGCCGTTGCTGTAAGAAGATGGACACCGACCGCTCTTGAATGTTATAAAAGAGGTTGTAATTGCGAAGGGTGCTTTTATAGAGACTTTTTTAGCGGTTCATCGCAAAAATGTCAGATGAAGGCTTCTGTTCTTGAATTGGTTAGAGTTATAGGAACTCCTAATGTTGAATTGCAACAATTTATTATTGAAGATTAGTACATTTTGATGAAATTTTTTTGCAATATGAGAGTAAAAGGCTTTAAAAATCCTGAAATATATGTTATAATGTAAAAGCAGTATTTTTATAGGAGGTTTTAAATGCACATTTACGTTAACGGAAGAAACATTGAAATTACTGATGCTATTAAAGCTTATGTAAAAGAAAAAATCGGTAAAGTCGCAAACCATTACGACCAAATTCAAGGCATTGAGGTTGTTTTGTCGGTAATTAAAAATCCGTCAGCTTCCGGAAAACATGTTGCAGAAGTCAGCTGTAAAATGAATTCAGGTGTTGTAAGATGCGAAGAAGCCGCAGATTCTATGTATGAAAGTATCGATTTATTAGCTGACAAATTGCTAAGACAAGTTCAAAAATTTAAAGACAAAAGCGTAGGTTCTGATAAGTCTTCTATTAGAACTGAAGCAAAAGTTGAAGAACCGGCTGAACCGGTTGAAGAATAAGTTTTTATTAAAGAGGTGCATAATAGCACCTCTTTTTTAGTGTTGATAGGGATTTTAAGAGAAAGATGATAAATAATAAAAAAGTAATTGTAATTATGCCTGCTTATAATGCGGAAAAAACATTGAAACAAACTTATGATGAAATATACAAAGATTTTGTTGACGAGGTTATTTTAGTTGATGACAATTCGCAGGATAATACAAAACTTGTTTCCAAAGAGTTAAATATCAAAACTATTGTGCATAAAGAAAATAAGGGTTACGGAGGTAATCAAAAATCTTGCTATAAAGCAGCTTTGCAATCAGGCGGCGATATAATTGTTATGTTGCACCCTGATTATCAATATACCCCAAAACTTATTCCTGCAATAGTTTGTATGATGGCATTCGGTCAATATGATGCCGTATTAGCATCAAGAATGCTTGGAAATTCTGCTTTAAAAGGTGGTATGCCATTTTACAAATTTGTTGCAAATAAATTTTTAACTTGGTTTGAAAATGTTTTTACAGGTGAAAATTTAACCGAATATCATACAGGTTTCAGAGGCTTTACAAAAGAAGTTTTGGAAACTTTGCCACTAGGTGAATGTGATGACGATTTTATTTTTGATAATGAAATCATTGCCCTTTTGTTTTACAACAAGTATAAAATAGGTGAAATCTCTTGTCCTACAAAATATTTCAAGGAAGCATCATCAATAAACTTTGTACGTTCTTGCAAATACGGACTTGGAGTTTTGGCAGTAAGTTTGAAATACAGACTTGCCAAAATGGGATTGTTTAAGTCAAGAATTTTCAGACCTGATGCTAAGAAATTGGATTTATCCACAGAAATCGAATATTATTATAAATAAAAAATTTATTTTATATATAAAAAACACCTCTTTCAAAGAGGTGTTTTTTTATCCTTTTTGTTTTAGTGAAAAGTATTAAGCAAAAGTATTTGCCGGTTTCTTTTGAGCTGTGGCACCTGGAATTGATTGCCAGTTAGCAGCCATAATCTTTTTGAAAGATTTTAAAGCTGTATCTTCCAATTCACCAAGTTCTTCAGCTTCCATAATCAATTCTCTAAGTGGAAGAAGAGCTCTTTGGTCTCTCAATACACCTAAAGCAGCAGCAGCACCTGCTCTAACAAGTTCATTTTCGTTACGGTTTTTCATAACATCAATCAAAGCCGGAACTGCTTTTGTATCATTTAATTTACCTAATGAAGTTACCGCATAAATTCTAACGTTAACCCATTCGTCATACAACATATTTATAACTTTATCAACAGCTTTTTTGTTGCCGATTTCACCTAAAGCTCTTGTTGCATCGCATCTTACGTTAACTTTTTCGTGATCAAGAGATGCAATCAAAGCATCAGTTGCAACATCACCAATTTCAATCAAAGCATCTGTTGCTGTAATACAAACTTGAGGGTTTTCATCGTTCAAAGCTTCTACTAAAGGTTCTACAACAATTTCTCCGCCCAAACGACCTAATGCTCTAGCTGCACGAACTCTTACATCTACGTTTCTGTCTTCACGTAAAGATTCAATCAAGTGAACTGTTGCTTTTGAATCACCAAGTTCACCAAGTGCACGAGCTGCATATAATCTTACTGATCCGTTTTTGTCGTGTTTTAATACATCAATTAATGGTTCAACTGCTTTTGAATCACCCATTTCACCTAAAATACGAGCTGCATTATATCTAACTTTTTCTGAGTTGCTTGTTTTTAGGTCTGTTAATAATTCATCAAAAGATTTTTTAACTTGTTTTTTCTTGCTGTTAACACTAATTGTCATTAAGTTTTTCCTCCGACACACAATATTAAATTCTACTACACCTTATATTTCTATAAAAAATATTTCGAATAAAATATTGCCTTTTTTACCTACTTATATTAATTTTTATTAACCTATGTTTTAAGTGCAGTTGTAATGTCTAATTTTTTTAAGGGTAAAACTAACACTTTATATTTATAATATAACATATTTTATATTTTTTGTGTTAAAGCTGTTCAATTTTTTAAAGAATCATATATTTTGTTTTTTTAATATATAGTATCTTTCAATTATATTAATACGTGAAATGTTATAAAAATTCATAAATTACTACTCACCACAGATAGTAATAACAAATTCACTGCCTTTACCTTCTTCACTGTTTACAATGATTTCGCCGTGATGCTTCTCTATTATTTTTGTGCAAATTGCTAATCCAAGGCCCGTCCCGACACCTGAACTTTTTGTCGTAAATCCGGCTGTAAATATTTTGTTGAGCTGATTTTTGGGTATTCCTTTGCCTGTATCTTTGATTTTTACTACAAGTTTTTTATCTTTGTATTCTGTTGTAATTGTTATTGAGCCTTTGCCTTCTATTGCTTGGCAAGCGTTTATCAATATGTTTGTAAAAACTTGGTTCAGCATGTTTGGAAAGCATTTGATAGCGGGGATTTCGCCGTAATTTTTTATGATGTCAATTCGGTTTTTTGTTTCGTGTCTGATTAATTCAAGCGTTAAATCAAGCTCTTTATTTATGTCAGCTTCTTGCAATTCTGCTTCATCAAGGCGGACAAATTTTTTCAATGAAGTTACGATGTTGCTTATTCTATTCACTGCTTCTTTGTCAATTTCATTGATGTCTGTAAGCATTTCTTTTAATTCGCTGTCTTCTATTGAACCAAGAAGCTTTGCGACTATTCCGTTATTTGATTTAATTGAGGCGACGGGGGTATTTATTTCATGAGCTACTCCTGCAACAAGCTGCCCTAGCGATGCCATTTTTTCTGAATTTATCAGTTGAATTTGAGTTTCTTTCAATTCTTTTAGGGTATTTTGGAGTTCTTTTACTGTTTGTATATTTTTCTGATAAAGTTCTGCTCTTGTTATTGCGTTAGAAAGTTGCGATGAAATTGCTTCAAGAATTTCAATTTCTTCATTGAGTTCACGTTTTTGATAACTAAGCAAAACTATTACACCTATTAGGTTTTGCACATGGTAGACCGGAACAACTATTCTTAAAATCGGTTGTTTAAAAGGTTTTGCATTAAGGTATTCTATCAGTGAATTACAAACTGAAATCTCTTTTGCTGCAATAGTTTGCGCTGTTTTTTCATCAAAGTTAATTACATTTGGCATTTTGGATTTTTTGATGCCGTAAACTTCTTCTATCTCAAATCCGTTTTTTGTGGTTTTTGCATAATATGCTTTGTATGAGCTAAACATTATTGCAAGTTCTTTCAATGCGGATTGCAAAATTTGTGAGATGTCGATGCTTTCTCTTATAATATTGGAAACCTTGTTTATGAGCGCAATTCGGATTGCTTGACTTTGCGCTTTCATTTTAATTTTTTGCAAATCTTCGTTTTCTTCAATGAGTTTTTCAATCTTTGATTTTAAATTTTCGTTTTCTTTATAAACATCATTAAGTTGATTTTGAGCACTCACATCTGTGAAAAATATAATAGTATATTTTCCTTTTTTGATGGCTTGCATATCGTAATAGAATAATCTGTTTAATTCTGATTGATATGAAATTCTTGCGAAAAAATTTTCTTTTGAAATTATTGCGTGGTAAATCGGGGAATAAATTTCTATATTTTCGCTATCTAGTGGGCAAATATCAAAGCTTGAATGATGAGAAAGTTTTTTTATATTTGTAAAATCTTTAAACCACCTTTTGAAAGTGTGGTTTTGATAAACTACCTCTTGCTTTTTATTTAAGATAATTACGGCATCCCTAAATTGTCTGAAAATATCAAACTTTTTCATATAAATATTATATTTCAAGAAATATTAGTGGGCAATTTTTTAAATATATATCAATATGTTGTGGGAGGTTTATTATGGAAGGATTTAAAAAAGTTGGAGAAAAAATAAAATATTACAGAGAAAAAAGAGGGTTATCGCGTCAAATGCTTGCAAAAAGGGTTTATATGACGGTTGGAAAGCTTGAAGAAATTGAAAATGGTGAAATTGTTTATCATTTTTGGACGCTTCAAAAGATTGCAAAAGCTTTAGATGTGGATTTGCCTGAACTTTTGGATTTTGATTAATTTGTTTAATCTGAATTGTAAATTTTAAAATCCTTATAAATAAAGCGTCTTATAGGTCTTGTGTAACATAATGTAAAGCAATTTAATTTATTTTATTAAAGTAAAAATACTTTCTTGCCGTAAAATCCTCATGTAAGGTTAGAATTTTTAATTGGAGAAATTGCAAATGGGTGATTTAAGCGACAATGGCATATCTTTTGGTAAAAATAAGAATATAAATTTTAGCAACTTTAACGGAATTCATAAGGACGATTTAAACGCTAATAAAGGTGCATTGAAGGATTCTTTGTTTACAAAATATGATACAAACAAAGATAATATTTTAGATGAAACCGAATTGAAATTTTTGCAAAATGATATTCAAGGGTTTGCGAAAAATGACAAGCTCAGCAATCGTGAAACAAAAAAATTCTTCAAAAGTTTGGGGCTTGAAAATAACAAAGAATTGAAACGAGATGATTTGTATAATTTTCTTGAAGCAATCCAAGCTGACAAAGATTCAATAGCTTCCGCTTATACAAGCAGTGAAAGCGGAACGACTTTTGTTGAATATAAACCTGATGAAAATAATGCAGTAAAAAGAGAAGTTTATTCAAATGAAAAAGACGGTAGTCATAAACCTGTTGCGGAACAAGTTTTGTATGATGAAGATCATGTCTCAACAACTTTATATAAAGAAGATGGCACAATAAGTAAATATGATGTAAATGGTAATATGCAGGTTCTTACAACTTACAGTCCTGATGGCAAACCTGAAATTTTGCAGGAAATGAATAAAGATACACATGAAACCGTTATAACAGAGTTTGGAGAGGACGGAAAAACAATTACATCAAAATATCGAGAAAATGGTATGGTAACAGAATACCTTGATGCCGCAAATAATGATAGAGTAACCATGCGTGTTACCGATAAAGGTAATGATGTCTTAGAAAAAGTTAAATATGAATACAACGATGACGGTTCTTATAAAGAAATTTTACTTGATGAAAATGACAAACCTGTATCATCAGTAACCAAAAAAGATGATAAAGAGCTTTCCAAATCTTCAATTACAACCTCAGAAGACGGCTCTACAACAGAAGTTGTTTCATCAGGTGAAGGTGATAATATTCAAAGAACAAAAATTGTAAAAGACAAAGACGGTAATATTACATCAAGACTAAATGTTGATGAAAACGGCAATGCATTAGCATATAAACATAAGGTTAATGAAGGTGAAAACTGGTACGGTATAGTTCAATCAAAATACGGTATTACCGACCATAAAACAACAATGGAAATAGTACATCAGTTGAAGAAAAATGCAAATGTCAGAAGAAGTTCATCTGTAATGCCGAGTGAAATTGAATTGCCGCCAACTGTAAAATTGAAAAACGGTCAAGAAATCGCATTGAAAGATATTGATGCAAAATATGATGAATTAAATTCAGTTAAAGCAAAAGTAGATGTTCCGCAAATTCCTGATGATTTGCCTCAAGCTTATCCTCAAGATAAATTGGCTAAAATAGAGAAAAAAGTTACTATACCTCAAGAATATTTGGCAGTAAAACCTGAAAATGCCGGTAAAACAATAACTCAATCAGACGGCAAAATTCTTAAATATAATGATGCAGGAAAACTTAAATACATATATAATTCAGAGGCTGATTTGAAAGCAGAGCAAAATGCTATAAAATTTGTTTATGATGAAGCAGGTAATTTTGTACAGTATCAAGTAAATAACTATAATGAAAAAGGTCATTTTATAGGTGGAGCTATTTATGATAACGATGGGAATTTAAGTTATTTTTTTGTAAATGAAGGTATTAACCCTAAAACAGGTAAGTTTGCAAGACAAATACAATATAATTCTGATGGAAAAGTTGAGTATTTGCGTGACAAGTATGAATATAATGAAGATGGAAAGATATTGAGATATAACATATTTAATTTAAATGAAAATGATCAATTTGAATTTAATAATCTTGTAGAAAATAAATACAGTAATGATGGTAAACAAACACGAGAACTTACATATGATGCTAAAGGTAATCTAGAAGAAGATGAAATTTATGATGTGAAATAAAATATTGTAAAAGAAAAACAGCCCTAGAGTAGGACTGTTTTTCAATTTGTTTAACTTAATTATGATTTATTAAACGTTTGCAAGTTCTTTAGATCTTTCAAGTTTAAGAGTGCAAGTTGTAACATCGCAAACACTTGATGGTCCAAAGTATTGAATTGCACCAGGGAATAAATATCTGTCATTCATAGCCCAGTCTTCTCTGTTTTCTTCAAGTTGTTTGAAAACAGGTCCGTTTAATTTTACAAGAGCTTTTTGAATTACAGGTTTCATTTCACCGTGACGTTTTTCCATGTTCATCATCATAGTAAGCGGAACACCGCCTGCAATCCATTGAGAAGCAGGTGCTGTAAGATTTCTTACTGATGATAAGTAACCTGTCAAACCAAAGTTGATTAATGCAAATGCGTTAAAGCCTAATGAATAGCAATAATCAGCATCAAAGTTTGATGGGAATGCACATCTTCCTTCGTAACCGAAGAAGTGTGATTGCGGATTGAATTTACCGATGTAATCCCCTTGGATTTTCAATTCATCTAATTTTGTTGAAATCATTTCGATTAACAATTTTTCAGTTTCAATTTTTGATACCTGAACGTTGCCGTGTGGGTCACGATCTGCTAATAATTGACCTTTGATAAGTGCAGGTAATGAGTTGTAAACTTTTGCATTTGCAGGATCAAGTCTGTTTTCAACAATATCAAATTTATCACGAATTGTTGTAGCGTTAACGAAATCAGGATCGTTTTCCAAAGATGCCATAATATCGTTAAGGTTTGAAATCATTGATTTCATTTCAGGAATAAATTCGATTAAACCTTCAGGAACAACTGCGATACCAAAGTTTTTACCCATATCAGCACGTCTTACGATAATGTCGCACATATAATTGATGATGCTTTCCAAAGACATTTTCTTTTCTTCAACTTCTTCTGAAATCAAAGTGATGTTTGGTTGAGTTTGTAAAGCAGCTTCCAATGCAACGTGAGATGCGCTTCTGCCCATAATTTTAATAAAGTGCCAATATTTTTTAGCAGAATTAGCGTCACGTTCAATGTTTCCGATAAGTTCTGCATAAGTTTTTGTTGCAGTATCAAAACCGAATGAAATTTCGATTTGATCATTTTTCAAGTCACCGTCAATAGTTTTTGGACATCCGATTACTTGAATACCGCTGTTGTGTGTAACAAACCATTCTGCTAAAAGTGCTGCGTTAGTGTTTGAATCATCTCCGCCGATAATTACAACAGCAGAAATATTTAATTTTTTGCAAACACTCAAAGCTTTTTGGAATTGTTCTTCTGTTTCAAGTTTAGTTCTGCCTGAACCGATAATATCGAAACCTCCTGTGTTTCTGTAAGCGTCAATGAATTTGTCATCAAATTCAACATATTTTCCATCGATAATACCTGATGGGCCGCCTAAGAAACCGTAAAGTTTGTTAGCGGAATTTGCTTGTTTCAAAGCGTCATACAAACCTGCAATTACGTTGTGACCGCCTGGAGCTTGGCCGCCTGATAGGATTACACCAACATTTCTTACATCTGATACAGATGAAGATGATGATGTTTTAAAAGTTACAACAGGTTTTCCGTATGTATTTTTGAATAAATTTTGAATTTGTTCCTGATCTCTAACAGATTGAGTTGCGGAACCTTCAACCATTTCTAAGCTGTTAATGCCGTTTGCAAGGCTTTCAGGAAGTTTTGGTTGATATTTTAATCTCTCAATTTGTAACGGTGAAAGTTTTTCCATATTTCTCTTACCTTTCTTAAGTAACACTAATTTTACAATTAATATATTACAATAAAAAAGATATTTTTTACACAGCATACAGCTAAGAATTTGAAGATTAAAAATAGGAATGAAACAAAACTTAACAAAAAAGGCAATTATTTTGGGTATATATACTTTATATATGTAGAGTATAAAATTTGAGGCTTATTATGGGTAAAGTAAATCAAACACAAGGGATTTTAACGGAACAGCAGTTTAATTCGAGTCCATTAAAAAATATAATGTCTTATAAAGATTATTTTGACAAGGCATTAAAACTTGGTTCTGCCTTTACTTTCTCACGTGCTATTGCTATGCAAAATGCTGAAGATACAAAAAATAATATTGACGATTCAGTAAAGGGTTATTATCTGGAAAAAGAAAATAAAAAAGCTCAGGCAGAAGAAAAATATTATGCAGCATTAGCTCAATATGATGCTATGAAATCAAATCAGGAGTCTGCTATAAAGAATTTGAAATATGCAACAAGTATGTATGGAGATGGTTCTTCTCAGTATTCTGATGCGTTGAAAAAATATAATCTTTCTGCAAAATCACTTTTCGGTGCTGATGTAAATTTGAGTGTTGCAAGAGATCAGTTTAATTTTGCTAATACATCTGCATTTAAGGCATATTTGTCAACGCAGTTAACTTAAAGTTACAATTCACTTGCAATTTTTCCTTTATATATTATCATGCAACTTGTAGAGTGCTTACGCCAATAATCACTCAACAAGTAAAGGAAAATTAACATGAATTTGAAAAACAAACAGGAAATAGTTAAACAATACGGTAAAAATGAAAAAGATACCGGATCAACAGCAGTTCAAGTTGCTTTAATGAGCCAAAAAATTACTGAACTTACTGAACACCTTAAATCTAATCAAAAAGATTTCGCTACAAAAAGAGGTCTTTTGATGATGGTAGGTAAAAGAAAAAGACTACTTTCTTATTTGAAAACTCAAAATCTTGATGAATACAGAGATTTAATCAAGAAATTGGGTATCAGAGGCTAATTTTAAAGCTTTTGACAAATTTTTAAAAGGCTGTCTTCAGACGGCCTTTTTTAGTATAATATTTAGGTTAGAAAATAAATATTTGTGTTTATAAAATCTTTTAGAGAGGGAATTTAATTTGAAAACTTTAAAATCAATGCGTTTGCACATAGGTGTTTTTGGCAGAACAAATGTTGGGAAATCTTCTTTATTAAACAGGGTTACAAATCAGGAAATCTCTATTGTGTCAGAAATTGCGGGAACTACGACTGATGTTGTTGAAAAATCAATGGAGCTTTTGCCTGTCGGGCCTGTAACTTTTCTTGATACTGCGGGTTTGGATGATGAAACCGAGTTGGGCGAAAAACGTATTGAAAAGACAATGAAGATTATTAATCGTATTGATGTTGCGGTTGTTGTTTGTGATTATGAGGGGCTTGACGATTATGAAAAAGAGCTTATCAAAAAGTTTGATGAACTTAAGATTCCTTATTTAATCGTAGAAAATAAATGCGATATTAAAAAGGTTGAAATCCCTGATTATAAAAACGTTTTATACACATCGGTAAAGGATGATGAAAATCTTGTATTCAGATTTAAAGATGCGCTTGTCAAACTTTTGCCTGACGATTTTGTAAATTCTCCAAAAATTGTTGGGGATTTGGTTCCGCCAAAAAGTACGGTTATTCTTGTAATTCCGATTGATAAAGAGGCTCCTAAAGGCAGAATTATTTTGCCTCAAGTTCAGACAATCAGGGATTTGCTAGATAGCGATTGTTTGTCTTATGTTGTTAAGGAAACCGAATTGAAACAGGCTATTGAAAACTTGAAAACCCCTCCTGCATTGGTTGTAACTGATAGTCAGGCGTTCAAACAGGTTAGTGAAATTGTGCCTGAGGATATTGCGCTTACGTCTTTTTCAATCCTTTTTGCAAGATTGAAGGGTGATTTAGATGAATTTATAAAGGGTGCTAAGGCGATTGAAAATTTGAAAGACGGAGATATGGTCTTGATTTTGGAAAGCTGTACGCACCATGCAATAGAAGATGATATCGGCAGGGTAAAAATTCCGAATTGGCTTCGTAAAAAGACGGGTAAAAATTTGGTTATCCACAATTATGCAGGTCATGATTTTCCTGATTTGTCGGATTACAAACTCGTAATTCATTGTGGAGCTTGCATGACAAACAGACGTGAAGTTTTATCGAGAATTTTAATTGCAAACCAGAAAAATGTTCCGATTACCAATTATGGAATTGTAATATCTTATTGTTTGGGAATTTTACCGAGAGCTGTTAAGATTTTTGAAAAATAGCTTAAAGTTTTTCTCACATTCTGCCGTAATATTTAATGTAGAAGAATGATAAAGAAAAAAAATTTTTACGGTAGTATGGTGTTATGTACGATTATCAATCCACAATTGAAGATAAAGAATTAAAGCAGGTAGGTTTAGAGCTAATGTTTATGACGCCTGAAAAAGGTGCTGTGGATAATTGGGTTACGGCAGTTGAGCTTGCCAAGATGGTTGATTTGCCTGTTGATACCGTAAAGAAAAAACTTGCTATATTGCGTGATGCAGGAATTGTCAGAGTTAAAGGAATAAACCCGAAATATTGGAAGTTTGATGATTACAGTTTTCAGCGAATGGATGAGGACGATGAGGTTTATAAGCTGTTGTGCTGCTTTGATGATGTGGATTTTGACAGATATTTCAGTTACTAATTTTATAAAAAATTTGCATTAATATAGATATTGAAACAAGTTCAGTATGACAAATTTAGGGGAATTTGCATTATAAATTAAGGAATAAATTTATTTTTAAACAAAATTATTTTGTTTATTTTCCGATACAAAAATGGTCAAAGATGTTATTCAAAATGTCGTCAGTGATTACTTCCCCTGTAATTTCATCTAAAAATAACAGAGCTGATTTCAGGTCAATCGAGATTAAATCTTGCAGTTGGTGAATTTTTGCAGCTTCAAGTGCTTGAGTAAGACTTTCTCTACATTTTACAAGACAATCTTGCTGACGTTTGTTTGTAATAAATTCTGTATCGTCCAGTGAGAAGTTGTATGATATTTCTTTAATTTTATTTTTAAGCTCGTCTAAACCTTCTTTTGTTTCTGTTGAAAGGTAAAAAACTCCGTCTTTTCTTTCTTTTATCAAATCACATTTGTTTGCAATAACTATATGATTTTTGTCTTTTATCAAGTCAAGAATAGCTTTGTCTTCATCGTCCATTCCTTTGGAAACATCATATAAAAATAAGACTAAATCAGCTTCATCTGCGGATTGTTTTGAATATTCAATCCCGATTTCTTCAACTTTTCCGACTTCGTCATTATCTCTTATGCCTGCTGTATCGATTAAAGTAATTGCAACATCCCAGTCAAGAGTTTCTTTCAAAACATCACGGGTTGTGCCTGCAATATCTGTAACGATTGCACGTTCTACATTCAGCAGTGTATTGAATAATGATGATTTGCCGACATTCGGTTTGCCGACTATTGCAATTTTTATTCCCTGACGCATGATGTTTGAGGAATTTGCGCAGGATAAAATTTTGTTAATTTTCTCAAGAGCTTTTTCAAATTCAGAAATTATATAATCATATTCAGGTTCTGCAACATCTTCCGGAAAATCAATCCCTGCAACGATTTTTGATAGAACATCAAAAATATCTTTTCTGATTTCTTTAATTTTTGTACTCAGGACTCCTGATAAATTTTTGGCTGATTGTTTTGCAAAATCTCTTGTTTTTGCATGGATTAAATCTGCAACGGCTTCAGCTTGAGATAAATCCATTTTTTTGTTCAAGAATGCACGTTTTGTATATTCTCCGCGTTCTGCCATACGTGCGCCGTTTTTCAAAACAACATCAAGAATGTTTCTTACAACGTTAATTCCGCCATGGCAGTGAATTTCAATGACATCTTCTCCCGTGTAGCTGTGTGGATTTTTGAAAGGTAGAAGTAGGACTTCATCAATTTTTTTATCTCCGTCAACAATCC
>ERZ779981.808-NODE-808-length-13649-cov-1.77931_pt1 | contig 13649 bp, 7 predicted proteins | sample MGYA00511182_ERZ779981 | MGnify/ENA primary metagenome ERZ779981 (study PRJEB29588, sample SAMEA2149539) | human gut metagenome | biome: human gut; feature: human-associated habitat; material: faeces | place: Denmark | collected 2008/2010 ... | reverse complement strand
AACCAGATGAATTTTTCTTATACGACCCCGTTTTGGAGCCATATCTGTCATACGAATTATACCCTGATGAGGTTTGTTTGTAAGAACCTGTCTTTTGCCCATAACGGTCATAAGAATTAACTGCAAATGCGACATTTGCAAATAATAACATTAACAATAAAACTAGAAATTTTTTCATACAAACCTTTCCGAATATTTTATTTATTATAAATCTGCATAATGATATCTCGTCCATTCTTACTTATAAGATTTATTTTCTCTTGAACAGGACTCTTGAATTCTTCAACTGATATTGAATTTTGATTTAAATAATTAACAAGTTGTACCGCAAATTCATATTCATTAGTTTCTTGCCCATCTTCTAGCAATTGAGAGATTAATTCTTTTATGATATTTGTATTATTTATTATAAGTTGGCGATTAAAGATTGAAACGATATTAGAATATATTCCTACTGATTTTGTTGCCTGCAATTCATTATTTATATATTTCAATAATGGAGACATAAATATCTTATTAAATTGTTTTTCTGTAAGTATTTCACTAGCTATTTTTAAGTATCTGAAGCCATTTTTAGGATCTTTTTTGTACACTTCTAATGTATTATTTTTAATAGTGTTAAAATCTTGTTCTGTAGCTTTAATATTGTACATATTCAATAATTCCAATAATGAATATGATTTTTCTAAATTATCAGAATTATAATATTTAGAAAAAATAAAAGCTTTAAATTCTCTTTTGTTGAATCCTATATGATACTTTTCTTTTATTTCTAATAATGTTTTCAAATCATCCATGTTATCATCTTTTTCTCTTAACAATTTCTCATAGCAATCTGAAAGAGAATCTTGCATTAATTGAACACAAGTTTTTCTAATTTCTGCGAAATGGAATAAAAATTGTTTTGAAAGATGACAGTCTATTATTTTTTCAACATACTCTCTATTGTTTAATTCTTCTAGTCTACTTGCAAATATGTTCTGATTAGCCACTGGTTGTAAACATTTTCTCAATATTGCATCATAAGATGAATCATCCTCCAGTGTTATAAAACGCAGAGCTTCAATTAAAAAATCAAGCATAATTTTAGGTTTATAAGACATTAGATTCCGTATAAAGCTATATAAAACATTATTGAATTGACTTATTTCACTTTTATCAAAAGAAGAATCGTCTATCAATTTAATAGCCATATTTAAACCATCTAACAAATTTTCTTTATTGTAATACACATTTATTTGCAAATGGATTTCCGAAATTATAGTATTTAATCTTTGAGCTAATATTTTTTTATTCTGTTCAGGAAGTGTTTTTCTGCTGAAGATTTTTAAACAATTATATACATTTTCTGAAAAAGAGTCTTTTGAAATTGATTTTATAATCAAATTTATAAAAGATGACGGAATTAAAGACAGTTTATCCTGTTCACCCAATATCTCTACATACTTTTGTATAGATTCATCAATTTGTGAAATTTGACTAAACTCTCTGAAAACACTACTTATAAATGGGTTTTCAATTATTTCATTATGATTTAAAACATTTTTAAATAATTTTATTTTATTTTCACAATCTAAACATTGTTCCTTGTTTATGTTTTTGTCTATCTCCTGATTTAACCTTAATACATCAGAAATTTTCTGTTTAACTATATCTTTGTTGGAATTTCTCATTTCTTTAATATATAGAACTATTTCATCAATTACAGTTTTGTTTTGATTAATAAAATCAATAAAGCTAACATCTTTTATTGATAAGACATCACCTAGGTATTTCATCAACATATTTTTATTATTTTCTTTTAAATTTTCAGATTGATATAAAATATTAAACAAAGATGATGCAGTTTGTTGTAAATATAGTTTTTCATTATTATCTATCATATTCTGTATTTCATTTTTTATTATAATCACAGAATTGTCATTTATGTCTTGTATTAACTTACCTTGTTTTAAATTATTGGATATAGATTTTACATCTATTGCATCTTTCATATATATAAAAGACATTATCGATGGAATGTTTTTAGGTAAAAGGGTTTTAACTCTGTTTATAAACTTTGAATATTCTTTACAATTTTTAACTGAAAATAAGTCAGGAGTTACAATTAACTCTGATTCAACATTACTCCATTTTTGTTTTATCACCATCATAACCGTAAACAAAGTTAAATCTTTTAATAAAAAAGTATGTTCTGGGTCAATATTTTGAGCTAATTGGTAATTTAATGAAAAATCATTAATAAATCTTTTTATTTGTCTAGGAGTAGCCCCATTATAACCATAAAATAAAATTTGCTTTATTTCAGAAATATTTGTTTCAATATCCCTATATATAGATAATTCTTTTAATTGTTCTTCGATAAAAATATCTCTATCAATTTCTTGCAAATGCGGGATTCTTATATATGTATTAAATAGTTTATCAAAAAATTCATCTCCCACTTCATTGCAGAATTTATTATCGGCATCATCATTATCATCTTCATTGTCGTTATTAATAATATTGTAATTTAAGCTTATATATTTTTTTATTGCTATATCATCACACGGAATTATGTAAAAGCAATTTTCTTTATCCATAAAAGTTTTAATTGCTGATAATGTTTCATATGCATATTGGGGTTCACATCTATCTAAGTTATCAAATATAATAAGCATTTTTTTATTTGTTGTTATATTTTTGACAATATCAGAGAATATTGCTTCAAATTGTTCAGGTGAAAAAGTTGGTTTATATGCATACGTTTTAATTTTTTTACTACAGAATACAGTTTTTACAAGATTCTTTAACTGTGATTTTAAGAGATATACAAAAAGCATTGGAGCAGTTACAAAGCCTAAACCTGAAAATATGGGAATACTTAATGATTTTAACCAACTGTTGTCATTAAAATAACAAATCATTGATATTATTAATATAATCCCACTTATAATTGATAGCAATATTAAGATTGGTTTTATCTTTTGCCATATTTCTTGCCAATTAAGGTCTATTTCTTCTTTGAATTCGGATTCTGCATATAATTTTTTTTCTAAAGTTTCTTTGTTCTTATCAATATAACCATCTTTATAAACATCAAGTTGTTTTTCTTTTAATTGAGAATCTATATCAAATAATATACTTCTCATTAAAGGGTGACCTACATACTTCCAAACATCAACATAAAAAGTAATGTAATCCTCTTTTAAATTGCTTATGATTTTATCAACAATATAACTTTTACCACTTCCCCAAGAACCAAATAATCCCAAATTAAAAGAGGCCTTTAATAAAGTTTCATTTTTAGCTATATCAGTAATTGTTTCAGCAATTTTTGTGTGTATTCCAAAACTATCTTTGGTGTTATGGTTATTATTAGAATCTTGTAAAAATAAATTTTTAGTCATACGCAAATCCCTTTAATAAAATGATGATACTATAAACAAGCAATTAGTAAAAATATACGTTACTAAAATTCAATAATTTAGTTTGTTCATGATAGTATAAATAAGAGGGTAAAGATGTCATATACAAAATATCATGCGAAATATTATGCGAATGAATTAACAAAACAATCTGCATCTAATGATACTGATAGAATTTCAATGTCACTATTTAACGCTTGTGTTAATCTAAATCCTCACCAAGTTGAAGCAGCATTATTTGCATTTAAATCTCCATTATCCAAAGGAGTAATACTTGCAGATGAAGTAGGACTTGGTAAAACAATAGAAGCGGGGTTGGTTTTATGCCAGTATTGGGCTGAAAGGAAACGAAAGATATTAATCATATGCCCTGCGTCCCTAAGAAAGCAGTGGAGTTTAGAGCTATATGAGAAATTTAATATACCTAATGTTATTTTAGAATCTAAAACTTACAATGAATATATAAAAAATGGTGTTGAGAATCCTTTTGGTATCAAAAATAAAGTTATAATAATGTCATATAATTTTGCAAATGCAAAACAAAATGAAATAAGAGAGCAAAAATGGGATATTGCTGTTTTAGATGAAGCCCATAAATTAAGAAATGCATATAAACCAAATAATAAAATTGGTCAAGGTATTAAATTTGCTTTAAAAAATACAAAAAAAATATTATTAACAGCAACTCCATTGCAAAATTCACTATTAGAGCTATACGGATTAACATCTATTATCAGTGAAGAAATATTTGGAGATATATCTTCTTTTAGACAACAATATGTTAATTCTTCCACTGGTTTAAATGATTTAAGGAATAGATTAAATGGATTTTGTAAAAGGACTCTAAGACAGGACGTTACAGAATATGTTCCTTATACGCAAAGAAAACCAATAACATTTCCTTTCGAAACAACAAAAGTTGAACAAGAGTTATATTTAGGTATTTCAAAATTTTTACAGAAAGAGGATAGCTTTTCCATACCAAATTCACAAAGAACACTAATTACTAATGTTGTAAGAAAGCTATTAGCATCATCTTCTATTGCTGTAATAGGGACTTTAGAATCTATTAAAAATCGATTAATTGCATTGAAAAATAAAGAAATCTCTGAAGATTCACTTCTAGAAATTTCAATAGATGAAGACACTAAAGAATTATTAGAACAAGACTCTGAAGATAGTGAGAATGATGACATTGAAATAATAGATAATTCCAAACAGTATTCAGACGAAGAAAAAGCAAAAAAAATCCAAGATGAAATTAATGAAATAGAAAAGTATATTGAATTAGCAAAATCCATTAAAACAGATTCTAAAACAGTTCATTTAGTTGAAGCAATAAACAAAGGTTTTGAAGCAATGGATGTCAATGCATCAAGAAAGGCTTTGATTTTTACAGAATCTAGAAGAACTCAAGAATATCTAAAAAATTATTTGGAACAAAATGATTTCAATGGTAAAGTTCTAATTTTCAATGGTACAAATTCAGATAGTGAATCTAAGAAAATATATGAAGAATGGTTAGAAAAAAATAAAAATTCTGGAAGAATTAGTGGTTCAAAGACTGCAGATACAAGAAATGCTATTATAGAAAAGTTTAGAGATGATGCAGAGATTTTAATAGCAACAGAATCAGCTGCAGAAGGTATAAATTTGCAATTCTGTTCTTTAGTTATTAATTATGACTTACCTTGGAACCCACAAAGAATTGAACAAAGAATTGGAAGATGCCATAGATATGGACAAAAACATGATGTTGTTGTCTTAAACTTTTTAAATAGCTCAAATGAAACTGATAAGCGAGTTTACTATTTATTAAAGGACAAATTTAAATTATTTGAAGGAGTATTTGGGTCTTCTGATAAAGTGTTAGGTGCACTTGAATCTGGTGTTGATTTCGAAAAGAAAATCATGGAGATTTATCGCTCTTGTAGAACACCTAAAGAAATAAGCGATGCATTCGATAAATTGCAAGCTGAAATGGATGAGCAAATAAAAGCTCAAATGCAATTAACAAAACAAAATATACTAGATAATTTTGATGAAGATGTACATACTCGCCTAAAAATAAAATTAGATGAAACAAAAAAGAAACTAAATAGATTCGAGAAATTGTTCTGGAGAACAACAGAAACTATTTTAGCTAAAAATGCAAAATTTGATGATAAAAATCTGACTTTTAATTTATACACATCACCTACAAAAGAAGCAAATATAGGAAACTATTATCTTATATCAAAGGATAAAGATAAAGAAAACATTGTAGGGAATTATTTATATAGGCTATCTCATCCATTAGGAGAATATGTTATAGAAGAAGCAATAACTAATTCTACCCCAGATGCAGAAATTGAATTTGATATAAGTAATTATCCAAAAAAATTATCAGTAATAGAAAATTTACTTGGACAATCTGGTTATTTAGTATTAAATAAACTAAATATCAAATCTTTTGAAAGTGCTGATTATTTATTATTTAATGCTTTTTGTGATGATGGAACAAAACTTGATCAAGAAATTTGTGAAAAGCTATTTAATGTTTCTGGCTATTTAAAACAACAAATAGTCATTCCAGAGTCTATAAACAAAGAGCTAGATTTAGATGCTAAAAGACATATTAATTCAACTATTGACACTAATCAAAATCTAAATAATAGCTATTTAAAAGGAGAAATCGATAGATTAAACAAATGGGCAGATGATTTAATAGGCAATCTAGACAAAGAAATTATTGATGAAAAACGCAAAATGCGTAATTATTTAAAAGAAAGTTCCAAAGCTACAAATAATGCAGATTATTTAGAATTTCAAGAAAAAGCTAATGCTTGCAGAAAAAAAGTTTCTAAACTTCGCAGAGAAATTGATGAAAAAGAAGAAGAGATAAACTTTAAAAGAGATGACAATATAAAAAAATTAAAAGAACAGATGAAAGCAGATATTAAAACGGAAACATTATTTAAAATCCGTTGGAAAGTGGTATAGGTGGGAAATGAGTGAAAAACTAAATGATTTAAAGAAGAAATTAAAAGAAATATTTCAATTAGATCAAACAGATTTAGATTTCGGTATTTATCGAATAATGAACGAAAAGAGCTCAGAAATTACCGATTTTTTAGATAATAAACTATTACCACAAGTAAAAGAATCTTTTAGCGATTTTGCTAATGAAGATAAAGCTTCTATACAAAAAGAACTAAATGAAGCAATTGAACAAGCAAAATCATTAGGAGCAAACCCAGATGATTTACCTAAAGTAAAAGAATTAAAAGCCAAATTATCATCTTCAGTTGATTTAACTGCATTAGAAAATGAAGTATATTCTCATTTAACTACCTTTTTTTCAAGATATTATGAAGGTGGAGATTTTATGTCTTTAAGAAGATATAAAAAAGATGTTTATGCAATACCTTATGAAGGAGAAGAAGTAAAATTATATTGGGCAAATTCTGACCAATATTATATTAAGACCTCAGAAAATTTTAAAGATTATACATTTACAATTGGCAATGATGAAAATAAACAAACTGTTCATTTTAAATTAATAGACGCAGAAACAGAAAAAGATAACAACAAAGCTGATAAAGAACGCAGATTTATCCTTATAGATGAAAATCCTATAGAAATTATTGATGGTGAACTATATATTAAATTTCAATATACAATTGATGAAAATAATAAAAATCAAAAAAGTCATAATGAAGAAACAATTGCAAAACTTTTACCAGAATTATCTAAAAGTGAATATGCAGATTATATCAATTTATTAGACAAAAAGCCTACAGAAAAAAATAAAGATAGAACATTATTAGAAAAACATCTTACTGATTATACTGCCAAAAACAGCTTTGATTATTTTATACATAAAGACTTAGGTGGATTTTTAAATAGAGAATTAGATTTCTATATAAAAAATGAAGTCCTAAACCTTGATGACCTAGATGAAAATAATATTAAAAAATCTCTAAATAAAGCTAAAGCAATAAAGAAAATTGCACAAAAAATAATTACACTATTAGCTCAACTTGAAGAATTCCAAAAGAAATTGTGGCTAAAAAAGAAAATGGTTGTTGAAACAAACTATTGCCTAACATTAGATAAAGTAGATGAAAGATTTTACCCTGAGATTATTTCAAATGAAGCACAAATACAAGAATGGGAGGAACTATTTAAAATCTCTGAAATTACTGCTGACTTAACAAAATTAGGCGGTGATACATTGCTAAATGGCACAGATAATGATAAAAAGATAGAATTCTTAAAGCAAAACCCATATCTTGTATTGGATACTAAATTTTTCTCCCAATATTTTAAATATGATTTAATCTCAACAATTGAAAACTTAGATGAGCAAACAAACGGTTTGTTGATTAATGCAGATAATTTCCACGCATTGAATTTGTTGCAAGAAAAGTATAAAGAACAAGTAAAATGTATCTACATAGACCCTCCATATAATACGAATGCAAGTAAAATCGCATATAAAAATGGATACGAACATTCTTCTTGGTTATCTTTAATGCAAGATAGAATATTAACATCAAAAAAAATGCTAAATATTAAAGGAATAATAAATATTGCTATAGATGATTATGAACAAAGACGATTGAATTTATTATTAGATAATATATTTGACAAAAATAATCACTTATCAAATATTGCAATTTATACAAATCCCAAAGGTAGAGACCAAGAATTTATTGCACAAGCACATGATTATTCAATTATCTATGCGAAAAATAAAATATATGCAGAAACATATGAGTTCAAACTGTCTCAACAAGAATTAGAAAAAAAATATTCAAAAAATACAGAAGAAGGAATTTGTAGAGAGTTACCTTTAAAAAGAACAGGAAGTGAAAAATTAAGAGAAAACAGACCATTTATGTTCTTCCCATTTTTTTATAATGAGTCAACAGGAGACATTAGATTACCACTACAAGATGAATACAAAAAAATTTATAATAAACAACTTGGACAATTTGATGATGATTACTTAAATTCATTAAATAATACATATCAAGAAAAAGGCTTCAAATCAATATTACCAATTGATGAAAAAGGAAATTTTCTCAGATGGCGTTGGGGGTATGAATCTTGCTTGCAAGGAATAAATACAGGAGATATCTTTGTAAAAAAAACAAATAAGAACACTTATAATGTATATCAAAAAGACCTTGCAGATGACAATGTAAAGCCTAAATCTATGTGGATAGGAGAGCAATATGATGCATCTTCTAAAGGTACTAATCTACTAGAAAACATTATTCCCAATAATCCATTTAATTATCCTAAAAGCTTGTACACCGTAAAAGATTCTATTATAATTGCTGCGAACAATCATTCTATAATCCTTGACTATTTTGCAGGTTCTGGTACAACAGGACATGCTGTAATTGAATTAAACAGAGAAGATAGGGGAAACAGAAAATATATTCTTGTTGAAATGGGCAAATATTTCAATACAGTTACAAAACCTCGTATCCAAAAAGTTATATATTCAAAAGAATGGAAAGATGGGAAACCTGTTAATAGAGATGGTATTTCTCATATTTTTAAGTATATGTCATTAGAATCTTATGAAGATGCACTAAATAATTTGCATAAAAAAGGCACACAAGTCGCTTTAGACCAAAATGTTGAAGAACAATACAAATTATCTTATATGATGGATTTTGAATATTCTGACAGCATATTTAATCTCGAAATGTTTAAAAATCCATTTGCCTATAAGATGAATATTACAATAGGTAATGAAACAAAGTTAGTCAATGTTGATTTAATTGAGACTTTCAATTATTTAATCGGGTTAAAAGTTTCTTCTATGTACAAAAAAGATGGATTTATTGTTATAGAAGGAACAAATTTAAAAGAAGAAAACATTCTTGTAATTTGGAGAAATATAGAAGAAAAATCTAATGAAGATTTGGATGAGTTCTTAAAACGCAGAAAAATAAATCCTTGTGATTTTGAATTTAACAAGATATATGTAAATGGCGATAATAATTTACAAAACCTTAAAACAGATGAAGAAAATTTCAAGGTAATGTTGATTGAAGAAGAGTTTAAAAATCGCATGTTTGATGTAAAAGAAGTTTAATATAGGACAAATTATTATGGCTAAAAAACAAACCAATAAAATAAAATTTCATAAGAAATTAATATTATTCAAATATATTTTACATTTATTTAGAGTAGATTCTATTGACAAATTAGGACAAAATCTGAAAGATACCTATTTAGAAGAAATTGATATAGAAAAACAACAAACAAAATTCTTTCAGGTTATAAGTAATAGATTTGTTTTTGATGAAGATTTATTTCGCTTTGAACAATCTAATTGGGATGATGCAGTTTGGGCAGATGACGATGAATATTTATCTAGAGCACAATTAGAAAAATATGATGAAAATATTATTGCTCATACGAGACATATTAATGAAAACAGGGAAACTCCAATTAAATGGAAGTATTTTCAGTATTTGGAATTATTGTTTACAGAAATTTATTTAGATAAATATTTTTCTAATAAAGAAGATTTGCTTATAAGTTTAAATGCTTTTAGAGAACGATATAACAAAGAATGCCTAGAAGGTGAAGAAATTGCTGAATATAGCGAAAATGATTTAAATAAAATTGCATTTTGGGCAGCAACAGGTTCAGGTAAAACTTTGTTATTGCACATGAATATTTTGCAAATTCAATATTATCTGAAGTTGCATGGAAAACAAAAAGATTATAATAGAATAATTTTAGTTACACCTAAAGAAGGCTTATCTGTACAGCATAAAGAAGAATTTGAACTATCTAATATTGAAGCAAAAATATTTGACAAAAATTCTTTAGCACAAGTTGGAAAATCTATTCAGATGAATTTATTACATCAACAAAGTGCCTATTTTGGAATAGACATAATAGATATTTATAAATTGGCAGATGAAACTGGTGATAAGACTATTGCAGTTGATGCATTTGAATCAAATAATATTGTACTTGTTGATGAAGCTCATAGTGGTGCAAGTAGTTCCAAAGATGGTGCTTGGATAAAAAAACGTAATGCCTTATCTAAAGATGGTTTTTGTTTTGAATACTCTGCAACATTTGGGCAAGCAGTAGTAAAAGATAATGATTTAACTAATGAATATGCAAAATGTATTTTATTTGATTATTCATATAAGTATTTTTATGAAGATGGATATGGTAAAGAATATCAAATCTTAAATCTCGATGATGATTCTGATGAAGATAGAAAAACTCAATATTTAACAGCTTGTCTATTAACTTATTTCCAGCAAATGTTGTTATTTAAAGATAAAAAAATTGAGTTTAATCCATTTTTGATAGAAAAACCTTTATGGATATTTGTAGGTGCTAGCGTTATTGGAAATCGTTCCAATATAAAAAATTTATCTTCCGATGTTGTTGATATTTTGTTATTTATAAATGATTTTGTATCAAAGAAAAATAAAACTGTTGAATTTCTTGACAATTTATTAAACGGACAAGATGGCTTTTTGGACAGTCGAGGACTTTCTATTTTTGAGAACAAATTTACTTATTTAATCAGCAAAAAGTACACTGGAGAGACTTTATATACCGAAATTTTGCAAACTATATTTAATTCAGAACAACAAGAAGCTAATTTGTATATCGAAAATTTGAAAGGTGTAAATGGAGAAATTGGCTTAAAAATAGGAACAAATGATTATTTTGGAGTTATTAATGTTGGCGATAATGATAGTTTGATAAAATTGTGTGAAGCTAATGGTTTACATGCAACATCTGTAGAATTTTCGGATTCTTTATTTCATGGGATAAATAAAAAAGATTCTAAAATTAATCTATTAATAGGTTCTAAAAAATTTAGCGAAGGTTGGAGTTCTTGGAGAGTTTCTACTATGGGATTGATGAACATAGGAAAAACTGAAGGAGCTCAAATTATTCAGTTATTTGGTCGAGGCGTCCGTTTAAAAGGAGCTAATTATTCTCTAAAAAGAAGTGATTATCAAGACTTTATCAGTAAGAAACCCGAATATATTAAAACAATTGAAACTTTGAATATTTTTGGTATAAAAGCCGATTATATGACAACTTTTAAAGAATATTTAGAATTAGAAGGTTTGCCTACTGGTAATAAAATAGAATTTACACTACCTGCTATATCTAATTTAGGTAATGTAAAAACTCCTTTAAAAATGCCTATAATAAAAAAAGATCATTATTTCAATAACGAGGGTGGATGTTTTGTTTTAGATTTACCACCTAGCGATTTTATAAGTAGACCAATAGAATTAGATATGTACTCTAAAGTTCAATCAACAGAGTCATTAGAAAGATATGCTTCGATAATAAGTAAAAATGAAGCAAAATTAGACAAAGAAAAAATGGCTTTTATCGATTACCAAGAAATATTTTTTGAACTACAGAAATTAAAAAATGAAAAAAATTATTATAATTTAAATCTTTCTATCGATAAAATAAAAGCTATATTAGAAGATACATCGTGGTATAAAATCTATATTCCACAAGATGAAATTGATTTTACAGATTTTAGAAAGGTTTTAAAATATCAAGATATAGCAGTAAGATTATTAAAAAAATACTGCGAAAGATATTATACAAATAAGAAAAATGAATGGGAAGCTCAATATCGTGAATATGTTGAAATAGACGAGAATGACCCTAATATTGTATCTCAATATAAATTGTATATTGAGGATTCAAAAAAAGATATTATTGAAAAACTAGAACAACTTAAAACAAGTATAAATAATAGAGAATATACAGATATTGAATTTAGAGGCTTAAAAACCATAGGCTGGGATAATCATTTATACACGCCGTTAATATCGTTTGAATCTAAAAATGGTATAAAGATAACTCCTGTACAATTGAATTCAGAAGAAATACTGTTTGTTGAGGATTTGAAAAAATATTTTGAAATAAATAAAGATTATTTTGAAGATAAAGAATTATATTTATTAAGGAATCAAGGAAAAGGTCGTGGCGTAGGATTTTTTGAAGCAAATAATTTCTATCCTGATTTTGTAATGTGGCTAATTTATAACAATAAACAATATATAACGTTTATTGATCCAAAAGGTTTAATACATATTACAGGTCTTTCAGATCCTAAAATACAATTCCATAAAGAAATAAAAAATATACAAAACGAAATGAATAACGAAAGAGTAGATTTAAATTCTATAATACTATCTAATACCAATTTTAAACAACTTTCCTTGGCAAAAGGAGGTATTTCAAAAGAAGAATTTCAAGAAAATAACGTAATCTTTCAAGAAGATTCTAATTATATAGAACAAATTTTTAGTAAAATAAAAGTATAAAAATGTACTATATCTAAAACTTGACTAGCTCTGATTTTCGAGTGATAAATACGACACCTACAAAGGAGGTCGTATGGATAAAATTGGGCTTTATCAAATTATACAAAAAGATTTTGAAAAATTAGAAAAATTAGCGGAAAACATTTATAACATGCTTGTTGTGATAGATTATTTTTGTAAAAACCAAGATGAAATTGAGGAGCTAAGGAATATTACACCTGTCATTAAGGAGACTAGACGTAAAGCTGATATATTATATGCGTTTTTTATAAATTATTCTGATACGTTAGATAAATAATATAAATTTTATCAACTGTGTCTGAATGATAAGTTCTTAATGAATTTACTTGATAATTAAGACCTTTAGAGTGACAAATGTTATTACAAGAATATGAGGTGACAATGACTAAAAATGATTATCCCACTTGGTTTAAGACATTAGACAAGCAAGATTTGCTTAAACCCTCTAGTATTAATCCATTATACGGAACAAAAATTTTTAACCGCAAAACTGGAGAAATTGGATTATTGATAAAAACTTGGGAAAATGAATTTGCAGATGGAAGTTTGTGGTTTGCAACTTGTGTTGATAAAAAAGGTGAAAAATATCATATTGAACTCGATGATATTGTGCCATTGGAGGATACAGATGATTCTAAAAAATAAACTTACAAAAGAAACATTAGATATAACATATCCAGAATTTAGAAAAAAGTTTGCAAAAGAAATTCAATACGCTTTTGAAAGTTATCGCCAAACACAGCTAAATAAGTATTCTTATAACTTTAAAGATGATAACTCAATGGAATATAATTTCTATTTTCAATTACATTGGAATTTCAATCACTTTGGAAATTCTAATTGGTATATTGACAAAATATAGAAATATAATTAACTA
>ERZ779981.803-NODE-803-length-13699-cov-1.45668_pt1 | contig 13699 bp, 16 predicted proteins | sample MGYA00511182_ERZ779981 | MGnify/ENA primary metagenome ERZ779981 (study PRJEB29588, sample SAMEA2149539) | human gut metagenome | biome: human gut; feature: human-associated habitat; material: faeces | place: Denmark | collected 2008/2010 ... | reverse complement strand
GAACGTCAGTTATTAACACTGGCTGCAAGTAATCTTGTGATTGCCTGTGCGGTTTCAGGTTTGATTACTTGGGTGTGGTGAATTTTTGTATCGTATTCTTCTTGAGAGTACTTAATAATGTGCGGGGTAATTCTTACACCATTGTTTGCAAGAGCCTGAACTGCCGAAATCATTTGGATTGCGGTTACAGATGTTCCGTATCCGTAAGACATTGTTGCATGTATTCCTTGATCCCAGTAAGTCCAATAAGGAAGAAGTCCTGAGGATTCTCCCGGCAAATCAATACCTGTTTTTGATCCAAATCCGAATTTCTTCAATACTCCGTAAAATTCTGAAGGTGTCATTGTTCTTGCAACATTTATTGCACCAATATTACTAGAGTGCTCAAATAAATATTCTAATGTAATATTTCCGGGGTATGGGTGAACATCATAGTCGTAATTCTTGATTTCCCATTTACCGATTGTTGTTTTCCCTGTATCAAGAACTGTTGAATGTTCGTTAATTTTGCCTAAATCCATTGCACTTGCAACTGTGATAGTTTTAAATGTTGAACCGGGTGGGAAAACATCTGTTAATGTCCAGTTTTTAAGCTGTTGAGGGGTTGCTTTTCTGTAATTGTTCGGGTCAAATGTCGGATATACTGCATAAGCTAATATCTCTCCGTTTTTAGGATTCATAACAATTACTGTACCTCTTAAGGCTTCTTTTTCCTTAACCATTTTTTCAATTTCTTTTTCGCATACGTGTTGTATTGCGGCATCAATCGTTAAGGTTACATCTTCACCTTTCGGGTTTGTTGTTGTTGCAACAGGATCGGTTGTAAAATCATATATAATTTTGCCGTCACGAGTTTTTTGATATTTGACGGTATTTATTACGTGTTCAAGTTTATCTTTTGCTGTATATTCAACTCCGTTTGCGATATCAGCATCAAAGTTATAATATCCGAGAACGTGAGCGGCTAATGTTCCTTGAGGGTATTCTCTTGTGTTTTTCTTACCTAAGCTTATTTCTCTCAAGTGAAGTTTTGCAATTTGTTTTGCCGTTGATCTGTCAATATCTTTTTTGATTGTTATTACAGGTCCTGGCTTTTTCAATTTTTGCAAAAGAGTGTCTTTTGGCATTTTTAAAATAGGTGCTAAAATTTTTGCCAATTCTTCCGGAGAATGGTCATAATCTGCGGGGTGTGCATATACATCGGAATAAACTTTGTCTGTTGCAAGTTTTATTCCGTTTCTGTCATAAATATCCCCACGCATTGAAAAAATTCTTCCGACTCTTTGGCTTCTTGCTTTTGCTCTGTATTTGCCTACATCTACGACCATAATGAAAAATAAATAAATTATCAAAAGTGTCATAAAGCCTGCAAAAAATATGTGCAAAAAGCCAACTATTTTATCAAATGTCTTGCTGCGCTTTTCTAATTCGTTTTCCGGCTCTCTTTTTCGTAATCTTTCTCTCAAAACTTATCCCTCTTTATTTTATTATTTTAGCATAAGGAATAGTAAAATAAGTAAATATTAAATAATTTTAACTTTGTTGTATAATATTTTTATGAAAAATTTATTTTTATTATTTGGGTTGTTATTAATTGGAACACAGGTTTATGCATTTGATATTGTGTATCCTAAGCAAAATGATGTTGTAATAAATGCAAATTCTACATTTTTTATCGGTTCATCAAGCAAGCCGTTAAAGATAAACGGTCAAAATGTCCCGTTACACCCAAGCGGTGCTTTTGCCTATGTTGTGCCGTTGAAAAATGGCGCAAATACATTTGTGTTGCAATCAGATGAGCAGAGAGAAATTTTTGTTATAACAAAACCTGTTATAAAATCGTCAAATGTATTACCTTCTGTTTTTACGCCATATAATGCTAAAAAAATGTTTTTTGTAACAACAAAGGATGCTCCTTTACGTTCAACTCCTGTTGATAGTGGTATTAACAGAATGGCTCATTTACCGAGTAATATGAAATTATGGGTAGATGGTGAAAAAAGTGGCTTTTATCGTGTTGTTTTAGGCAAAGATAATTACGGTTGGATTTCAAAATCCGATGTAAAAGCTGACAGCTCAAATGATTTTAATTTGGCTCAACTCAGCGGGTATGAATATCTTGACAGTGATGAATATTTTACATTTGTATTTCACTTAAACAAACAGGTTCCTTTTGAAATGGTTGAGGGGGATCCGTTTTTGATGAAATTTTATAATGTAAAAGATCAGGAAAATAATACTTATGTTTATGATTTCCCAATAAAAGATGCACTGAGCGGAAGAAAATTGATTGGTTATAGCGGAGAATACAAGGGTAATGATTTTATTTTAAAGATAAGAAAACCTATAATTACAAATTCTTGGCGTCCTTTACATAATATAAGAATTGCCATAGATGCAGGACATGGCGGAAGTGAAAACGGTAGCATATCTTGTCTTGGTAATAAAGAAAAAGATATAAATTTAGCGATTGCAAAGCTTGTTGAAGCTGAATTAAAAAAACGCGGAGCGCACGTAATTATGACAAGAAAAGGTGATAATTATGTGAGCCTTAAAGATAGAGTAGAAATAGCAAATTACGGAAATGCTGTTGTATTTATAAGTATTCATGGAAACGCTTTGCCTGATGGAGCTGATCCTAACAAAAACAGAGGTACAAGTATTTATTATTACTATCCGCAGGCAAAACCTATTGCTGATATGATTATGGACACTGTTGTTTCCGAAATTGGTGTTCCAAATGACAAGGTTCGTCAAGGAAGTCTTGCAGTTGTTAGAAATACAAATGCCTTGAGTTTGTTAATCGAAGTTTCTTATCTTATAAATCCTGAAGATAACGCAAATTTGATTAACCCTGAATTTCAAAAACAATATGCAAAAGCTATTGCAGACAGTTTAGAAAGATATTTCTCTAAATAATTAAAATTGTTTTATAAATAAAAATGGGGTGACAATTAAATTATGTCATCCCATTTTATTATTATCTAAAAAATATTTATTTTATTTTTCAGTTACATAGTTCAAAAGAGTTCTTACGCCTGCACCTGTTGCGCCTGCGATAAATTCTTTTTGAGGTTTTTCAATGTAGGCTGTACCTGCTATATCAATGTGACACCATTTTGTATCTTTTACGAATTCTTGAAGGAACAAGCCTGCAATTGATGCTCCGCCGTTACGAGAACCTGTGTTTTTCATATCAGCGATATCTGATTTTATGCTGTCCATGTATTCTTTGAACATTGGTAATTGCCAATAAGTTTCACCTGATTCTTTAGCGGTTTGGATTAGTCTTTCAATCATTTCTTCATCGTTGCCCATAATACCTGATGCAACTGTACCGAGAGCTACCATACAAGCACCTGTTAATGTCGCAATATCAATTACTTCATCAACACCAAGCTCACAAGCGTAACATAATGCATCTGCAAGAGTTAATCTTCCTTCTGCATCTGTGTTATCAACTTCGATTGTTTTTCCGTTTTTAGCTGTCAAAATATCACCAGGTTTGTAAGATGAACCTGAAGGCATATTTTCACAAGCTGCGATAATCCCGTGTACTTCCATATCAGGTTTTAATTTTGCTAATGCTCTCATAACTCCTAATATGCAAGCTGCACCTGACATATCATCTTTCATTGTAAGCATTGATGATGCAGGTTTAATATCAAGGCGTCAAAGCAGATACCTTTACCGATAAGTGCAATCTTTTTCTTTACATTTTTGCCTGTATATTTCATGTGAATGAATTTTGGCGGTTGAACACTTCCTTGTCCGACTGCTAAATATGCACCCATTCCCATTCTTTCAACTTCTTCTTTATCAAAAACTTTTGTTTCAACGCCTTCAATATTTTTAGCAATTTCAGCAAGTTTTGTCGGTATTTGCAAGATCTCTTGTAAATTTCATTGCTTCACCAAAGATAATTCCTTCTTGAACTTCGCTTTCTGAAAATCTTGCAAAAGTGATTTCATCTAAATGAGGTGCTTTTACTGATTTGTATTTGTCATAAGCGTAATCTGCAATCATTGCACCAATAGCTGCTGATTTTCCGTAATCAGTGTTTACATCAAAATCGAAGATAGCTTTTTTAGCGTGAATTTGATGTAATTTTTTAACTGCTTTTGCAACAGCTTCTCTCATTTTATTGTGGTCAAATTCTTCTTTTTTACCAAATCCTATTACAAGAATTTTGTCTGCAGGAATTTGTCCTAAAGTGTGCATTAAATATGTTTGACCGAATTTGCCTTCAAAATGATCTTTATCTACGGCATAAGTATTAATTAATTCCTGAGAAGTTTTTTCTTCTTCAAATTTGTTGATAACCAAAACTTCTGTTGGAACATCTTTAACGTTTTGTGAAACTTTAATTTCCATAATGTCTCTCTCCTTTTTACGCTTGTTAGTATAACATTTTATCCGGTATTTGTAAATCTGTTTTTTATTTATCAATTTAAAATTACTACTATACAAAAAACTATTCTCATGATATGATGTAGACAGATGTAGTAGGTAAATATTTTTTGGAAATATATGCAATAAAATTTATTTAAATAATTAAATAGTTTGTGGCTCGATAGGATATATGTATCGAGCATTGCGTGTATTATTAAAAAATAGAAAAGGATAAGGTATAAAACTTTATGGACTTTTTATTGATTATTGCGATTATTGCGGTAATAGCATTAATCGCTGTGCTGTTTGTCCAGCAAAGCAAAACTAAATCCGTGCTATTATCTGTCGAAAAAGATAAAAAAGCATTGGAAGAGAAAGAAAAACTGCTCCTAAAAGAGGCTAGAATTAAAGCAATCGAAGAATTGCAGGATGACAGAGAGAAACTTAACGAAGAAGAAAGAGAAAGAAGACAAGAACTTGCAAGACAAGAACAAAAATTAGCAAAACGTGAAGATGTTCTTGAGGATAAAATTCAGGAATATACCGAAAAAGATTTGCAAGCTCAAAGAAAATTAGATGAATTATTAGAAAAAGAAGATTATTTGGCTGAAATCGTACAAAAACAGACAACAGAACTTGAAAGAATTTCAGGAATGTCTGCAGAAGATGCAAAAAATATGTTACTAGATCAGCTAAAACATGATTTAGCTCAGGAACAAATGCAGTTAATCCGTGAAAATGAAGCTAAAATAAAAGAAACATCTTTGGAAAAAGCAAAAGAAATTTTATCAACAACAATGCAAAGATGTATGATAGAACAAGTTGTTGAAACAACAGTATCAGTTCATTCTCAAGAAACTACGGTATCTATAGTTGCTCTTCCAAATGATGAAATGAAGGGTCGTATAATCGGTAGAGAAGGCCGTAATATCAGAGCATTGGAAACTTTAACAGGAGTTGATTTAATTATTGATGATACGCCTGAAGCCGTTGTTTTATCAAGCTTTGATCCTGTAAGACGTGAAATTGCTAAATTAGCGTTGGAAAAATTAATCGTTGATGGGCGTATTCACCCTGTAAGAATTGAAGAAATGGTTGAAAAAGCTCAAGATGAAATTGATAAAAAAATCTGGGAAGAAGGCGAAAATGCTGCTTTAGAAATGGGTGTTATGGGCTTGAATAAAGAGCTTATAAAAACACTTGGCCGCCTTTATTACAGAACAAGTTACGGACAAAATGTTTTAAAACATTCGCTTGAAGTTGGTCATATTGCAGGCATGTTGGCTGCTGAAATCGGCGCAAATGAAAAAATCGCCAAACGTGCAGGTCTTTTGCATGATATAGGTAAGGCAGTTGATCAGACTCAAGAAGGTACACATATTCAACTTGGTGTTGAACTTGCCGCAAGATATGGTGAAAGACCTGAAGTTACGCAATTGAGGCTCACCATGATGATGTTGTAGCTAATACAATAGAAGCTGTTTTAGTTAAGGTTGCTGATGCAATTTCAGCAGGCAGACCAGGCGCAAGACGTGATACTTTGGAAATTTATATTAAACGTCTTCAAAAAATTGAAGAAATCGTAAACAGTTACGATGGTATTAAACAATCTTTTGCGGTTCAGGCAGGTCGTGAAGTTAGAATTATTGTTGAATCTGAAAGATTTGACGATTTAGCATCACAAAAACTTGCAAGAGATGTTGCAAAACGTATTGAAGATGAACTTGATTATCCCGGACAAATCAGGGTAACAGTTGTTAGAGAATTTAGAACAACTGAAATTGCTAAATAAAATATTTGTAGTTTTAAAGACAGGAAGGAAAGCTGTTTAAAAAAAGCTGTACTTCCTGCTCTTAAAACCTTAGGATTAAAATAATGAGTGATGATAAAATTTTAAAAATAATATTTTTTGGAGATTTGGTTGGCAGACCTGGCAGAAATGCTTTGAAGGATTTTTTGGCCGAAAATAAATCAAATTACGATTTTGTCATTGCTAATGTTGAAAATGCATCTCACGGTTTTGGTTTAACTTTAAAAAATTATAATGAATTATCCGAATATGGTATTGATTGTATGACTTCAGGGAACCATGTTTGGGATAAAAAAGAGATTTTTAACTACATCGACAGTGCTGACAAATTAGTCAGACCTTTTAATTACCCGAAAAATACTCCTGGGTTCGGAAGCCGAATTTTTGAATTGGAAAATGGAAGCAAAATTGCCGTAATAAATGTGTTAGGCCGAGTATTTATGGCTCCTGTTGAATCTCCTTGGACTGTTGTTAAGGAAGAAATTGAACGCTTAAAATCAATTACTCCGATTGTGATTGTTGATTTTCATGCAGAAGCAACAGCTGAAAAAATATGTTTTGGAAAATTCTGTTCTGAATTAGGAGTGAGTGCATTTTTTGGTACACATACTCATGTGCAAACTGCAGATGAACATATTGTAAATAATATGGGTTATATAACCGATGCAGGTTTTTGCGGAAGTTTTGATAGTGTTATCGGAATGGATTACGGTACCTCTTTAAACCGTTTTACAACGGTTGTTCCTGAAAGATACGATGTAGCAGATAGCGATGTCGTCCAGATTAATGCTGTTGAAGTTGACATAAATCAATCCAACGGGCATACTGTCGCTATAAAAAGAGTTTTTTGTTATGTAGATAAAAGTAAAAAGGAAGAGGAAAATGAAAAGTGATTTGCACATTCACACCCTTTATTCGGACGGTGTTTTCTCGCCCGAAAAGATTGTCGACACTGCAATAGATGTCGGACTTCAGGCAATTGCTTTGACTGATCACGATAATATTTTGTCGTATAAGGTAGCAAAAGACTATTTAAAAAAGGAAAATAAAGAAGATAAATTAGAGATTATTCAGGGTATTGAGGTTAATACTCTTTATAAAAATTATGAAGTTCATATATTGGGCTATTTAATGGACGTTACAAACAGTGATTTCCAAGAGCTTTTGAAAGTTCAACAGCAGGCTCGTATAAAGCAGACAAAAGAAATATTGAGTTTGTTGGCTAAAAAAGAAGGTATAAGGATTAAATTTGATGATATCAAAAAACAAGTTGCGCCTGGTGGAAGTATAGGACGTCCTCATATTGCAAAAGCTATTACTAATGCAGGTGGAACTACAAGTGTTATGGAAGCTTATGCAAAATATATCCATGATGATTCTCCTGTTTATGTACAAAGAAAAACTGTTTCTCCGCAAGATGCGGTTGAAATTATCTATGATGCAGGTGGCGTTCCTGTAATTGCCCATCCTCATGATCTTGATATTGCAGAGAGTTTGATAAAAGAGCTTATGCAATACGGTTTGAGAGGTATTGAAGCTTATCATAGAAAACATACGCCTGCTTGTGTTGAGTATTTTTCTTCTATGGCTGAAGAATTAGGACTTATAGTTACGGGCGGATCTGATTTTCACGCTCCAAATATTATGAACGGACAGATTATTCTCGGCAAAAATTTCGTACCTGAATGGGTTTATGATAAGTTGCTTGAAGAAAAAAAACGTATTGATATGGCTTAATAAACAAAAGAGGTTTTATGGCAGGAAAAAATCGCTGGAAACTTGAATATTCAATCGCATTGTTTGTGATGTTAGGTGTTTTATTGCTAATAGCTCCGGTTTCTTTTGAAAATTCAAGGCAGGCAAATTTTATTTCTAAATGGAATGAAAAACTTAATCGTGTTGAATATATGTTTTCGGTTATAAATGCACATATAACAGATGATATGATTAAGAGTATGAACAGAGCAAAAACTCCTCAAGAGCGTGAGAAGCTTTTGCTTACTGTTGTAAAGCCTTATTTGAGAATAAATACTGATAATTATCCGATAAGACATTACAGACCGCATTATATGAACGGAAATCGCGTGCATAAAGGTCAATTGTATTTCTTTGATGACTTTTATTTCGCTGAGAATAATACAATTGTCGGTTTTAAGGATATAAAAACCGATAAATCTTCTGATGTTTGGTTTTTGATGATGTTTGATATGAACGGGCTTTTGCCGCCAAACAGATGGGGAAAAGATATTTACGGTATAAATATCTATGATGGCGGGAGAATTGAGCCTTTTGGATTTGATAAAAGTATGAACGAGCTTAAGAAAGATTGCTCAGAATCAGGCACTGGAGTCGATTGTTCTTATAGGCGGTGGATTTGATGACTGATATTAAACGAGTTTGTGTATTTGCATCTTCTTGTAACTATTTGGATCAATCTTATTATAAAGCTGCTGAAGAATTTGGAGATTTGCTTGGTAAATCTGGTTTTGATATGGTTTATGGCGGAAGTTCACTGGGGTTGATGTGGGCTTGTGCAAGTAAAGTAAAAGAAAACGGCGCGCAAATTATAGGTGTAATGCCTGAAAAATTACATAATATGGGAGTTAATACAGATGAATGTGTGGAACTTTTTGTAACTCCTTGTATGCGAAGCAGAAAAGCTAAAATGGATGAGATTTCTGATGCTGTTGTTGCTCTTCCCGGAGGTTTCGGGACTTTGGAAGAACTATCAGAAATGATTGTCCAAAAACAATTAGGTTATAACAATAAACCGATTGTGATTTTGAATATAAACGGGTTTTATGATAAATTAATTGCTTTTTTTGAGCAAATGATTGAAATGAAATTTGCATCAAGTACTGCTCGGGAATTGTTTTTTGTTACTAAAAATCCTTGTGATGCCATAGAATATTTGAAAAATTATAAGCCCAATGATGTAAAAGTTACAAAAGAGCAAATATACAATAGATAAACAAATAAAAAAATCAGAGTTAAATCTCTGATTTTTTTATTTATATTTATTTGTTTTTTTATAATTAATATTTAAGCATTGAAACAGTTCTTGGAGAATCAGTTAATTTTTCTCTTCCGTTAAGGTCTGTTAATTCAATTAAGAATGCTACACCAACCAAGTTTGCGCCTGTTTTTTTTACAAGTTTGCAAGCAGCTTCTGCAGTTCCGCCTGTTGCTAACAAATCGTCAACGATTAAAACATTTGCGCCAGGTTCAAAAGCATCTTTATGAACTTCGATTTTGTCAGTACCGTATTCTAAAGAATATTCTTGAGAATATGTTTCTGCAGGAAGTTTGTTTGGCTTTCTGATAGGTACAAAACCTGCATCAAGTTTGTATGCCATTGGCATTCCAAATATAAATCCGCGGCTTTCGATACCTGCTATATAATCGATTTTCACATCTTTAAATTGATCGCAAAGATAATCTATCATAACTTTTAAAGTTTCAGGATCTTTTAGTGCTGTTGTAATATCACGGAAAATAATACCCGGTTTTGGAAAATCCTTTACTGATCTGATTTTATTTTTTACGTCAATAGTTGTTTCTGTTGTCATTTTTTTTGTTTTCTCCTTTATATATTATTTTTCAGCTAGTATTTGTTTCAATTTTTCTCTGTATTTTTCAGTATATTCTTTTGTGTATTTTTTAGTTTTTTGTAATTCTTTTTTTATAATTGCTTTAATACTTGCTTCTTCTTCCATAACAAGTCCGTGAGCAGTTTTACCCCAATTCATATCTTTTTTCATAAATAAGATTTTGAAGCAAATATATAATACAAGCGGGAACCAGATTATGAATAGGTAAACTGAAGTTTCTAAAGCTTCAAAAGTCGCATCAAGTCTTGGCATGTAATCATAACGTCTTAGGGCGTATCTTGCGGCGAAGAAAAATCCAAAACCGATTGCACATCCTATAAATATTGATGAATAAAGCATGTGAGGTGGTGCTTGTTTTGCTAAAACTTTAAACCCTCTAATAAAAAGCTCCATAACAAACCACCCTGGCATAATAAATTGTGTTATATATGCAGTCATATCGAGGCTTGCACGCAAAGACATATCTTTTGAGAATAATACATCTCCCGCATATTCCAAATATCTTCTTATAGTACCTTCCAACCATCTTCTTCTTTGTCTGAATAGAGGTCTTAAATAGATAATACCTTCTTCGTAAACAATAGCATCAGGGCAAAATCTTATATCCCAGCCTTTGATGTGTAATCTTGTTGACATATCCAAATCATCAACTAATGTGTAGTTATTCCAACCGCCAATATCTTCGATTGCTTGGCGTTTAATAAGTTCACCGTTTCCTCTAAGTTCAACCGCACCTTTAATAGAATCTCTTCCGACTTGGAAATGGGTATCCATTGTATATTCATTGTTTTGACATCTTGTTAAAAGATTTACATTTTTGTTTCGGATAACTTTTCTTGCTTGAACAGCTCCGACATCTTTAGGTTCAAGATAAGGAACAAGAATTTTTAAAAAATCAGGTTCCACTGTCGCATCTGCATCAAATACAAGTACTGCTTCCCCTTTAGCAATTTTAAATGCATCATTTAAAACAGCTGATTTACCGGGAAATGCGTCCATCGGACGAATTAGAGCGGTTACTTTATCATATTTCTGTTCTAAATCTTTTATTACAGATGCTGTGTTATCAGTGCTGCGATCATCGATTACAATAATTTCAAAATTCTCATAATCCATATTTAAAATATATAAAACAGTATTTGAAATAACGGATTCTTCGTTGTGTGCAGGAATCATAACAGTTACAAAAGGTTTATAATTCTCGTTAATAACTTGTGGAAATTTTTGTAATTTACGTTTTTGAAATTTGTATGAAAGGTTAAGGAACAGTGCATAAATGAACATGAACGTACATAAAAGTGCAAGCCCCCAAACTGTATTAAAGTAACTTTGGAATATATAAATGAAAATTCCGAGTCCAAAAACTATGGTGAATAAAAGAATTCTTTCTTTCATGTTGAAATACCTACATACTCCCGTTATTAATTCCTATAATATTATAGCAAAAACTTATTTTTCACGACCAAAATTAATTAATTTTATTACTTTTTGTAATACAATTTCCTCTATTTAAATGTTTTATTATTCCAAAAGTGTTAAAAATCGTAAAAATGCTTGCTTTTAAAATAAATTAAGCTATAATTAAGGATGTACAAAGAGAGAAGGAGTTTTATTATGAACAAAGAAGAATTAGTACAAGAAATTGCAAAAAAATCTAACGTAACTCAAAAAGAAGCTGCTGAAGTTTTGGGCGCAATGATTGAAACTATTCAAAAAACAGTTTCTAAAGGTAAAAAAGTTACATTAGTTGGCTTCGGTACATTTGAATCTAGAAAAAGAGCTGCTAGAATTGGTAGAAACCCACAAACTGGTAAGGAATTAAAAATCCCTGCTACAACAGTTCCTGCATTCTCAGCTGGTAAAAAATTCAAAGAAGCTGTTAACAAAAAATAAGCAATTTTTTGAAGATTGTTTTTATGAAAAGGACTTATTAGAAATAATAAGTCCTTTTTTAATTTTCGTTTTGTTTTTCAAACTTTATATCATAACCCATTATTTTTGCAAGAAATTTCATTTCGTCATATTTCATAGAGCTATTTACCATTTTTTGTGATAATCCATGTACCGTATATTTTTTCCCAGATATTTCCGATGCATATTTCGCAAGTTCTGTTAATGTCATTTTTTCTTTTACAAGCAGTATTTTTAAATCTTCTCTTACACCCATTCTATTATTATATAATTTTCAATAAATATTGACATTTTTAGATAAGTGAGTTATAATTTTAAATATGTTTAATTAAATATATCTAAAATTTGATAATTTTTTGTAATATAAGTTAATAAATGGAGGGCCAATTGAAAAATGGATTTACTCTGGCTGAAGGTGTTACGTACCTAGTCATGCCAAACAACCAACGTAAAGTTGCATTTACATTGGCAGAAGTTTTGATAACACTTGGTATAATCGGAGTTGTTGCTGCAATGACAATGCCTTCATTGATTCAAAATTATCAAAAGCAAGAAATGGCGGCAAAAGTAAAAAAAGTATATTCAGTTTTGTCGCAGGCTCAACTCAGAGCCATAGAGGATAACGGGGAATATCAGTATTGGGATAATGATAAATCTGTAAATGCTGAGGAATATTTTAATAAGTATTATAGACCATATTTGTCTGTAATAAAAGTATGCCATGATTATTGCGGCTATGATAGGAGGGATCCATGGAAAAAGATAAACGGTTCTAGTTGGGAATATTCGGTTTTTGTAAATAATTATCGTCTGCCGGTTATTTTGTCGGACGGTACTTTGATTGTTTTTTCTGTTGCTGGGGGTTCGGATAATTCTGATGATGCAGTATACAATAATTTCATATATTTTGATATTAATGCACACAGGCCACCTAACAGACTAGGGCGTGATACATTTATATTTACGAGATCAGATAAGGGAATTTTACCGTTTGGGATTGATTTAGCAGAAGATGAGATTAATAATGATTGTTCTAAAAGTGGTTCTGGCCAGTATTGTGCTGCAAAAATTATGAGGGACGGATGGCTGATAAAAGAGGACTACCCATGGTAATATTGTTTATTTTTGTTTTTCAGCCATTCTTGCTTCTTTTTCAAGAAAATTTGATTTATAAAGTTTTTTCTTGTGCCATTTATTTTTAAACATTTCTTTAACCCCTTTTTCGCTCAAAACTTCCAAATCATTAAACGGGGACATGTCAGGATATTGTCTTAATGCTTTAACATATTCTTTTGCTTTTTCGAACAGCGGATGTCCTTTTTTTATTACACCGTCTTTTGCAATAGTTTGTTTATAAAATTTATCGTTAAATTTTTCGTTTTTATACATTGGAAACTTTTTCAGGATTAATTCTTTAAAGTTATTTAATCCGTTATCAATATTTTGTGCAATTCCTGCAAAGTATCGTGCAATAATTTGATATTGTTCAATGTGTTTGGCTTCATGCTTTATTAATCTTTTTATAAACGGTCTAAAAAGCCTGTTGTTAAAAAGAAAGTTTAATTTTATTTCTCCAGTGTATGGATTTGCTTCTGCGGCGGAATTATCTAAAAATATCGTTGTATGAATTTTAGGTTTTACAGGTAATTTATTTTTTTCGCTAACTTGGTTTAGTGTATTTAATATAAACCTGCATTGTTTTATTTGCATTTTAGCCTCCACATTTCCTAAAATACATATATAATTAAAAATGCTAATATTTATTTTATAATGTTGTTTTAATAAAACTTTATGTAAGACTAAATTTTAAATTTTTGTTAGTCATTATTAGTTTTTCGTTTAGCCGCATTTTTTGCTTCTGTTTCTAAAAGGTTGTTTGCTATTAATTTTTTCTTATTTCTCTTATTTAAAATCATTTCATCTAAGCCATCTTCTGCCCAAATTTTAACATTTTCGAATGGCTCGAATGTTTGAT
>ERZ779981.798-NODE-798-length-13758-cov-1.83164_pt1 | contig 13758 bp, 9 predicted proteins | sample MGYA00511182_ERZ779981 | MGnify/ENA primary metagenome ERZ779981 (study PRJEB29588, sample SAMEA2149539) | human gut metagenome | biome: human gut; feature: human-associated habitat; material: faeces | place: Denmark | collected 2008/2010 ... | reverse complement strand
AGAATTTACTAAGAACAGAAAATTAGTAAGAAATCCCTAGCACGAAAGTTGTAGTTTTAGTAATTCCGTCGGCAACTGAAATTCCTACGGCATTTAAAGAAAAGAGGTTTTTAAGAATAGGATCATCAAAATGCAATATTAAGGATTACCCTAAGAGAGAAATTGAACTTTTCAAAATACTGGATGGAAGAATTGAAACGATAGAAACAGTACCGGCAAAATACCAGGAACTTACATTTCAAAAACTCTTTGGATATTACGGTTCCAAAGGTATTGTTTTAAATCAAAAGACGTTTATTAAGAATCTGGGGCTAAAAACAGAAGAAGGCGAGTTTAATATATTAGCGCAGCTTCTGCCGGATAATTCTCATTTTCCGCTTCGTGTATCTATTTTTGATGGAGAAACAAAAGGCTCTAATCTTTTCTCTGTACGTGAATTTGGAAATGACTGTTTATTATACAGTTTGGATGAGTTATTGCGTTATGGCGATGTATTGAACCTGATTCAGGTGGATGAGACAGATAGGGTCGTTGAGCGAAAGGAGATTCCGTTATTTGATAACAAGGCATTTCGTGAGGCTGTCATAAATGCCGTCCTGCACAATAAATGGGTGGAAGGAAATGAGCCAATGATTTCGGTATTTTCCGACAGGATAGAGATACTATCAAGGGGAACACTTGCTCCGGCACAGACCATGGAAGGATTTTTCTTAGGAGAATCAATACCTGTAAATGAAAAATTATCCGAGATATTTCTTCAACTGCATATAAGTGAGAAATCTGGTCGAGGAGTCCCTAAGATTACGGAAATGTATGTGAAAGATGCATTTTCATTTAGAGAGAATTCAATCGTTGTAACGATTCCGTTTGAGAGAATAAATAAGGTTGGGAATAAAGTTGGGGATAAGAAACCATTAAATTCCAGAAGACAAAAAATTATTTCAGAAATGAGGGACAACCCGAACATTACAACTGCAGAACTTCATAACATATTAGGTGTGAGTGAGACAGCAGTGGAAAAAAATATATCATTTTTAAGAGACAATGGTTATATAGAGAGGGTTGGTTCAAAAAAGGCAGGATACTGGAAAGTATTGTAAGTGTTGTAAAACTATAAAACGAAGATAAGGTGTAATCGGATAACAAAAGAAAGGATAGTTGAGGAATATGTATCTTTCATTGTTGCAAATAAAGAATTTTAGATGTTTTGATGGAAATGAGCATAGTATTACTTTCAAAAAAGGTTTAAATGTTCTTGTTGGAGAAAATGATTCTGGAAAATCAGCAATCATGGATGCAATAAAACTAGTTCTTGGAACTACAGATATGAACTGGTATAGAGTGGAGCAGGAAGATTTTTACAAAGAAGATGCAACATTAGAAATTAAAATTACATGTAAATTTGAGGAATTGAATGAAGATGAACGAGGGGCTTTTTTGGAATGCCTCTCATATGAAGATGAAAATAAAAAGATTCCATGTTTATATCTACATTGGACGTGCAGATATTTATCATCATTCAATCCGCCTCGCCCAGTGGTAAATGTCTCAACAGGAATAGAAGGAAACGGACCATCACCATCTGCAGAAGCAAGAGAATTGTTAAGAACTACATACTTGCGTGCCTTGAGAGATGCATATAGTGAAATGCAGGCTGGAAGACATTCAAGACTATCACAAATTATGCAACATATTTCTGTTGTAGATCAAGGAGTTGATGAGTATGAGGAGGGAATTGATATTCATAATCTTTCCATAGCGGGAATAGCAGATCTTTCAAATACACTTTTAGCAAAACATCCAGCACTGGATTCAATCAACGAAGAAATGACGACAATACTGCAAGAAAAAATGCTTTTGAAAAAGGATAACATAAGAACAAGATTGGAAGTTACAGGGTCAAATTCTAATAAAATAAAAAAAGAGATGGCATTATTGGAGAAATTAGATCTTGCAGTAGATAAAGATGCTAGTGATATGTGCGGTAGAGTTGGACTTGGGACAAGTAATATTATGAGTATGGCATGTGAGTTACTATTACATAATGAGGCAATAGGAGATAATAAATCCTGTTTTTTATTGATTGAGGAACCAGAAGCACATATACATGCACAAAGACAATTAAAATTAATTCAATCTTTAGAAGAAGAATCTGAGAAAGGGAATAGACAGACTATAATTACTACACATTCGCCATTATTGGCTTCTGTTGTAAAATTATCGAACATTGTGATTGTGAAATCGGGTAAAGTATATTCTCTTGAGAAAGAGCAGACAAAATTGGATGAAGATGATTATCTTTATTTGGAAAAATACCTTGATGCAACTAAAGCAAATCTGTTTTTTGCAAGAAGTGTAATAATTGTAGAAGGTCCTGGAGAGGCATTGCTGTTACCTACATTATCCAAATTATTGGGATGTAATTTTACAGATTATGGTACTTCGCTTGTTGATGTTAGAAGTACCGGATTGAGAAGATATGCAAGGATATTTCAAAGAAAAGATGAGAATAAACAGTTGGATGTAAATGTTGCATGTGTTACAGATAGAGATATTATGCCCAATTGTGCTCCAAGAATTTGTATAGATGAAAAATATACAGATGATAAGGATACATGGCCAGAGAAAAGTAAACGTGCATGGCGAGCAGAGGCTGATTATTCAGTATTAGGAGCAGAAAACCAGGTTAATGAGATAAAAGAAAAAGCAGATGGACAGAAAGTAAAAACATTTGTAGCCAATCATTGGACACTAGAATATGACTTAGCGTATATAGGGCTACAGGATGAAAAAATGAAGAAAATATTAATTGATTCTGTAATAAATGTAAGCTACGAAAAAAAGAATAGACCAAGTAAGAAGGATAAATTAATTGAAAAGATAAATGCTTATAAAACTAAAGCAGAAAGAGCAGCTTGCTTTTATAGTTTTTTTACTTCAAAAAAAGCATCAAAAGCTGATTTCGCACAAGAATTAGCGATTAATCTTGAAAAGAAATATATAAACAGAGCTGAAGACTTGAAAAAGGTATTACCGGATTATTTGATAAGTGCAATTATATATGTTACTAAGGGGTGAATTGATTGGAAATTGAGAAAATAGCAAATATAGAGATTACTGACGAAGATATATTGTGGGTAGAAGAGATGATGGGCGGAAAAGTTCATTTTGATTCTGCTAGAGTTAATGTGCTAAAAAATATGGATTCTGTTGATATACAGGCGTTTCCAGGAAGCGGTAAAACAACTATATTGGTTGCTAAGTTGGCAATTCTTGCAAAGAAATGGCCATATTCCAATGCTGGCATCTGTGTTTTATCGCATACAAATGTGGCAAGAGAAGAGATAGAAGAGCGATTAGGAAACACAGAGATTGGGCGAAAATTGTTATCGTATCCGCATTTTATAGGTACAGTGCATTCTTTTTTTGATACATATGTTTCTTTACCATGGTTAAAGTCAAACGGATATGAAATCAATATTATAGATACGGAGCTTGTCCACTCACTTAGATGGAATAAACTACCAAGAAATAAACGTTACTATTTAGAAATGCAATATAAAAGTGAGACGATTTGTGAATATCGAGATAATATAGGGAATATCGAGCGAGTTAAAAATGAAGAAACAAATGAACTTTTGTTATCAGTTATTGAGAAAACTCAAAAAGATGGATATTTTACATTTGGGGAAATGCTTTTATATGCTCAAAAAGTTTTGAAAGAATGGGATGAGATACCTAAAGCTATACAGAGAAGGTTTCCTATATTGTTTATAGATGAAGCTCAGGATACAGATACGTTTCAATGGGATTTGCTCAAAAAGGCTTTTAATAGTGATGGAGAGTTGAGCATAAGGCAGGGATTTGGTGATAGTAATCAAGCAATATATGGGAATTTATATGCTGATAATACAACGGGAAATTTCCCAAGGGAAAATGCACTTGTTTTAAGTGAAAGCAGAAGATTTGATTCATCCATATCAAGTTTAGCCAATACTGTTGCTCTTTCAAAAGCTCAAATGGATGGTACAGACAATGAATTTACGCAAAAGGGAATCAAACATACAATCTTTTTATTTGAAAAGGAGAATGCAGCTCAGGTAATAGATGAATTTGGACAACTTATATTGGATACGTTTAGTGATGAGGAACTGAAAACTTATGAAAAAGAAGGCGTTCATGTAATTGGGATGATTCATGATAAAAAAGAAGAGACAAAAGATAATCAATTTCCCAAAGGAATATATGATTATTGGAATGCTTATGAAGCTAGAAAAGCAAACAAGAGAACCACTCCTAAAAATTTGATTGATTATTTTAGGAAAGGAATTGAAGAATTTCAGAATAATGGAGAAAAATCAGAGCAGATTGAATGGATTTGTAAAGGTCTTAGACGATTAGTTAATAAAGCTAAGGAATGCAATTATATACCTGCTACGGGAAATTCAATCAATGCTATTATGAAACTATTATCAGATGAACAAAAAAAGGATTTCAGAAAGTTACTTATGTTACTTGCTGATTTTGGTAATCTAATTTCTAAAGAAGATTGGAAGTCTATGGTTATTATTATGAAAAAAATATTGTCTCTATTTGAAACTGAACCCAATGAGGATGTAAAAAAATTTGGAAAATGGGTGGAAGATCAAGAAAAGAGCAATGAAAATAGTGATGATAAAAAACTATTGCCAAATTATTATGTGTACTGTGACGAAGAGACAAAACGCGAGGTTGATATGGAATTTGGTAGTATCCATTCTGTTAAAGGAAGAACACATTTAGCTACTTTGGTGTTAGAGACTTTTATGAAATCACATAATATGAAATCAATACTTGATTATCTGTGTGGAGAACCACCCAAAAGGATGAAGAGTTCTTCAGAGAAAAGATTAAAATGTCAGTATGTTTCAATGACAAGAGCGAGAGCGTTGATTTGTCTTGCTATTCCTATTGATTTTGTGGATGAAAAAATGCAGATGAAGTTACAACAGAAGGGATGGAATATGAAAATGGTGTAGTCTTGTTTCATTAAAGTAAAGAAAGAGGTTATGAAAAAGTGAATTTATATATTTTGCCTGTACAACGTGTACTGTTAGAGTACGTATTAAAACTTGGAGATATGATTTTTTTCCCAGGAAATGTATCAAATGAGGCTATTGAATATAGTAATCTTTTAGATGATGAAAAGGAGAAATTAAGATTAATTGTAGAACACAATCGAAGTTTCTTTACAGAACAACTAACAGGTTTACCTTTTCTTTTATTATCATCTAAATATGATATTAGTGAGATAAATAATGATATTACTATTTTTGAGAAAATTCTAAATGATGCAAATAGACGGTTTGATTACATTAGAATATTAGAATGCCCATTTAATAGACCGGAATATACTATAGGAATCCCAGGGCTTATAGATGGTAAAAGAATGCTATTTTCAATCAATGACGATTATTCAATCGGGGCATATATAAATGGAGGAGAAGAGTTCTATTTAATGCAAAAAGGAATTGGACTTGATCTGGGTGTGACAGAGAATAATGATACAAGATTATATAGAGTGATTTATTCACACAGAAATGACGAAGTATATAACTTATATAGGCGATATATAGCCGAGGCATGCGAGGCATTGCAGATTATTGATGAGACAAGATGTTTTATTTTTTTGTTTTCAAAAATAGATGGAATGGGACTTTGTGATACATACAGTTTTACTGATAACAAGAAAAGAATTTTATCAATTGTTGCTGAAAATCAATCAAATTTTGATGTTATTAGTTCGCGGTTATATTTTTACTCGAAAGAAATAAGAACTGAGGTTGTTCATAAGGGGAAAAGAATAGATGAATTAGTATCGATTAGAAAAGCACATGAGATAAATCAGGAGCTATTTAATATAATAATACGGTTTTGTACAAATGTAATTGATAGTGAAATAACTAGTATTGAATCGCTAAAAGAATATATTTTAAATGAAATAAGCAAGTATTCATACAAAATGCCACAAGAGCAATCACTTGCGGGATTACCAGTCGTTTATTCTCAAAGGACAACATATGTTGCAACGTTGGAAGGATTACAGATTAGCTATCCAGAGAAAAGGGGAAACTATTTACTTCTTCCAAGTTTGAATCAGTTCGAATATGATAGATACTATAAAAATTATGTATCAAAAAATTTGGGGGAAGATTATGAATCTATTTTTAATGATTTTTCAATAGAAGACCTTGAATATATTATAGAAATATTATATCGCTGTGAAAGAGCTGATGATGGATATCCGCGTGTTATAGGTTTAAATCTGCCTAAAGTCAGTGATGAATACATGCGTTCACCAATAATAAGGGAGCAATTTGTGGATTACATTTGCAATGAGCTCAATGAATGTTTGTATTATGATATGCTATCAGGGGGTGATATTCTAAACGGAGAAGTATTACCTCCCAGAGTTGGGTTAAGAACAGGTATTAGGGCAATTTATGAGTTTGTAGAAGATAAGGAAGAATTGTTCTTACAATTTGTACAAGGAAGGGTATTCAGTGAGTATCAGATTCCTGGCGAGGCATATAATTGTACTAAACTTTATAAAGATGATATATATGAAATATTGTTTGGTAATGCAAATTATATTGATAATTTGTGTAAGCGTTCTTTGGTGAATATTTGTGAGTCAGAATATGTCAGAGATTGGACACAACGAATTAGTTACTTATTTGATACTTTTGATGGAATCGATCCACGAAATTATAATAAAGAAAAGGTAATAAAGTTAGTTTTTACAATATTAGCTATTGATAAGGCGGATTATTTACGGAACAAACAAAAGTATGAGCAACTGAAAAACAAATATAGAAATCCGATACTTCATGGAGGAAAATCTATATTTGAAATTGAACCAGATATTAATGAAATAAAAAAGGTGGATACATATTTGCGAAAGACTATAATGGATTATTGTTTAAAGATCCATTCATTAAGTATTTCAACATGGGAAGAATTAGATAATGCATATAGAGTGCAGCAAAATTTCCTAAAATTATAACCTTTGATAGTTTATATAATCTATCAAAGACAAATATATTCATGACAATTATCAATAATAGAAAGGAGACAGGAGTAAATTGCAATAAGTAAAATCGAATTAGATAGTAATTTTGTAACAAGAAGTAAATAGCATATATTATGCAGAATGAGGTGACCCCAAAAAGTTATCCATTACGGGTAGCTGCTTTCTTCATACAAAAAATTATAAGGAGGACGAGTCTATGAAGGAGTTCTGGAACGTAATTCAGTTCATGTTTGCAGCTATTGGCAGATGGCTTGGGTACTTTTCGGGAGGATGTTATGGTTTGTTATACGCATTAATTGCATTTGTGACCATTGATTACCTTACGGGGGTCATGTGTGCAATCAACGACAAGACGCTTTCAAGCGAAGTGGTATTCCGGGGAATATGCAGAAAAGTACTGATATTCCTTATGGTTAGAATCGCAAATATTCTGGATGTTCATGTGATTGGAACTGGCAGTGTGTTAAGAACGGCAGTCATTTTCTTTTACATCTCAAATGAAGGTATTTCTCTTTTAGAGAACGCATCCCATCTGGGACTTCCAGTACCTAAGAAGGTAAAGGATGTATTGGAACAGTTACATGACAGAGCAGAGGACGAAGAAAAGGAGGAGAACTAGTATGAGTCAGAAGTTTGGTATTGATGTAAGTCACTGGCAGGGAGATTTCAATTTTGCCAGGGCAAAGAACAACGAAGGAGTAGAATTTGCTATCAATTAAGGCAGGCGGCGGTGATGCCGGATTGTATAAGGACAGCAAGTTTGAAGAAAACTATAACAAATGTGAGAGATGTGGACTTCCGAAAGGTGCATATTTCTATGGAAATGCAAAGAGTGAAGCAGATGCGAGAAAAGAGGCAGAGTATTTTATTTCAATCCTTAGCGGAAAGAAATATGAGTACCCTGTCTTTTATGATGTTGAGGGTAAAATGATTACCGATAATGACAGAGCAACTCTTACAGAGATTGTTAAGGCGTTCTGTGAGAAACTTGAATCTGCCGGATATTGGGTAGGGATTTATTCGTCTGAATCATTTTTTAACAGTGAAATGAATGATGGAGAACTTACTAGATACAGCCATTGGGTGGCACGTTGGGGCAAAAGCAAACCCTCACCAAACAGTGGTGCTGAAACACAGATGTGGCAGTTTGGCGGAGAAACAAATCTTATCCGTAGTAATAAAATTAACGGACAGACTTGTGATCAGGACTACTGTTATGTAGATTATCCATCAAAGATTAAGGCCGCCGGACTGAATGGGTATTCTAAGGGACAGACAGCAGAAACTGTTCCTGCAAAGAAATCCGATAATGTGATTGCAGATGAAGTAATTGCAGGAAGATGGGGAAATGGGGCAGAGAGAAAGGAAAAACTCGAATCAGCCGGATACAATTATTCTGATATTCAGAATATTGTAAATGAGAAACTTGGTTCTCCATCTAAGAAGTCTGTAGACGAGATTGCCAGGGAGGTCATTCGTGGAGAATGGGGAAATGGATCTGATAGAAAAAACAGACTTACATCTGCCGGATATGATTATTCGGCTGTCTAGAAGAGAGTAAATGAACTTTTAGGATAAACAACATATGATGCAATGCTGATTGTAGGCTCTGAGGGAGAAATCCTTCTGAGTCTTATTTTTTTTTGAGAAAATTTCAAAAGTGAGGGTAAAAACAGACGGAGACTCAAAACATCGAGTCCTTCGAAGGGGAGAATCCATCAGGGCAGATGGAAAATACCAATTCAAATACCATGTGAATGGAAAACCACAATTCGTTTACAGTTGGAGACTTGAACCGACTGATCCACTCCCGGTTGGGAAGAAACCATGTCTTTCCTTAAGAGAGTTGGAAAAGCAGATAGGTTATGATCTGGATAACAGATTGGACCCAATGGGGAAGAACATCACAGTAAATGAATTGGTTGAGAAATACCTTAAAACAAAAGTCAATGTAAGACCAAGCACCAAACAAGGATACAAGACAGTGCAGAACATCTTGAGGAAGGAATATTTTGGAGATATGAAGATTTCCAAGATTCGAGTATCAGATGCAAGGTTGTTCTTAATCAAGCTGCAACAGGAGGATGGCAAGAGTTACAGTTCTATCAATACCATTCGAGGGGTGCTTAGACCTGCTTTCCAGATGGCAGTGGATGACGATGTTCTAATCAAGAATCCATTCGGATTTGAACTTGCAACAGTTTTGGTTAATGACTCGGTCACAAGAGAGGCAATTACCAAAGATCAGATGAAAAAGTTTTTAAGGTTTGTACATGACGATATTGTATACTGCAAATATTATGAGGTCGTCTACATTCTTTTCCATACGGGGATGAGAATTTCAGAGTTCTGCGGATTGACCTTAAAGGATATAGACCTTAAGAATAATACAGTCAACATAGATCATCAATTGCTTAGAACTTCAGCAATGGAATATATCATTCAAGACACCAAGACAACAGCAGGAACTAGGGTGCTACCGATAACGCAGGAAGTGGCAGATATGTTTCGTTCCATCATTGAGGACAGACCAAAGTACAAGGTGGAGAAGGTGGTGCAAGGCTACAGTGGATTTTTATTCCTAGACAAGAATGGAATGCCCCTTGTGGCCATGCATTGGGAACACCAATTTAGAAGTATGCTTGGCAGGTACAATGAGATTTACAGGGTACAGATGCCAAAGATTACCCCTCATGTGTGCCGTCATACTTACTGCTCAAATATGGCAAAATCGGGAATAAACCCAAAGACACTACAATATTTGATGGGACATTCGGACATAGCAGTAACTTTGAATGTCTATACCCATGTTGGACTTGAGGATGCTGAGAGGGAACTTCACAAGATGCAGAGCATGGAAGATGCCAGAAAAGAGATGGGAATTTCGGATAAAGACGATAAACCATTGAAACAGAATATGTTCAAAGTAGTATAGCGGGCTACAGAATTGGCACTCAGGCAGAAATGTCTAGGTGCTTTTTTACGTTAGAGCCACTTAACGATTGTGGGTGTCAAAAAAGCCATTTAGTGATATAATAAATTCTGTATATTCATTTGAACGGAGGTGCTTATTATGGCAGTCCCAAAAGTTGACGGACAATTTATAGCAGAGGCTATTAAATATATTGATGAGAATGGAGTTCCTTGGCACAATACGAGTACCAAGTATGAGCTTGTATGGGAAAATGGAAATACCTATCCACCAAAGTATGTATTAGCAGTGGCAAATCATTTGCAGAATGGTGCAGAGATAGATGTATCTGGATATAATGCTGTCGAAGCAAAAAACTATCTTATGGCAAAAGGATATGAGATTCAGATTAAGCAGACAAAATACGAGATCACTATAACAGCAGATTCTGTTACTTCTACTGATGATTCATTCACTATGGATAATATTAGTGCTGGAGATGTGTTCAAGCCTTTGGATGCATCCTTTGTTGCTGCCGATGGAACTGTTATCAAAAGGAATTACGGAAAAGGCGAGAGACGTAATACAAATCAAACTTTACCACGATTGGCATTTCAAATATATGAAGAACAGATTGTTGCACTTCCTGTTGAAGAAAAAGAACAGTTCCCTATTTGCCGGTATCGACCAGATACAGAACTTATAAAGGGTATTTATTATAGTGTTGATAACTTTAAAGCTTCCAGAAATACAATCGAATATTTGACATACAACTACGGAGAAGGTAGACAGTTTGTTATCTATTCATGGAACATCTTCACCACTCTTAGATTTGTTCAGGAGTGCTTAAAACGATTTGGTAATCCGGGAGATGCCTTCAAATTGATATATCGTGAGAAGGATGAAAAGGAAAATGCGGAGGAAGAGGCAGCAGTTGTAGAAGAGGTTAAACAGGCGGAGTTTAATGGTTATTTAAATCCATATTCTACTATGCTTGTGGAATCAAAGAACATTATATTCCGTGGTGCTCCAGGAACAGGAAAGACATATCTTGCAAAAGAAATTGCTACTGACATTATCAGCAATGGATATTTTGATGATTATACGATGCTTACGGACGAGCAGAAACAACAGGTGGAGTTTGTCCAGTTCCACCCAAGCTATGACTATTCTGATTTCGTAGAAGGACTTCGTCCAAAGACAAATGAAGATGGCTCTATGGGATTTGAATTGCAGGATGGCGTGTTTAAAAAATTCGTGGACAAGGCTAGAAGAAACTATGAGAATTCTAAAAAATCCACAGAGGTCATTGCAAATGAGTTGTCCGTGCAAGATGCAATGAAGGAGTTCTTTGATGATGTGGATGCCGGAAATAACACTTTCAAGACAAAAACAGGTACAGAATTTACAATCACAGATGTCGATGATGAGCATATTTATCTTTCAATACCACAGAATGCATCCATCAATAGTATTCGATTGAATATTTCTGAAATTAGACAGATGTTAGAGTCTGGTAGAGAATTTGACAAATTGAAAGATATCACGGAATTTTTCAATATCAATTTCACACAGCAGAGATATTCTTATAATCTTGTTATTTTTAACGAAATTCAGAAAAAGAAAAAGGCTGCCAAGATTGTAAGACAGGAAGAGTTGAAAAAGTATGTGTTCATCATTGATGAGATAAATCGTGGTGAGATATCTAAGATTTTCGGAGAATTGTTCTTTGCTGTTGATCCAGGATACAGAGGTGTGGCAGGAGAGGTTTCTACCCAGTATGCAAACCTTCATGCAGACAGTAACGAAAAATTTTATATTCCAGACAATGTTTATATTATCGGTACAATGAACGATATAGATAGATCGGTAGACAGCTTTGATTTCGCTATGAGAAGAAGATTCCGTTTTGTGGAGCTTCGTGCAGATGAGCGCCTTGAGATGCTTGCAAACCTAAATGACGAAGAAAAAGAAGCGGAGGCAATCGCAAGAATGTCTGCTTTGAATGCAGAGATTGCTGCAACAGAAGGTTTAAATGAAAACTATCAGATAGGTGCATCTTATTTCTTGAAACTGAAGAATATTGACTTTGACCAGTTATGGTCTGATTATCTGCATCCTTTATTACAGGAATACATAAATGGTATGTATGATGAAGAAGGTATCATGGAACGATTTAGAAAAGCCTACAGTCATGGGCAGGCAGATGGAGTTGATGTAGATGAGTCGAATTAAAATAAAAGACAATTCGAGAATACCGAAGGAATCTCTGTCTGGTATATCACATCTGACTAGCAAGATAGCTGATAAAACATTAGAGCAGTTGGAGAATGAAGGGATATTTGTATTCCCGGAAATCCTTAGAGATGCAGATGATATCACAAAAGACCAGATGATTTTACAGAGTGTGAACAACTACTATCTGTCGAGTAATGTCATGGGCTTCATGGGACTTGGCGATGAGAAGCTCATTGTTGAATCAAGGTTTAGTGGCAACGGACAAGATTTCCTATTTCAATATTTGTTAGAGAGGGTTTTTGATGTTCTGAATATCGTAGACTTGGAAACTGATGCGAATAATGACGATCATATTTTTAATCTGCTCGTTTTTATCTTTCCACATTACTTAAAGGGTGCAATGCGTAAAGGTGTCTTTAAGACTTATGTAAGAAAGACCTACAATGACAGCAATGTTAAGGGAACAATTGATATAGCGAGACATATTGTTAAGAATACACCTTTTGTCGGCAATGTTGCATATTCGCAGAGGGAGTATTCCTTTGATAATGATTTGATGGAGTTAATCCGTCATACCGTGGAGTTCATCAAATATAAGCCATACGGCCATAAACTACTTGCACAGGTTAAGGATGAGGTCAAGGATGTTGTTGGAGCTACTCCAAATTATGAGATGTGCAATCGACAGAAGGTCATTGATGCAAATAAAACGAATACCATCAGACACGCATATTACCGAGAATATCGTGAACTGCAGAATCTGTGTCTGCTCATTTTACAACATCAGAAACATCAGATTGGAATGGGTAGTAAGAAAGTATATGGACTGCTGTTTGATGGGGCATGGCTCTGGGAAGAATATATGAATTCAATTGTGGATGAGATTTTCTATCATCCAATGAATAAGGCCACCAAGGGTTCTCAGCGTTTGTTTGACCATAATCGTGGACTGATTTATCCAGACTTCATAAGCAGAGATTCTAAAGCACGAGTGATTGCCGATGCCAAGTACAAACCGATTGACAATATTGGCAATAAGGACTATCTGCAGGTGCTGGCATATATGTTCCGATTTGATGCCAAGAAGGGATTCTATTTTTATCCTGAAATGGGAGAGGAAGAAGATACTGTTATGTGGCTCAACCGCGGTTCGACTTATGAGAAGAATGTAGAGGCACGAAAGGATATTTGTCTCGTCAAGCACGGCTTTCGGATTCCAACAGATTGTGCTGAATACGGTGTTTTCACAGAGCAGATGAAAGCTAGAGAGGGGCAGTTCCTTGCAGGAATTCAAACGAGCGCCGTTTAGATTTGAACCCCTTAAAGTGTAAAAATGCACACCCTTTTAACGATACCCCTTTTGGGGTGTGCAAATGCACCCTACCAAGAAAAAAGGGTACAAAATCCAGAGTAGTAATCCTGAAAATTCTTACTACGATTTTACTACGAATGAGGGGTGTGAATTGCACCGTTTTGCCGTATTTTGCAAAATCGGCACTTAAAATGTAACTTTTATAATAGAAGAAACAAGTCGGCA
>ERZ779981.797-NODE-797-length-13760-cov-3.63444_pt1 | contig 13760 bp, 12 predicted proteins | sample MGYA00511182_ERZ779981 | MGnify/ENA primary metagenome ERZ779981 (study PRJEB29588, sample SAMEA2149539) | human gut metagenome | biome: human gut; feature: human-associated habitat; material: faeces | place: Denmark | collected 2008/2010 ... | reverse complement strand
GAAGGTCGGGTTGGCGGTTTCATCGGCCAGTACCGCTACTTCCGACGGACCTGCCGGCATGTCGATGGCTACATCGCGCAGAGAAACCTGCTGCTTGGCTGCCGTGACATATTGGTTGCCCGGACCGAATATCTTGTATACTTTCGGAATACTTTCCGTGCCGTAGGCCATCGCCCCGATGGCCTGTACACCTCCTGCCTTGAAAATATGGCTGATACCCGCCAGTTTGGCGGCATACAGGATGGCCGGATGAATCTTTCCTTCTTTATTGGGTGGGGTACAGAGAATGATTTCTTTGCAGCCCGCAATCTGTGCCGGAGTGGCCAGCATCAGCACGGTCGAGAAGAGGGGAGCCGTTCCGCCGGGAATGTACAGTCCCACCTTCTCAATGGGCACTGCCTTCTGCCAGCAAGTGACGCCCGGCAGGGTGGTAATCTTTTTCCCTTGGAACACCTGTGCCGCATGGAAGGTGTGGATGTTCTTGTAGGCCAGTGTGATGGCCGCCTTCAGTTCGATACTGACCTTCTTTTCCGCTTCGGCGATTTCCGCCTCGCTTACCTGCAAGGAGTCCAGCCGTACCTTGTCAAATTTCTCTTCATACTCCCGCACGGCCTTGTCGCCTTCAAACTTGATGCGGTTCAATATTTCGAGTACCGTCTCCCGCAGCGATTCCGTCTGGAGAGTAGGCCGTTTCAGCAAGTCGGCCCATGTACTTTTCTCAGGATAAGTAATGATGTTCATAGTAGCATTTGGTGTGAAATGATTCAACGGTTAAAGTATCATTTTCTCGATGGGAAGTACCAGGATACCCTGTGCCCCGATGGCCTTCAGCTTGCCGATGATTTCCCAGAAACGTTTCTGGTCGATGACGGTGTGGATGCTGCTCCATCCCTCCGTGGCCAGCGGCATGATGGTGGGACTCTTGATGCCCGGCAGTACCTCCACGATGTCATTTACCTTGTCGGTAGGCACGTTCATCAGCACGTATTTCTTGTCTTCAGCTGTCTTTACGGCATCGATGCGGAACAACAGCTCCTGAAGGATTTCCTTCTTTTCTGCCGACAGGTTCTTGTTGCCGATGAGCAAAGCCTCACTCTTCATCACCACTTCCACCTCTTTCAGGTTGTTGCTGATGAGGGTCGAGCCTGAGCTGACGATGTCGAAGATGGCATCTGCCAATCCGATGGCCGGAGATATTTCCACCGATCCTGTGATGACATGGATGTCCGCCTCAATCTGCTGCTCGTCCAGGAAGTTCTTCAGAATGTGCGGGTAGGAGGTGGCAATCTTCTTGTGGTTGAACCACTGCAGCCCGTTGTATTCGGTTTCTTTATGGATGGCCAGCGAGAGACGGCATTTGCTGAATCCCAGCCGGTGAACGATTTCAGCTTCTTCGGCACGTTCCACGAACTCGTTTTCTCCCACAATACCCAGGTCGGCCACGCCGTTGGCCACGCACTGTGGAATGTCATCGTCGCGCAGGAAGAGCACTTCCACGGGGAAGTTGGTAGATTGTGTCAGCAAGGTACGTTTGGAAGTAGACAGCTTGATGTCGGCTTCTGTGAACAGGGCCATTGTGTCTTCAAACAGACGCCCTTTGGATTGTACGGCAATTCTTAACATGTTGTTTTTCGGTTAAAAGTGTCCAAATAAAAAAGGCTTACCGAGGATGATTCCTAACGGCAAGCCTTTTTGTTATCTTATCTCTTCTGTAACTACACGCCTTCTCAGCCTACCGTGTGAACCGTTAGGAAATGATGATGGCGATGATGTACAGTATTTAAAATCATGTGGTCTTTCTTTTATGTCGACAAAAGTATAAGATAAGATTTGAAAATGCAAATATTTATCAGGAAAAAGTCGGTTTTGCTGTCAGTTTTATAAATTCTCCACTTCTTTTTCCGTATAGCAGCCCTTGAAGCACATTTCCTTTTCCGCTTTTTCTTTCGAGAAAAGGTAATACGTGCACACGGCTTTGGTGCAGAGTTGGTCGTGCTCGTCGAAGATGCCCGCTTCGATGAACGCGAAGTTGCGTTTCACTTCTTTCAGCCGGGCTCGGAGCGTGAGATGCGAGTCGGTGGTATGCACCGGCTTCAGGTAGTGCGTTTCCATGCGGGAAGTCACCCCCGAGGTCTGCATCTTGCGGGCGATGACCCAGGCACAGATTTCATCGAGCATCGTGGCCTGTATGCCCCCGTGCAGGGTGTTTACCCAGCCCTGGAAGCGGGCCTCCGGTTTCCACAGGCACACAATCTCTTCTCCGTCCTCGTAAAACTCCATTTTCAGTCCGTCCTCGTTGTGGGGAGCACATCCGAAACAGAAGTATCCTTCTATTCCTTTCCAAGGATTGATAATCTTTTCCATGTGCGTCGAGGTTGGAAGGTTAGAGGGTATAGTCCACGCAGGCCCGGTTTTCCTTGGCGTCTTTCAGGATACCTGCCGCCGCCACGTGAGCCGGATGGATGGAATAGGCTTTCACTTCTTCCAAGGTGTCGAAACTGCTGTCCAAGCAGATGTCCCATGTCTCTGCCGGGTTCTCGTTCGGTCCCACATGGATGTCGCGGATAAAAGGAATGGTGGCCGGAAGGGCTTCAATAGCTGCCTTGAAACGGTGCATGATGTCGGTTTTCTCTGCTGGAGCAAGAGATTCTTTCAGTTTGAATAGAACAATGTGTTTGACCATGTTTGTTTGTTTTTATGATTTTACTATTTTTGTGTATTGCAAATATAGAAATTAATTATTGAAACAAGTTATGATTATCATTGGAATTGCAGGAGGAACAGGCTCCGGGAAAACAACTGTGGTGCGACGGATTGTAGAAAGTCTGCCGGAAAACGAAGTGGCAGTGCTTCCGCTCGACTCTTATTACAAGGACAGCAGCCATGTGCCGGTGGAAGAACGGCAGAACATCAACTTCGACCATCCCTCTGCCTTCGACTGGGACTTGCTCTCGAAGCACGTGGACATGCTGCGCCGGGGGGAAGCCATCGAACAGCCTGTGTATTCCTACCTGACTTGTACCCGCCAGAAAGAGACTATTCATGTGGAGCCGCGCAAGGTGGTCATCATCGAGGGAATTCTGGCTCTGAGCGACCGGCGTCTCTGCAAGCAGATGGACCTGCGCATCTTTGTGGATGCCGACCCCGACGAACGTCTGATTCGTGTCATCCAGCGGGATGTGATTGAACGCGGACGTACGGCAGAGGCCGTGATGGACCGTTACGTGCGGGTGTTGAAACCTATGCACCTGGAGTTCATCGAGCCGGCCAAGCGGATTGCCGACCTGATTATCCCGCAGGGAGGGCACAACGAAAAAGCCATTGAGATTTTGAAAATGTATATCGAAAAAATTGTCGACCGATGAAAACATGGATCGGATGTCTGGTAGGGGCGATGGTGCTGCTGCTCTTTTCCTGTCAGTCGGAGAAGAAGGCGGAGGAAGTGGCTGTTGACTTGCCGCAGATACTGGAGAAGAAAGAGCTGGTGGTGCTCACGGTCAACAGTTCCGTGTCGTACTTCAACTATCGCGGCGAACCCATGGGATTCCAGTACGAACTGGCCCAACAGTTTGCCAAGTCGCTCGGCGTGACCCTGAAAGTAAAGGTGGTGAAAGACGAAGAGGAACTGGTAGACAGTCTGCTCAGTGGGGCAGGCGACTTGGTGGCCTATAACCTTATCATGACCAACTCCTTGAAAGACAGTCTGATTTATTGCGGGGAGGAAGACATCACCCGCCAGGTCATTGTGCAGCGGCGCGGAAAGGAAGCCCTGAAAGACGTGACGGAGCTGGTAGGAAAGAAGGTCTATGTCAATTCTGGAAAATACCGCACCCGGCTGGAGAACCTGAACCGGGAGTTAGGAGGTGGCATCGACATTTGTGAGGTCTCCTCCGACAGTGTCTCGTCGGAAGACCTGATTACATGGGTGGCGGAAGGCCGCATCGACTATACGGTGGCCACTGATGAAATCGCCAAAATCAACCGGACTTATTATCCGGTGCTGGACATCAAGCTGGCCATCAGCTTCGACCAGCGTTCATCGTGGGCGGTGCGTAAGGCCTCGCCTCAGCTGGCCGCCGCGGCTGATAAGTGGCACCGTGAGAACATCAATTCACCGGAGTTCCGGGCCAGTGCCCGCCGTTATTTCGAGTTGGCCAAGCGTCCTTCGCACGGGTCCATCCTTTCCGTGAAAGATGGCAAGATTTCCCATTATGATGCACTGTTTCGACGCTATTCCAAGGAAATCGGGTGGGACTGGCGACTGCTGGCCTCCTTGGCCTATACGGAATCGAACTTCAATCCGAATGTCATCTCTTGGGCCGGTGCCAGGGGGTTGATGCAGCTGATGCCTGCTACGGCTCGTGCCATGGGGGTGCCGCCCGGTAAGGAGCAGGACCCGGAAGAGAGCATCAAGGCCGCGGTGAAATACATCGCTCAAATGCAGCGCACGTTCAGCAAGGTAACCGACAAGGAGGAGCAGGAAAAGTTCATCCTGGCCGCCTACAACTGCGGAATAGGCCATGTGACCGATGCTATGGCCCTGGCCGAGAAGTACGGGCGCAACCGTTACCTGTGGGAACATCACGTGGCCCATTATATGTTGCTTAAGAGCAACAAGGAATACTATCAGGACCCTGTCTGTAAGAACGGTTATCTCCGCGGCAGCGATACCTATGAGTTCGTGCGGGAGATTCTGGCGCGGACGGAGCTTTACAAACGGAAAATCAAGAAATAGGAGGCTCTGCGTGAAAGTATTATATGGCTTGGGCGTTTTCTGCTTTTAAGTCTTTGGGGGGTATGCTGAATCCAATCGGTTTTTTCCCTTCGTTTTCTTGTATTTTATCAATGGTTATTTCCAGCATGGCATCTACCGTTGATTTCAGATCCGTGAAATATGTATAGAATAGAGTTAGCAACATATCTTTGTTGGTGAAATAAAAATGGGTATCTACCGTTACCTGATCATTGAAACACTTCACAACGGCATGTCTGATTTCGTCTGTATTTACTTTGTCTGCAATGAAAGTCTTTTGTGAGAGATCCAGTTTCTGATAGTCTTCGTCTGCAAGTTGGAAATCAATGTAGCAGCAGGGATATTCCTCGTTCAATCTGAACTCAACGGAATATTTGTAGTCTTCATAAGTGAATTGGATGTTTCCTTCTACTATTTCATTTTGAATACCTTCATCCGTGAGATATGAGACAATGGTTGTACGGATTTTTTTAATGTTGTGTTTGAACTGGAATTTTTTCCAAACAGATAAGATGGCTTTATTCATAGTGCATTTATTTAAATGTTGTTTTTGTAAATATCGTATTTATGGAAGAATATGTAGTAGTTTGTTTTGAATAAAATGAAGAGGAAAGGTGAATCGTATCAAATAAGCTGTTTTTGGTACGATTCTTCCTTTCCATTTTCATAGTGATAGAGCGAACGATGCGTTCATAATTCTTCTGATAGAATCTATCTCCTGGTGAATAGGCTTATCCGGCAGAAATGATTTTTCCTAAGATTTTGAGAATGAGGTTGACCTTTTTGACTTTTTGGGTCTCTTGATCTTGTTCGTCAATATTTTGTTGAGTGCTATATTGTAGGTTTGAAAATTCATGGAGTGACATTTTTTTATATTTTCTAATGGCATTCCAACGGTCGAAGAACCCAATCAATACAGGAATACCTATCAAGACACCGAGTGTTCTTAGAATATAGGACCACCAGGCAGAGGTTGTCAGGACTTCCCGTGTTCCCTTCTGTGTTCCGAAAAGCCAATATTCATATTCTTCCGTTTCGTACATGGGATAACAGACCGATAGCAGATAGCCTCCCACAAAGAGCAAGATGGCGAATATCAGCCACCCTCGGTAAGTGGCACAGGCATGCCGGTGCTTTTCCAATAATTCTTTTTGAGACAAATTGACAATTTGTTCCTGCTTATGTCTGATGTATGTGGTGGATATGACTAATACAACAATAATGAGAATTAATAATGTGAACATAGTTTTTTAATTATAAGTGGATGATTTTTTCTATTTCTTTGGCCCGTTCGTCCGAAATATGAAGTTGTGCTTTCAGCTTGTCCAGCAACCGTCGTTCACTGGCTGTGATTTCATTCCCTTCTTCCAGACATAGTTTATATTCCTCCCAGTATTCCTTTTCTGCTTCAGTGAGTGAAGGCTTTAAACTATTCTCCAGTTCTTGTGCACGCGTGTCGGAAATACCTAAATGTTTGCGCAGCCTTTCCAATAATCTTCGTTCTCCGGGAGAAATCTCTTGATTTTCTGTCAGGCACATCTGTAGCTCATTCAGGTATTCTTCTTCTTCGTGGGTGTAGGAGGTAGCAGGTGAGGCCTGTGAGGCAGGCTGTCCCAGTTCATTGAGTGAAGCAAAGTGTACGTGGATGGCCAGTACGGCATTTTCCTGCACTTCGAACTTTTCTTCTAATTTCTTGTTCCATTGTCCGTTGACGGTCAGTAACAAGTTCTTGAACTCACCTTCTATGGAGCTTAATTCCGACCCTTCCAGTACCCGGCTTTTTCGAGTTTCAATTCTTTCTTCGTGTTGTTGCAGACTGCCTTGCAGGCGCTGTTCGTATAAGCGTTGCCAGGACGGTTCATTAGGATACCATACCAAGTTTTCGGGTAAATGTGGCTTTGCTGTAGGCAGAAATGTCTGATGGAGGTTGATTGACTGGCTGATTTCATCAATCAAATGTTGGTTTTGATTGCGATTGGCTTTACCGGAAGCAGAAGCCACTCTATAATTGACTTCTCCTGTAACCTGTTGCTCCGAGTTGGTATTTCGGTCACTGGAAGAAGTGTTCAAACACTCGATGTGGATTTCTTTTGCTCCCAAACATTGCACCAGTTGGCAGAATTCGCGTACTTTATCTTCTATCAGCTCCAGTTCGTAATTTTCGAACGGCAGGTATTTTTGCTTGATGTATGGATGTCCTACATATAACTGATAGGCCACAGGATGTCCGATAGGGAAGTCAATGCCTGATTGAGTCAGTTCTTTAATTTGGATGACACTTAAATAGTTCTGCCGTAAATCCGTATAGTCATTGACGGGTAATAATACTTTTCTCTGGTTGTACGGTTGTTCCAGATAGGAGGATACATACTGGGAATCATAGCTTTTGAAGTCTGTCACTGCACTCTTTTTGATGAATACATCAGTAGTAGGGTATTGTAAGTCGTCTGCGGCTCCTTGGCCTACATATAAAGCCAGTTTTCGGGCTTCTGTGTAGTTTCCCTGTTTGTCATACACATTATATTTTATTGTCTGTAGCAGATATTCCATGGGACTGCTAGGTTCACAATGTTTCAGTCCTTCCTCACATAGATTGAAGGCTTTTTCATATTCTTTCCGTAGAAAATATTCTTTTGCGGCTGCAGTATAAAATATTTCCAGTCCATCTTGGTCTTTGCACGACAAGGCGAACTGCAAAGCTTCGTCTGCTTTGCCTTCTTGTATGAGTTGGTCGTAGTGGCTGGCTGCCGTATCAAACGGATCGGCTTCCGGTTCCACGCATTGTGCCATTTGGGTAAATAATCTGGCGAGAGAACTGCCAATACGGCGTGCTTTCTCATTGTCCTCATTTTTCATGAAATAAGATATGTGTATCGGACAATAATCTGTTTCATCTCCGTATCCCCAGAAATATAAAACCAGGTCCTTGTATTCTACCCGTTGTATGGCACTCCAAGGGAGGATTATCTTTTCGGTAGGCTTGTCATTATCAGGAATGCAGCAGATGCCCTCGTCGGTCAGTACCAGTCCTTGGTCTCTTGAGTTCCAAAAAGAAGTGTCTCTGATGAATAAGATTTTTTCATTGTAGCCGATACCGAAATTCAGTCGCATATCGCTCTTTATATCTTCTGGTATCGGGGATATGCAACAATCGCTTTGGTTCAGTTCATTACCCCACAAGTATTTGCTGCTTTTGAAGAGATTGATGACTGATGTTCCTGAGGAAACCTTTGTACCGCAGTTGGGACAAACCTTAGCTCCTTGATTGAGTTCTTTACCACACTTTTTACAAAACATAGTTGTACCTTTTAGTTATAATTTTTGTCCGCATGATTCACAGAAGTTGCTGCCTGCTTCGTTGATATGTCCACATTGGGGGCAAACAATATCCGTATCGGTTGTATCGGATGAGCGGAGAGTCGAACTTGTATTTATAGGGGGATTGAAGTTGATGTAGCTATCTGGACGACTGGTCTTAATTTTGCAATTGTATTTTCTATTGAAATCCTCTTCTCCATTTACCAAATAGAGGATTCCTTCAATGAGGGCAATGATGCTGGGAATATAGGTCCAGCAAAAGAGAAGGTAAATAATGCCTATCCATTTTCCTAAATAGAATTTGTGTGCTCCCAGTCCTCCTAAAAAGAAGGCTAACGCAGCAGCTATATATCGATTTTTCATGTTTGTAGAATTTAGTGGTTGAAAAAAAGGATGGAGAATTTAGAAATTAAATTCTCCATTGGGGTGATTTTAGCCTATTTTTTGAACGTCTAAGTCATTCATGTTCAACGCACCGGCTCTTTTGATGTCTACTCCGTAAATACGATAGAAAGCATCGACTACGGTTTGTCCTCCATTGGTCGTGACGGGATTACTGAATGAATTACTTGGAATTTCTACATACATTCCCGGTTCAAGACGGATACCATTGGTGTTTTTCATCCTTTTTACGGTAATTCTAAATAACGGCATAGCTATTCTCCTTATACGCCTATAAGTCCTCAGAATTCAGCATTAGATTTGACATAATAAAGGCGTGAGGACTTGTCTGCTATTCACCGAAAAACAGGCATCGCCAAACGCCTCACTCAAGATGAACAAGAAACAGTACTCCCACGCCGTTTTGGTATGTAGATACAGCATTGGCTGTACACACATATACAAACAGATGAGCGTCATGTCCTTTTTATCCCTTGAGTAGTTGAAATTGGCGATTTCGTTTTTCAGGATAAGCGGAAAAAACGCTTTCACTCTGTCAGGCCATTTCTCCAGTCTGACATTGCAAATATACATTTTTAACCCGAACATGACGCTCTTGTGGAGGAGTTTTTTTACCTTTACTTATTCTTTACTGCAAAAATAAGGTTGTCTTTTATATGGGACCAAGAATTGGTGTACACTTTTTGGACCTGCCAATAAAAAGTACCAGAAACCATGAAAAATGATACTGCGATGAGTGAAAAACTGGAAATACTGCAATGTCTGATTGAAAATCGGATGTTTGCTTCTTCTTCCTCGGCGTTGGCTCAGGAGTTGGGATACAAGGGTAAGATGACCTTTTATAGAATAATGAAAGGAGAAATCTCCGAAAAAACGGTCGAGGAGGTATGGGAACGATTAAAGACGGTTTATTACTTGGAGGACGATGATCTTTATGCTATAACTCGAATTTGCTATGCGGCAAAGGAATTTTATGAGGCTGTTCTCCCAGAAATGAATACCCGGCATCCGGAGTGGGTAGAGAATGTGATAATGTCTTTGGTGGAAGATACGTATGATTATCACTCGGAGGCTTTTAAGAAAGAGGTGGTACCGGTATTGAAAGAGTGGAAGCAGGAGGAACCGAATTTGTTCTGGGGAATGGCTGTCTTGTTTTATATTCGTGCAAAGAAAATCGAACCTTATCAGAAGGAGGCTTGTACAATCAGACGGCGCTTACTTCATGAGCTGGATGAGATTTTGTATGCATTGTATCCAGAGAATCTGCAGGCTCATCAGGCCGCACAAAACGTGATGGAGACTCCTCATTCTTCCTTTTCTGTCTGGCGCTTGTTGTTCGATGCCATTCTGTTGTTCCGATATTATACGGAAACAGATTTTATCCGAAAAGTGGCTAAGAGTGCAGTATTGTTTGACTGGCCTGCCCGTAGTTACTGGATTGCGCCAGGGGCAAATTATCAGGAGGGAGAGACTGTCTGGTTGCTGGTGGAGAATGATTTTCAGACCGATGCATATGGATTATATGTTGTGCTTCGGTTGACAGTGGGGAAAACGATTGACGCGTTCCATGTGGATGCGGTCTGTCTTTTCCAGTTTTTAACGGCCGATAATGAGTCCGATAGCTCTATTCTGTCTGTTGCTCGGATGAGCAATGGGCAGAAAGATTCTTGTTACTACGTTTATCGTTATGAAGAAGAGAAAAGAATGTTGTATTTCTCTGTCGTGCCGGAATATGGTAATAAGTACGGACTGCCTGAGGTTTTGCAGCGGGTTGACCTGCAGTCTCCAGACGGAAAAGATGAAAAGGTTTGGAGTCGGATTATGGGAAAGTTTGATAAAGAAGGGAATGGCAGAAAGATTTATCAGAAAGCTTTGGAGGATTGGTTGGGGATTGTTGATCTGTCAGCCCAATATAGTATAAAAAATGTGATACTCGACCGCACTTTTTTCTCCTTGGTTTTGGAGAGTGCAGGAGCTACACATACGTATCGGTTATCGGTTTCACGGTATGCGTTCTTATCTGGCATCCATCCTTCGTCTCGTATTATGATTACCAAACACCGGGAAGATGAGGCCATTTATGTGGAATGGCCTTCGCTGGGCTATGCTGTTCGGTTAGCAGAATTTGCACAAGTGGATTGAAGATTGTGGAAGGAAATGTTATATGTGCTGAGATCTTCGATCTTTTTATGTATGCTAGCCCTTCGTCGTTTTTCTGCCGATTTCTTTTATATAACTTTTTTTTCTTATAAATTTGCAGCCTAAATTTGGGAGGGTTCTCCCTGATAAACTAGATAATAGATAAAAAATCACATAATTATTATGAGTAAGAAGTTTACTGAATATTCGCAGCTCAACTTGTCGGAAATCAACAAGGAGGTGCTGAAAACATGGGATGAGAACGATGTGTTCTCTAAAAGTATGACAGAACGTGAGGGATGTCCTTCTTTCGTATTTTACGAAGGTCCCCCTTCAGCCAACGGTATGCCGGGCATTCACCACGTGATGGCGCGTACGATTAAGGATACATTCTGCCGTTTCAAGACCATGAAGGGCTTCCAGGTAAAGCGTAAAGCCGGATGGGACACACACGGACTGCCGGTGGAACTGGGAGTGGAAAAGGCACTGGGCATCACCAAGGAGGATATTGGTAAAACGATTTCGGTGGCAGACTACAACAAGCACTGCCGCACGGATGTCATGAAGTTCACGAAAGAATGGACCGACCTTACACATAAGATGGGTTACTGGGTAGACCTGGACAACCCGTATATCACTTACGACAACCGCTACATTGAAACCTTGTGGTGGCTGTTGCAGCAGCTTTACAAGAAAGGCTTGCTCTACAAAGGATACACCATCCAGCCGTATTCTCCGGCTGCCGGTACGGGATTGAGCTCACACGAGCTGAACCAGCCGGGATGCTACCGCGACGTGAAAGACTTGACTGTGGTGGCTCAGTTCAAGATGAAGAACCCGAAACCGGAAATGGCGGAGTGGGGTACACCGTACTTCATCGCATGGACGACTACTCCGTGGACTTTGCCTTCAAATACTGCCCTCTGCGTGGGCCCGAAGATTGACTACGTGGCCGTACAGACCTACAATTCATACAATGGAGAGAAGATGACAGTGGTTCTGGCCAAACCGTTGCTGTATGCACACTTCAACAAGAAGGCGGAAGGCTTGGCACTGGAAGACTACAAGCCGGGTGACAAGCTGGTTCCGTTCAAGGTGGTAGGTGAGTACAAGGGTACCGACCTCGTGGGCATGGAATACGAACAGCTTATCCCGTGGGTGAAACCGGTGGAAGCTGCCGAGGACGGTACGTGGAAAGAGGCTGCTGACAAAGCGTTCCGCGTGATTCCGGGTGACTATGTGACCACGGAAGACGGTACGGGTATCGTACACATCGCGCCGACATTCGGTGCCGATGATGCCAACGTGGCACGTGCGGCAGGCATTCCTTCTTTGTTCATGATCAACAAAAAGGGTGAAACTCGTCCGATGGTCGACCTGACCGGTAAGTTTTATCTGATAGAGGAACTGGATGAGGCGTTCGTGAAGGAATGTGTGGATGTAGAGAAATACAAGGAATACGAAGGTCGCTGGGTGAAGAATGCCTACGACCCGCAGTTCACTGTCGATGGCAAATACGACGAGAAAGCCGCTCAGGCAGCCGAATCACTCGACGTGTATATCTGCATGATGCTGAAACAGCAGGGACTGGCGTTCAAGACAGAAAAGCATGTACACAACTATCCGCACTGCTGGCGTACCGACAAACCGGTGTTGTATTATCCGTTGGACAGCTGGTTCATCCGTTCTACGGCTTGCAAGGAACGTATGATGGAACTGAACAAGACCATCAACTGGAAACCGGAATCTACGGGTTCAGGCCGTTTCGGAAAATGGTTGGAAAATCTGAACGACTGGAACCTGAGTCGTTCACGCTACTGGGGTACACCGTTGCCTATCTGGAGAAGCGAAGAAGGCGAAGAAATTTGCATCGGTTCAGTAGAAGAACTGTATAACGAAATTGAAAAATCAGTGGCTGCCGGCTTCATGAAGGAAAATCCGTACAAGAAACTGGGATTCCAGCCGGGTGTATATAATAAGGAGAACTACGACAAGATTGACTTGCACCGTCCGTATGTAGACGATATCATCTTGGTCTCTGCTTCGGGCAAACCGATGAAGCGTGAATCGGACCTGATTGACGTATGGTTCGATTCTGGTTCCATGCCATATGCACAGCTGCACTATCCGTTTGAAAACAAGGAACTGATAGACTCTCGCAGCTATTATCCGGCCGACTTCATTGCAGAAGGTGTAGACCAGACGCGTGGATGGTTCTTTACGCTGCATGCCATCGCTACAATGGTGTTCGACAGTGTGGCTTACAAGAACGTTATCTCCAATGGTCTGGTGCTCGACAAGAACGGCAACAAGATGTCAAAGCGTTTGGGCAATGCCGTCGACCCGTTCGGTGCCATCGAGAAATTCGGTTCCGACCCGTTACGCTGGTACATGATTACCAACTCTTCTCCGTGGGACAACTTGAAGTTTGATACGGAAGGGGTGGATGAAGTACGTCGTAAGTTCTTCGGTACCTTGTACAATACGTATTCATTCTTTGCTTTGTATGCCAACGTGGACGGCTTTACCTACGCAGAAAAAGACGTGCCGATGAACGAGCGTCCGGAAATCGACCGCTGGATTTTGTCATTGCTGAACACGTTGATCAAAAACGTGGATGCTTGCTTCACAGATTACGAACCGACCAAGGCCGGACGTCTGATTACCGACTTTGTAAACGATAACTTGAGTAACTGGTACGTGCGTCTGAACCGTAAACGTTTCTGGGGCAGTGCCATGTCGACCGATAAACTGTCTGCTTACCAGACACTCTATACTTGCTTGGAGACCGTGGCCAAACTGATGGCACCGATTGCTCCGTTCTATGCCGACCGTCTGTATATGGACTTGATTGGCGTGACCGGACGTGACCAGGTGGTTTCTGTGCACCTTGCCAAGTTCCCGGTAGCTGACGAAAGTCTGATTAATACAGAGCTGGAAGCCCGCATGCAGATGGCACAGGATGTCACTTCCATGGTGCTGGCTTTGCGCCGTAAGGTGAACATTAAGGTACGTCAGCCGCTGCAGTGTATCATGATTCCGGTAGTAGATGAAGCCCAGAAACAGCATATTGAGGCAGTGAAAGACCTGATCATGAACGAGGTGAACGTGAAGGAAATCAAGTTCGTGGACGGCGCGGCAGGAGTGC
>ERZ779981.790-NODE-790-length-13823-cov-7.55259_pt1 | contig 13823 bp, 9 predicted proteins | sample MGYA00511182_ERZ779981 | MGnify/ENA primary metagenome ERZ779981 (study PRJEB29588, sample SAMEA2149539) | human gut metagenome | biome: human gut; feature: human-associated habitat; material: faeces | place: Denmark | collected 2008/2010 ... | reverse complement strand
TTGCAGGGCTATATAAGAAATACTGTTGGGATATGATTACCATAATGGTGATACTCGTAAGTATGGCAATAGCAATCTATTTCGCAGGTTGGATAAGGACAATATTACCAGTCAATCTACTGTTTCTATTGTTATTGGTACAGGTAATATATGTCGTGATAAGATGGTATGTGAAAGGCTGGCGGGAAACAAGGGGATATTACTAAAACATACTATACCATGCCTAAAACTGTTAAACAATAAATCGGCATAATTGGTCATTTCATGATGCAAGATAAAAAGACTGATTATGTCGATATACAGATCCTGTGAATGAATGAAAGTGGATAACTTGTTTTGTCCGAGCAAGGGAACTATAATGTTTTGGTAGAAGTAAAAAAGACAACCATTTGGTTGAGAAAAAAAGATGCAGAAAAACCTATTGACGGAAGAATAAAAAATCAAGGAGTAATCATGATAGAAAACAAGATAATATTGATTGAAGATGATAAAGAAATAAGAGGAATGATAAACGATTATTTATCAGGAGAATTTGAAGTGACAGCTTTTAATGATGGTATGTCAGCTATCCAGAAAATTACAAGCTATGATGAATATGCGCTTGCGCTTATTGATCTTATGTTACCGGATATAAGCGGGATGGAGATTATTAAGATAATTCGTAAAGTCAGCAAGATACCAATTATTATTATTACTGCTAAAGACAATGATATAGACAAATCATTAGGATTGAATTTGGGTGCTGATGATTATGTGGTAAAACCTTTTTCACTCATTGAGCTTACTGCTAGAATAAAGGCTAACATCAGACGAGCAAGAACCTACCAGGCGTTACCGAATAATTCAATTATCAAAATTAAAGATATAGAAATCGACCCTCATAGTCACATGGTTCAGCGCAAAGGAGTAACCATAGATTTAACGCCAATTGAATTTCAAATTTTATACATTTTAGCAAGCCATCCGGGGCAGGCTTATTCAAAGGAAAGGCTATATGAACTGATTTGGAAAGAACCATATTTTGGAAATGAAAATGTGTTGAATACACACATCAATCGTCTTCGCTTGAAATTGAAGAGCAATGCAGAAGACAGTACAGCCTATGTTAAAACTTTATGGGGCATTGGATATAAGATGGAGGAGAAATAGATGATGATTTTATTTGTGGTTCTTTCATTTGTTATGGTTTTTATATTGATCTGGCAACAGATACAGCATAAAAAATTAGTACGAGAAATTGATTATATTACAAGTAGGCTTGATACTATTTCTGTCATTTCTGAAAATGGCTTTGTACTTATACCTACAGATAATGATAGTATCAAGAAATTAAGCGCTGCACTTAATAAGCTGCTTCAGGATTTTTATACAAAAAAGTCACAATTTGAGCAGAGTAAACAGGCAATGGCGAAAGTCCTTACAAACATCTCTCACGACATCCGAACTCCACTCACTGTTCTAAAAGGAAATAGTGAAATGCTTTCCAATATAACAAACACTTACTCTGCATCTGAAAATGTTCATGCTATGGCTGTTAAAATAGACCAAAAGGCTGATGATTTAATCTCAACAATTAACGACTATTTTACAATGTCTAAAATAACTTCTGGAGATTTTTCTATTAAAATGAAAAAGGAAAATATATCAAGGATTTGCCAAGATACAATTTTGGACTACTATGACCTTCTTGAACAGAAACAATTTGAAGTCAATATTCAGATACCGGATACACCGATTTTTGCCTATACAGATAACGAGGCGTTACAACGCATTTTAAAAAATCTGATAGACAATGCCATCCGACATGGTGGTGATGGTAAGTATATTTCTTTAAGGCTCATCACATCAAATGGAAAAAACATTATTGAAATAGAAGATCGAGGAGATGGGATATCACCACAGCAGCAAAAACAGATCTTTGAAAGGAATTATACAACAGCCCGAAAAACTTCCGGCAGTGGTTTGGGGCTTTCAATTTCAAAATGTCTTGCTGAACAAATTGGGGCAGACTTAGAAGTTTATAGTGTACAAAATGAGCAAACTATTTTCTCAATCATCTTGAAAAAGTTAGAAAATCGTTAGATTTATGACAGAGAAAAGAGAAGTCCATTTTGTATAATGGCAGCTATAAAGGAGGCACACAAAATGGATTATATTATGGAAACCGTAGGTTTGCGAAAAGCCTACAAAGATAATATTGTTGTAGACGATGTAAATATGCATATATCTAAAGGGGCAATATATGGCTTTGTTGGTCCAAACGGCGCAGGAAAAAGCACGGTTATGAAAATGATTTTGAGTCTTATCCAGCCAGATGCTGGAGAGGTTCAGCTTTTAGGCGAAAAAGTTACCAGTCACAGTTATGAAATATTCAAAAAGGTTGGTTCTATTATTGAGAATCCATACTTTTACGATAAAATGACTGCCAGACAAAACTTAGAGCTGCACTGTGAGTATATGGGATTTCCCAACAAGGAACGAATCGATGAGGTTTTGCATTTGGTGGACTTGCAGAATGTCGAGAAAAAACAAGTTTGTCATTACTCGTTGGGTATGAAACAACGACTTGCTATTGCAAGAGCTATTCTGGCAAAGCCAGAATTTTTGATTTTAGACGAACCGATCAATGCTTTAGACCCTGAGGGTATTCGTGAAATGCGAACCCTTTTTCAACGGCTAAATCAAGAAGATGGAACAACTATTTTTATATCCAGCCACATTCTATCCGAAGTGGATCTTCTTGCTGATACGATTGGAATTATTCAACACGGAAAACTCTTAACAGAATTACCTATCGAAGAAATCCATAAGCATCAAACAGATTATATCAGCTTGCAGGTTGACGATGTGACTCGTGTTGCTGCACTGCTTGAAAACATGAGAATCACGAATTTTAGTGTATTAGATAAAGAATTTATCCACATTTATGATTCTGATATTTCAGGTAAAGCTCTGTCAAAAGCCATCATTGAGAACGGGATTGGTTTGGAGAGCATGGGACGCAAGCAAGACACACTGGAAGATTTCTTTTTCCAGCTTACAGAGGAGGAAAAATGAGATGACACATTTGATCAAACTGGAACTGAAAAAATTTGGTATTGCACAAAATATTATCTTTATGTTTGCCGCAATTCTTTTCAGCATCCTTTTCATTACAATATCTTTATGGGATAGCATGACAGACCCCAAACAGGTCAAAGACACATTTGAAAGCACATACCTTGTCATTGGCTTATTGATGTCATTCATTTTTCTTGTGTACTCGTCGGTCTTAACGGCAAAGCTGGTTATTGGAGAATATAATCATCGAACAATTACGATTATGTTTTCTTATCCTTTAAACAGAATAAAATTGATTGCCAGCAAATTAACTATAATCATGGTTTATACAGCGATTTCAATGACGATTGGATATATCTGTTGTAGCAGTTATATTATATTTGCGGATAAATCCTTTAATATGCTGGAGGGAACATTTCAACCATCAATGCTCCGAACATGGATACCAATGGCAATAACCACTGTGATTATATGTATGGTGCTGTCTCTGTGGTCATTTATTATTGGCATGATCAGAAAATCTGTTCCTGCAACAATCGTTACTTCTTTGATTGTTATTGTGTTACGGCAAGTTATTATCACCAAAAACACAACCAATCAGGAGTCCATAATGCAAGTTATCTTAGTTGCTATTGTTACCGTCATTGCTACACTACTTATCTTTAAAAGAAAAGTGCCTGAACTATATTGATTATTTCTATTTTTACAAATGGTAAAAGAAAAAGCCGTCGCAAAGCAGATTCAATTTCATGTATTTATATAACGGCGGCTTTGATTTTTAAAGTCAATGTTTTTAGTGATTACACAAACAGATGACAACTTACATGTATGTGGTAGCTGACGTAAGTTTGGATTATTTTAAAAGATTTCCAATGAATCTTCCGCATCTACCCACATCTGCATATTCCCATCCAGATATAATCGTACATATTCAAGCGGTTCATCAATTGCAAGTGCATTTAATGCACAATCTGAGCCAGGCGTAGTTTTTAAATTCTTTTCTGCTTCCCAACAGTCAATGCGGAGCATATAGCTCGCAGAGGTATAAACATCAACACTATTACGTTGTGGATTGTATTCTGCAAATATTGTTCTCATTGTATCAAATCTCCTTATCATTCAATCAATCATTTCTTACAAAAATCAGAAGCGTTTCAATCAGTTCACCATGTCATTTTCATTTTGTGCTATAATGTGTTATCAGTTTTTTTGCCCTTGTATTTGCCCTTATCAGAGTTCGTAAACACTGGTGGGACGATATAACACAAGGGAAACAATAAGGGAAAGCTCACCTGCGCCAAACTTAGTGTTTTCAAAGGCTTGAGAGATATTTGATAATAAAAGATAACAATTATTAAATCCCTTGGAATACATGAAATCTCAATTCAAGTTTGTAGAATCAAGAAAATCGGAATTTGTTAAATTGGAAAATTAGAATTTAGAGGATGTGAATGAGCAGCATGAAGAAAACAAAAGAAGGAGTTAATTTGAAGAAAAAGAAATTCCTTAGACTGAAGAATACAGGTAGTATCCTTGTGCTTATGGGGCTTTTGATAATTTTTGTAATAGCACTGTACACATTTATCCTGCAAAGTTCTTACACTAAGACTGCCCTTGAAACAGAAATTGCGCGCGATACAGCGAGTGCAGATGCAGTACACAAACTTGTGGATGGAAGAATCGGCAAAGAAGATTTTGATCAAATCAAAGATAAATCTGATGAAAAGAAGCAAATATATAAGGATATTTCTTCATATTTCAATGAAATCAGAACACTGAATTCTACTCGATATATTTACACCGCTACAAAAAATGAAGAAGGAAAACTCGTTTATGTGGTAGATGGTTTGGATTCGGATGCGGATGATGTAAGACACCCTGGAGATTATATTGAGGAAGAAATGGTTCCGTATATTGATAGGGCTATTTCTGGGGAGAATGTGTACTCTCAGGATATCATTGATACAACATGGGGGCCGATTTTTACGGCTTGCTATCCTGTAAGAGCAAATCATGATGGGACAGGAGAAATCATTGGCGCATTTTGCATTGAAATGGATATGCAATCAGCTTATGGAATGGTTGAAGAGACGAATCATATTTCCATCATCTGCGGTTTAGTCGCAGGAGCTGTATTGCTTTTAATTTGTCTATATACCTATTATGTTTACCAGAAAAGCAAGGCAGAAGAGCAAAAACAAAAACAATTATTAATGAACGCCGCTGAGAAAGCAGATGCTGCCAACAAAGCAAAATCTGCGTTTTTGCTTAATATTAGCCATGACATCAGAACGCCGATGAATGCCATTATTGGATTTACAAACATTGCGCTTCACCAGAACACGGTTTCAGATATTCATGATAGCTTGGAGAAAGTTCAAAAAAGTTCGAATCATCTTCTCTCTTTGTTGAATGACGTTTTGGATTTCAGTCGCATTGAAAGCGGAAAAGATATCATTTCGCCTGAGCCAGTGGACATTACTCAATTGACAGATAACGTCCAGGCGATTATGAATGGACTTCTTTATAACCGAGATCTTAAGTTTGAAGTACATCGAGAAAGACCAAAGAACCCATATGTCCTTGCGGATGTTACGCGTATTCGAGAAGTTTTGGTGAATCTTCTTGGCAATGCTGTGAAATTCACAAAGGACGGTGGAAAGATTACTTTGGATATCAGCAGTTACCCCGGAACGGATGAGAAACATATCATAATTCGTTATGTTGTTCAAGATAATGGTATTGGCATGAGTGAAGAGTTCCAGAAAGAATTATTCAAGCCGTTTTCACAAGAAGATGATGCTAATGCCAGAACCCAATATAAGGGAACCGGTCTTGGCATGGCCATCACAAAAAAACATATAGATATGATGGGCGGTTCAATTGCTGTTGAGAGCAAAAAAGGTGTAGGTACTACATTCACTGTGGAGATTCCACTGGAGTTGACAGAACAAGTTATTCAATCAAAACAAAAACAACCTCCACATAGAGATTTGACGGGTATTCATGTTCTTATGGCTGAGGATAATGATCTAAATGCTGAACTTGCTACGATAATACTGGAAGATGCTGATATGACCGTAACACGCGCATCAGACGGAAAAGAAGTTGTGGAATTGTTTAAAAATCATCCACGAGACACATACGATCTTATTTTGATGGATATTATGATGCCAAACATGGATGGATACCAAGCAACAAAAGCCATTCGAGCCTTGGGTATAGAGCGGTCCGATGCAGTTACGATTCCAATTATAGCTTTGTCTGCAAATGCTTTTGTAGATGATATTCAGGAATCCCTGGATTCAGGCATGAATGACCATATTTCCAAGCCGATTAACATGGAGGAATTAATCGATACTATCACTAAATACATTAAACACGATTAGGAAAACAAAGAAGTTAATTCTGATGAAAAGTTTGCACTGGTCTTGTCGGATGCGAAAGCGCAAGTTTCCTATGATTATGATACAGGTCGCATCACCAAATTTCTTATCAGCACCCAGCACCAGTTTGTTGCTCTCAAACTTTCCCGACGGGAGTCTTCCAACATCCATGTCCGTCTTGATTTCACTGTGATACTGCTCACTTTCTCCGTGGGCATGGTAAAGATCAATGACTGTTTCGTCTGGCAGGGAAGTGTTTGTCCAGTATGTGCCCAGTTCTATATCGGGTACGATAAAATACTGCCCATATCGGTCAATGGTTCTTTCCGTGATCTCATAAATTGTGCGTATTCCGACAGTTTTCTCCTCGTTATCAGAAAGGGAATATGTCACATTCCGGAAGGTCTGTCCGATATAAACAGTTTTCCCATCACGTGGATGCTGGATATTCTGGCAGCATTCCCTGACGGATTCCAGCCATTCTTCTTTACTTTCCTGTCTGGGATTCCGTTTTATGATGAAAGACACATTGTTGTATTTATAGCTTTCTTCCATAAAGATGCCTATGTTTTCAGATGCATCGTTGCCGGAATCCAGCCGGATGAGCAGTGGTTTTTCCGTCAGCTGTCTGCACAGTTCAATGGTCTCTCTCAGGAAATCAGGAGTTTCTTTCTGGCAGTGCTGTTTCCCAATCCGCAGTTCAAGATTGACGAGGTATCCTTCTGTGCCGATATATGCCATAATTGGTGCATATCCGTCAAAACCCTTGTAGGTACGGGATACGCCTTCCTTATTGGATTTCGAATTGTCAAAGGGGGTTACATCAATATCGACAGGAACAAAGCCGTTATCCAGGGCTGTCGGCTCTATGTGCATTTCACGCAGCATGTCGACATTTGCCTGCTGGATGTCTTTGCGCAGGGAATCCCCGATCATGTCAAAACGCTGACGGAGTGTTTCGGCGGAAGGAATCGCATAGGAGATGCCTAATGCGTATTTGTAGTAGTCAGGGTCATCCATCATTTCACGGACAGCCTCATACTGGGGTTTTCCCTGACAGAGCATACCAATATAGGTGAGGAGCACGTCTCCATTTTTTATCTGTTTCTGCAGATAATCTTTTGAAATTGGAGCACGGTTGATTTTTTTAACAAAACTGCTTTTTCCAAGTATTTGCCCTACGAATACCAGACCACTGGGAGTAATGAGCCGCTCATCGCTGAATTCAATGTGTATTTTCTTCATTGCACTGCCTCCGCCTATCTTTTGATACTTTCATTATACAGGATAATGCATGATGATACAGTAAAAAAACAAAATTTTGTTTAACCTAGTGGGTGAAATAAAATGTATTGCGAAAATCAGTTTCCAGCAAGTATTATTGCTGAAAAAACGGGATGTAACACTATGGTAAGTTTCATGGAATAAGGTTTACTTCTAATGGAGGATTGCGAGGATGATCAGGAGGATTATCAATTACAGGGTATTCCCTCCTTGTTTTGGGTGGGGTATTTTCCTCAGCAATCCATGTGTACAGATTTCTACGTGTTGGATACCCTAGAATCCTAATAGTTTCAGTTACAGACTCTGTTTGATGATATATCCGTAGTGCAATATCCTTTTGTTCTTTTGAATACATAAAAAGGCTCCTTTCGAAGCCCTATAGTAGTCCAGAATTTTGTCCGCACCCTCCCGTCTTCATAATCTCCGACCTTATCGACTACAACATAATTCAGTGCCTGTTTTAAGAGATTTTGTTCGATAGGCGATAAATCCTGAATTTTTACTATCGTAAAAGTAGTGTCAGAAATCTTTAATTTTAACTTTCTGATAGTTTCTTTCTGATTATGAGTTAATGTTGCCATATATACCACTTATAAGTTCATCAAAGTAGTGAAACTCATGCAGGAATATGTTATACTAAAGGCAGACAAAGCTGGAGGATATATGGATGAGCACCTGCAAGGCACTGTTATCTAAAATTACAAATAAAAATGCTTTTTATGAGCAGGAGGATGTGACACAGAATATTTTTGCGTTCCGTGTGGTGGGAATCTGCATTTTATTCTATTCGTTTGTGATGATTCTGAACTGCCTGCATATTTTTATCGTGGATCAGGCGATTTTTATCAGAGGCTATGTGGTGGCATGTGTGCTGACGCTGATTTATGGATTGCTGCTTGTGAAGATGGGGCTTGAGCACCCATTTACCAAGTATCTCAGCGTTACGGCCATCGGGTTGATCGTCATGGCCGCGAGTGCATCCCTTACCTACCATATGATCATTATTATGATGATCCCGATTATCATTGCAAGTATGTATACTTCAAAGAGACTGTCGGTTTATGCCTTTATCTTTACAGTGGGTGGGATTACGATCAGTACTTATGTGGGCTATTATTTTGGGGTATGTGATGCAAACATGGCACTACTGACGGTGACATCACTGGATCATCTGCAGAAGGATGGTGTGTTTTTGCTCAACAAAGTAAACGAAAATCCTATGGTTACGCTGGCACTTTATTATGTGATGCCGCGATCGCTGATGGCGGTTGCATTTTATTATGTAAGTAACAGTGTAAACAGTATTGTGCGCAAGTCCATGGAAAATGCAATACGTATGGTACAGGCGGCTTCCATGGATGATATGACGGGACTTTACAGCAAAAATAAACTGCTTGAAACAGTGGAACATATGGAGCCAAAAGAACGCCCGGTTGCGGTTATTTATTGGGATGTCAACCAGTTGAAATATGTAAACGATACGTTTGGTCATTTGTACGGAGACCAGCTGATTGCTAAAATTGCGGGATCCATTCGGGCAGCAGTGACGAGTGAGGAAACCAATGCTTACCGTTACGGTGGGGATGAATTTCTTATGATTATTCCGGATGGGACACAGGAGATTGCAGAAGATGTCATTGAAAAGTGGAGGCAGGTGATGAAGCCGATTCAGAAAAACAGTGAGATTCCGGTATCTGCCTCCGTGGGATATGCCGTGGGAAAATATGAAAATATAATGGAACTGATCGAGATCGCAGATCAGAGAATGTATAAGGACAAACAAATACGCCGCCAGTAGCGGCGTATTTTATGGCTCAGAGGGATAACAGAACCGGAAAGGGGTAGAGAAAATTTGAAAACAAACAAATATGAAATAGATATGTGCAATGGTTCGATCATGGATAAACTGATCTCGTTTGCACTCCCACTCATGCTGTCTGGAATTTTACAGCTGATGTTCAATGCGGTGGATATCATTGTTGTGGGGCATTTTACGGGAAAGCAGGCACTGGCGGCAGTGGGATCGACCACGGCACTCATCAACGTGTTCACCAATCTGTTTATCGGAATTTCGCTGGGGGCTAACGTGCTTGCGGCACGTTTTTTTGCGTCTGGCAGGGAAAAAGAAATGTCAGACACGGTACATACCGCCATTCTGCTGGCACTGATCAGTGGAATTCTCATGGCTGGAATCGGGGTAATCAGTGCAAAAGGTGCGCTGCTTCTTATGGGAACGCCGGACAATGTCATTGCACAGTCAACCCTTTACATGCGGATTTATTTTCTGGGGATGCCGTTTTTTATGCTCTATAATTATGGGGCAGCGATTCTGCGTGCGGTGGGAGATACCAAGCGGCCGTTGTTGTTTCTGGTGATTTCCGGATGTGCCAATGCGCTGCTGGATCTGATTCTTGTGATCGGTTTTCATCTGGGGGTGGCAGGCGTAGCCACTGCGACGATTACGGCACAGATGATCTCCTGCATTCTGGTTTTGTTATGCCTGTACCGCACCGACAGCTGCTATCAGCTGCGCTTTTCGAAGCTGAAAATAAAAAAGGTTTATCTGCTGCAGATTTTTCAGGTGGGAATTCCTGCCGGGATTCAAAGTACGGTTATTAACTTTTCAAACGCGCTGCTGCAGTCTTCCGTGAATTCCTTCGGAGATACGGCGATGGCGGGGTATACAGCGGCAAATAATATTTTGGGATTTTTGTATATGTCGGTAAATTCCATTACACAGGCATGTATGAGTTTTACGAGTCAGAATTATGGTGTGGGAAAATATAAACGTATGGATCGTGTGCTGATCGACTGTCTGATTCTTACGGTCAGTGTTCCCCTGCTGCTGGGATGTGGCGCATGGCTTTTCGGACCGCAGGTACTTAGTATATATACGAGAGAAAAGGATGTGATCGAGAGTGGCATGGAGATTCTTGCCATTACAACAGTGCCGTATTTTTTGTGTGGCATTATGGATCTGTTTCCCGGAGCACTGCGGGGGATGGGACATTCGGCAGTGCCGATGATCCTGTCGGTGATCGGTACGGTCGGAACGAGAATTCTCTGGATTTTTGGATTTTTCCCACATCACAAATCGTTGTACTTCCTGTTTATTTCTTATCCGGCATCCTGGATCATCACGATTGTGATGCAGGTCATCTGTTTTTATTTTGTGAGAAAAACGGTGCGCAGGGAATTGATGCGGGGATAAAACGCAGCGTAAAAAATGTGCCCAAAAATCGGAAACGATTTTTGGGCATTTAGTTTCTTGAAGAAAGAAAAAGAACATGCTACCATGATGGAAACTAAAACAAAGAAAATAGTTTCCTTCCGGCAGAAAGGATGAAAAGAATGAATAAAGAACTGAAAGAGAACATTATGCAGGGAACGTTGCAGGCATTCAATCAAAAGGGTTTGAAATTTACGATGGATGATATTGCAAAGATTTTAGGGATCAGTAAAAAAACGATTTATCAAGTGTTTCGTGATAAGGAGGCTTTGTTTCTGGAAACGGTGGACTATTTGTTTGACCGGATCAAGGACAGTGAGCAGAAGATCGTAGAGAATCCCCAAATGGATACCCTGCAAAAGATTCACACAATCCTTGGTGTGATGCCGGAATGTTATCAGGATGTGGATTTTCGACAGTTATATCAGTTAAAAGAAAAATATCCGGAGATTTATCATCAGGTGGAAGTACGGCTCGAAACAGGCTGGGAAACGACCATTGCCCTGTTGGAACAGGGCATGCAGGAAGGTGTGATCCGTCCGGTCCGGATTCCGATTTTAAAGATGATGCTGGAAGCATCGTTAGAGCAGTTTTTCCAGCGCGATATCCTGCTGCAGAATGAAATTACTTATGCGCAGGCATTGCAGGAGGTTGTCGGGATTCTGATGTATGGAATTGCTTCGGAGAGGTAAAACGAAAGGGGAGCATAAAGAAGCATGGAGAGGTTGTATTGGAACAATGACTGGAAATTTGCCGAAACATGGGAAGAAGCCATGAAAGAGGCAGTATATCCGGAAAATGAGATGGAGGATGTGCGGCTGCCGCATACCTGCAAAGAGCTTCCGTATCATTACTTTGATGAGCATGCATATCAGATGCTGTGTGGATATCGCAGACATTTTATGGCGCCGGAAGCGTGGCAGGGGAAAAGTGTGGAACTGACCTTTGAGGGAGTGGCGCATGATGCGGTTGTTTATGTCAATGGGACAGAAGTGAAAGCGCACCATTGCGGTTATACGGCATTTTCCGTGGAACTTGCAAAATACCTGAAATATGGGGAGGACAATGTACTTGCGGTGCGTGTCGACAGCCGGGAAAATTTGAATATTCCGCCGTTCGGATATGCCATAGATTACATGACTTTTGGCGGGATGTATCGTGAGGTTTACGTGCAGGTGAGAAATAAGACACATCTTGCAGATGTATTTGTCAAGCCACAGATACATCCTTTGCAGGTGACTACAGAGATTACGGTACAGAATATTTCGGATGGGATAACGTTGCAGCAGGAAATCCGCAAAAAAGGCGAGGGTGCATATAGTCTCCTGGGACAGAAGCCGGTAAAACAGACAAATGTGCAAACCGTTTTTCCGGTGCAGGAGATCTGTTTGTGGGAACCGGAAAATCCACATTTGTATGAAATCCGGACAAGTTTGTGGGAAAATGGGGAAATGATAGATGTGCGTGTGGATATCACAGGGTTTCGGGAAGCCGGATTCCGGAAAGATGGTTTTTATCTGAACGGAAAGAAATTGCGGCTTCGTGGATTAAACCGTCATCAGAGTTATCCGTATGTGGGATATGCAGCACCGGCATCCATGCAGATTTTCGATGCCGATATTCTCAAAAAAGAGCTTGGCGTGAATGCTGTGCGCACTTCCCATTATCCGCAGTCGCAGGATTTTATCCGTCGTTGTGATGAAATCGGTCTGCTTGTGTTTACCGAGTTTCCGGGGTGGCAGCACATCGGGGGTGAAGAATGGAAGCGGCAGGCGATGCAGAATTTAAAGGAGATGATCGTGCAGTACCGCAATCATCCTTCCATTATTCTCTGGGGTGTGCGGATTAATGAGTCGCAGGATGACGATGTTTTTTACGGGGAAACAAACCGGGTGGCACATGAACTGGACGATACGCGGGCAACCGGCGGAGTGCGGATGCTAAAGAAAAGCCATCTTCTGGAGGATGTTTATACGTACAACGATTTTCTTCACGATGGCAGACATCCGGGGTGTAATCCGAAACGAAAAGTTACACCGGATATGAAAAAACCGTATCTGATCAGTGAGTATAACGGGCATATGTTTCCGACCAAGCCGTTTGACGATGAGGAACACCGGACGGAGCATGCAATCCGTCATGCAAATGTATTAAATGCGGTGGCACAGGAGCCGGATATTGCAGGCAGTTTTGGCTGGTGTATGTTTGACTATAATACGCACAAGGATTTTGGTAGCGGTGACCGGATCTGTTACCATGGCGTGATGGATATGTTCCGCAACCCGAAACTTGCGGCGGCGGTGTATAGCAGTCAACAGGAAGATACACCGGTTTTAGAACTGAGTTCTTCGATGGATATCGGAGAGCATCCGGGCGGAAACCGCAGCGGAAACTGGATGATTACAAATGCGGATGCCGTGCGGATGTTCAAAAACGGCAAATTGATCAAAGAGTATCATCGGGAGGACTCCCCATATCGTGCACTGGCGCATGGACCGATTCCTGTGAATGACTTTATCGGAAATGCGATTGTCGAAAATGAACCGATGAAACCGAAACAGGCCAGACTGATGGGGCAGCTGCTTAACATGACGGCGTATTACGGGCTGAACAATCTTCCGGCAAAGTTCTACCTTCTGGCATTGCGGCTGATGGTCTGCTATCACATGAAACCAAAGGATGCGGTTGCGCTTTACACACGTTATGTCGGGGACTGGGGGACGACTTCCACGGTCTATAAGTTTGAGGCTGTCAGGGACGGAAAAGTGGTAAAGACTGTGATCAAGGAGCCGATGCAGCAGGCACATCTGGAGGTGAAGGTAAGTGCACATAACCTGACCGAAGGCAGAACCTATGATATGGCG
>ERZ779981.787-NODE-787-length-13884-cov-4.05004_pt1 | contig 13884 bp, 9 predicted proteins | sample MGYA00511182_ERZ779981 | MGnify/ENA primary metagenome ERZ779981 (study PRJEB29588, sample SAMEA2149539) | human gut metagenome | biome: human gut; feature: human-associated habitat; material: faeces | place: Denmark | collected 2008/2010 ... | reverse complement strand
CATACAGTCGCCAGGGATGGCGGCTGTAAAATTTAAGGAGTACTCGCTATGGTGCATTTACGTTGATAAGGCTCGCCGAATTCGGTATAATTTTTATGGTATTTTATGTATTTGGTCATACTTAATTATACCATGGATTGCGGGCTCTTCGGAGTCCGTTTTCTGCTTTTGGACATAAAAATGGAGCTATTGCTCCATAGATGATTACTCATCTATTTTGCAACAGCCCACTTGACTTCTCTTAATTGTGCACATCACCTGAAGCATCTGATTGCAAAATTTCTACAGAATGGATTGCATGAGTAAGATATGCATCCGGTGCAATACAGGATTCAAACTCCCAAACGGTATCGTAAAAGGCCGAAAAAATTCGATTCAAACTAATTTTGTTCGGAATACAGATATTGTAATACGGTGTATTTCTCCTAAAACGCAAATAAGAAAACTCATCTGCAAAAAACAGTGTCGGTCTTGGGATATGCTGGTAATCAGACAGCAAACCATTCGGCAAAATCTTAATCTGAAGCGCATTTGAAATTTCATGCAGATGTTTCATATGCTTAAAAAAATGAAGACGCTGTTCCGGCGAAAGCTGAATTCGATAACCATAGAAATCCAATTCGCCAGTAACTGTAAAATCTGTAAATGCAGAAGCATAAATCAGTGCTCTTATCGGTGTAACAGCAAGTATCTGCGATACCAGAGAATGTATTTTTTGAAGTACAGGTCTGTATGTCTTTCCTATAAAAGAGCCATACTTATCAAGCAGCTCATTATGTAAATCAGTTGGAAGAAAATGTTCTGTAAAATGTCCAAGCAGACAAGAAGAATTCCGGGCAAACAGTGAATGCTCATATTCGTGAGTACGAATCATTTCAGGAATAGATGTCCGTCGAATAAGCAATGTTTCTTTGCTGCAAAGTAATTTTAATTTGTAATAAAGTTCCGTTGAAAGAGACGAATCTTCAATTGTTGTAACAGCAAGACAATGGTTCTGATCAACTAACATACCTGAAAGCGAATAAATATCTTTAATCGCAAAAACCATTTTTTTCTGTGCCTGTGTTCCGCAATAAAGATTAAAATCAATATTCGAAAGATTTGAAAGCAAATTCATCAGGAAACCAGCCGTATAAACCGGATTATCTGAAGACGATTCCAAATCAATCATTAAAGAAAAATGAACTCCTGGAAGCACAAGTCCTATGTCATTGTGCATGCTGTTAAATTCAGCAATTAAAAGCTGATAATTCGTGTCTACATTCAGAATATCTACCATAGCATAAATATTTAGCGACTTTACTTTACGGAGTGATGGATGTTTCATTTTAAAGATAAACTGATCCAGTGTAAGTTCCGGATAATATGAAATTTTAGTAGCCACTTTAGAACCAGTTGTTACCTGAAGTTCTTTTACATATGTATATTCAGATTCGAGATGATCGTAAATCGCTTTCTGAAGATTCGAAACGTCAGAAATTTGATATTCTTCTAAAAAAGTGTCCCGGTTATCATCAGTCAGAGCCTCAACAATACACTGGCTGATATTCTGCAAAATAATTTCGTGATTTTTTTCTGTTGGAAGTGATTTTCCACTAATCCATTTGCTTATATAAGATTCATCATACTGCACAGCTTTGGCAAGTACATAATTTTTTAAATTGGCCATAGATGTCAGATGCTCTAACAGAACACTGAATCTGTTTTTTTCTTTCATAATAATCAAAAGCCCCTCTCTTCTATTATAATTTTAGTGTACTGCATACAAAATAAGAAAACAAGAACATTTATACAAAAAATTTCCTATTGAATGAAATCCTGAAAAAAATGAATTAGTTGATTTGTTTGATTCAATATGCCAAATTCACCACTTCTATTGAAAAGGAAAAATATCCATGATAGAATACGAATCGTCATTATAAAACAAATAAATAATCGGAAAAGGAAGTAAATAATTATGGAAAATACAGGAGCAACATTAACTGGAAAAGCGAGCGTTGATAAACCATGGTTACAGTTTTATCCAGAAGCACTGCGCAACGTTGAAGTGCCAACAATAACTGTTGAAACGTTTTTAAGAGCAAAAAATCCAGACGAAAATAAAATTGCATTTGAATATTACGGAAACAAAATTACATGGAAAGAATTCTGGGGAGAAGTTGATAAAGCAGCAAAATCTTTAAAGATACTTGGATTTGGTGAAGGAAACAGAATTCCTGTATTTCTGCAAAGTGTTCCGGCACATTTTATCCTTCTGATCGCAGCAGAAAGAATCGGAGCTGCAATTATCTGCAGAGATGACATTCCAGAAGAATTATGTTTTGCAATCAGAAAATCAAAATCAGAGACAGCATTTGTCATGGATTATACATCAAAGTCAGATGAAGATCTGTTCCGTGCAACGACACCAATGAAGCGTGTAATTAAGGTTTCTCCATATGATTATGCAGATAGAAAATCTGTCCCGGACTATGTTGAAAAAGAAATTGCATCCAGATATACCGGTGCGATAGAGACAACAGAAGGAGATCTTACATGGGACGAGTTCCTGGCACTTGGGAAAGATTATACAGAAGACTATATGGCACAAGAAGATGTGAACAGACCAGTATTTGGCGCATATACAAGCGGATCCACAGGAATCTCTAAATTAGTTATTCATTCTTCTTCTAATATAGTAGCAACTGCATTCCAGATGTCCATCTTTATTCCGCCGTCAGATGTACCGGAAAAATGGTGGCTGCCAATCTTACCACCTGCACTGATTGCAGTAACTGTATCAATGGCAATCTTCCCATTGTCAGCAGGACTGATTATGGTACTTGATCCATTCTGTCCGCTGGAAGATATTGATATCGCATTTATGGAGCAGAAGCCAAACTTCTGGGCACTGATTCCAATGTTCTGTGAAATGCTTATGAAGAGTGACAGAATTCCGGAAGATTACGATATGTCTCATCTAAGAAGTATCGGAACCGGAGCTGAAGCAATGAACGAAAGGAAAACACAAGAAGTAGAAGCATTCTTCCATAAGCATAATGTTAAAGCAACTTTAAGTGCCGGATATGGTCAGAGTGAAGGATGTTCAAACTTTACACTTCCAAATCCGATGTTCCCGCTGGTAGACGGATGCGTTGGAATGCCAATGCCGGCAACAACTATGGCAGTATTCTCAGAGGATCTGGAAGAACTGAATTATGGAGAAATCGGAGAATTATGTATGACGGGTCCTGCTATGATGCTCCACTATGCGGGATGGAGAGGTGATGAACTTACTGAAAGAACACTGATCAATCATCCAGATGGGAACTGCTGGTTACATACGGGAGATAAAGCTTACATCAATGAACACGGAATTGTATACATTCTTGGACGTGGAACAACAAAGCGTTTCGGTGGCGGAGAACTTTACATGATGAGAATGGAGACAAAAGCAGTACGTGTAGCTGGTGTAGAAGATGGATTCTTCTGCTTTGTACCAGATCAGGATCATGAAGGATATTTCCTTCCATATTTCTTTGTAATCCTTGATGAAACAAAGAGTCTGGATGAAGTAAAAGCAGGTCTTGCAGATGCACTTGAAGAATATGAATATCCGGTAGACATCCGCGTAATCAAGGAAAGACCGTATTTCCACTTCAAGACAAACAGAAAAGAACTCACAGCAGCAATTCTTGAGGAACTGAACTAAAAAAGACTCCTCTGTCGCATCAATATGTAAATTCTATATAAATAAGTAAGAAAAAACCTGATGATTCCCCGTATTTTAACAAATCATAAGATACGGGGGAATTTCTTTATTACGTTTATACATGCCAGAAACCTGAAAACCAGACTTTTCGATGTGTTTTTGTGCTAAAAAACGTCAGTATGTCTTGAACAAAACAGTTAGCAGTGATATATTAAAGTAAATACCTAATTACTATATTATATGCAAAAATATATGCAAAATACGAATTACAGTAGCATATAATAGAGGGTGGAGTATAAATAAAATACAATGGAAATGAGGTGGGGGCAAACAAAAAACATAATATGAATTATCTAATACAAACACGAAAGGAAGTGTAGACATTATGAAAAAGAGAAGTAAAATGCTTTTGAGTTTATTCCTCTCTGCTATGATGGTATTCAGTGTAGTGCCTTCAACAGTTCTTGCAGAGACTGCACCTGAAGAAACACCAGCAGTGCAGGAAAATCCTACAGAAGCCGTGCAGGATAACACCAATACAAATGAGGCAGAAGATCCAGCAACAGAAGATTCTGTGACAGAAGATGATGCAACAGAAGCAACTACTGATTCTTCAAACACAGATAATGATGCTGTGGCCCAGACAGATACTGATGAAAATAAAGTAACTATTTCAGGTATTACAATACAGACACCAGTCATCCAGTTCGAGGGTGCCAATGCAGCTGTAGCAGAAGCACTTACAAAAGATATAAAGATTGATGAAAGCGATCCGGCAATCCAGAGCCTGCGTGAAGCATTGGGGGATCTCGAAATGGTTGGCGGAGAAGCCGGCACAGAATCCAATGAATCTAATATCAGCACAGCAGACCTGTATGAAGCAGATGAACAGGCTGAAACCAAGAAGCTGACAGAAGACCAGATTAATACAGTTGTTGGTATGTATCAGCAGTATCTGAATCAGTGGTCAGCCAATGCTAATGTACTCGGTGTTCAGAATCCATTCTTTCTGGATTTCAACGATGATACAGATGGTCTTGGTATCCTTGGTCAGATGCTTGCCTTAGACGGCAAATCTGTTCAGGATATCAGAGATGGCAAGGTGAGCTACGATGACCTGACAGGTATGATCTTTACTTTCACATATGGTGATAAGTTAGGTATTAAGTATTATGGTCCAGATGTAACAAATGCAAGAGATGAAGCTCTTGCTGCAGTTACAGCATCAGGTGCACAGACAAAGGCACAGAAGCTGCTTGTTCTGAATGACTGGTTGGCCCATAACAATACATTTGATATGTCCTACATAATGAACTCTGGTAAGAAATCAGATGATGACAAGCCGATGATTGCAAAGGATCCTCAGAAGCAGAAGCATGAGGATGAAGTTTACGATGAGATCTATAAGGTTTACGAACCACAGATCAAACAGAATTTCCATGATCAGGTTTATGCAGGCATTAAGCAGGAGTTGCTTGTAAAATTTTATAAAAACGCTATTGCTCAGACTTTGGTGAAGGCTGGACAGTCTAAGGAAGATGCGAATGCATATGTAGAAGCTAATAAAGAAGCTATCGAGAAGGATCCGGAAGCATTTGTGAAAGAAAACCTTCCAGACGCAGCAGAACCATTGAAGCAGGAAGCAGATAAATTTATCAAAAATGCTGAAGAAAAAGGCGTTGAGGTTTCTGAAGGCGTTACGATGACTGTTGAGCAGCTTACTCAGCGGCAGTTAGATAGCGATGATCCGGCATTGGATATGGACGGTGATGGAACGAAGGAAACAAGCTTTAAGCAGGCGATTCCAATCTATGCGAAGCAGGCTGCAACCGGTATGACAACTGGTGTCATCAACTATTGGGAAGGTACTCAGTTTGGTGCATTCGGTATGGGTACATCTGTATGTCTGGGTTACTCCAGAGCTTTTTCATATCTTGTGCAGTGCCTGGATAAAGATATTTATCTGATTGATCCTGATAAGACAGATGCGTATGACAGTAAGAAAACAGTGACAGCAGATGATGGATCTACATCTGAAGTATGTGATAACTGGAAGACAGCCAAAGAACTGTACTATGGTTCAGATGGTAAGACACTGGATATCAATGCAGGCTACACAGTTGACCTTGTAAGAATTTCCTTCCAGTCCAACGTTACAATGTATGGCGAGGAGCAGGAAGACTTCGGTTCCGACCATTACTGGAATGCAGTCAAGGTGGATGGTAAGTGGTACTATGTAGACCCTTGTTATACAGATGTCTACACAGAAGTTATGAGTCGTGACCGTGTCGAGACAGATGGTGATATGAACCATGTCTTCTTCCTGTTCAGCGATACAGATGCAAGAAAATTGTATCAGGATAACTTTAGTGTTTTAAGATCACTTTATCAGAATGAAGCAACAGATACAACATATGAAAAAGCATGGATGGCGCGTGCCGCAAGTAATGTTTACTATGCAGACGGTTATGCGTACTACATGTATGATTCTACAGACTTGTTTGACAGAGTAAACAGTACAAGCATGAATCAGAGCCAGAAGGCTGCAGAGTACAAGATTGTTCGTCATAAACTGACAAATAAGGATACAGGCGATGGCGACAGCGATTATGAGACACTGATTAATTTCACAGACAAGGAAAACGACGATGATGACGATACATTTGTAAGCGTTCTGAACAAAGACGGTAAGATGGAGAAGAATGATCTTCTGACCAAACTGTATGCACAGTTTGTGGATGAACAGAGCATTTACCCATCCATCGGTCTGACAGCAGCACTGTATACAGATGGTAAGATTTACTTCAACGTATCCAACGATATCGTTTCCTACAATCCTGCAGACGGTGCAGTAGCCGTTGTGAAGGAATATAACACAGTATCTGCAAAACGTGATAATACAAAGTTGTTTGGCGGTATGGCGTTTACAACAACAGATGAAAAGAGTGCAGATTTCACTGTCACAAATCATCCAATCGCAGGTCTGACTGTGAAGGGTGACGAACTGGTTGTTTCAATCGGTACAAACTTCGCGTTCATTTCAGGTAAGAGCAAACTGCTTGACCATTCCAGCTACGGTTATGAATTCGAAGAGACAGATTACAATCCGACTTATACAAACTACAAGAAGTATCAGCAGTTCATGGGCAGTCAGAGCAATGATAATGACGAGTTCATGTGGTCAGCTAACTTCGTTGATACAGTTGATATGAAGACACTGACAGGTACTTCTCATAATTATGAAACAGTTTCTGAACCTGCATACTGCGGACGTAATGCATTTACAGAAGAACGTTGTTCTGACTGTGGTCTGATCAAAGAGGGCACACGTGTAGAAGCAGAGAATACAGCACACGAACATCATTACATCAAGTTCCATGAAACATACTATACAAAGACTGATAGCGGTAACTGGAACGAAGCGGACAACTATGTTTGCCCAGAGTGCGGTGCTTGTATTACAGAACCTGTTAAGTCCAAATATGAACAGGCTAATTCTACATACGAGAAAAGAAAAGCTATCTGGGATGAAGCTCAGAAGAACGCAGCAGAAGGACATGCTTATGCAGCAACAGATGCTGAATGGAGCGATGATCACACAAGCGTTACATTCCAGAATCTGAAATGTGAAACTTGTGCAAATCAGATCAATAAACTGGATTGTCTCCTTGAATCAGATGAAAATGTAACAAACAAAGCTAACAGAGATTCTATTGAGAAAACTCTTGCAGAAAAAGTAACTGCAACGGCTAAACTTGCTGGCCATACAGGTACATGTGAACAGGGCGTGACTATGTACTACAAAGCAGCAGATAAGACAGCTGATGGTGTGAAGTATGTTGTAACAACTACTGAGGCAAAGGAAGCTGGAAAGCATGCATACACAGGTGCATGGACATGGAACGAAGTTAAAGATGACAATGGCAATGTAACTAATTGCACAGCATCTGTAACAGGTGTTAAATGCTCCGTTTGTGATAATGAACCAACAGAAGACCAGATTAAAGTTAATGTTGTTAAGGATACAGAGAATTCCAAAGCAGCAACATGTACAGAAGCTGGTAAAGATGTTTATACAGCAACAGCGACAGTTACAGATGCTGATGGTAAGGAAATCGGTACATTAACAGCAGATCCAAAAGAAGTTGATTTACCGGCACTTGGCCATAAGTATGGTGAACCAACATGGAACTGGACAAAGGGTGAGAACAACACTTACACAGCAACAGCAACATTTACATGTGCAAATGATGAGAAACATGTAGAAACAGTTGATGCAAAAGTAACTGAGAAATCTGATGGCGCAACATGTACAGAGGCAGGTAAGATTACTTACACAGCTACAGTTACATTTGAAGGCAAAGATTACAAAGATACTAAGACAGAAGAAGTAGCAGCTCTCGGTCATGACTACAAAGTCTCAGAAAAAGACGGATGGAAATGGACAGCTGATAAAGAAAAAGGATATACAGCTGTTGCAACATTCGTATGCAGCCGTTGTAAAGATTCTCATGACGAAACTGCAGATGTTGTTAAAGAAGACAAGAACAGTCAGATCATCTACACAGCAACTGCTAAATACACAGATGAAACTGGTAAGGAATTTACAGCTACAGCTACAAAGAGTACAAAAATGTCCGTATCTTACAAAGTTCACCGTCAGGATTATGACTGGGAAGAAGACTGGAAGAAAGACGGACAAACGTCTGGTACAGAAGGACAGTGTAAACGTCTGGAAGCAATCCGGATCAAGTTACCAGATGGTGTTTCTGGATCTATCGAATATCGTACACATATTCAGGACATCGGTTGGGAAAAGAACTGGAGTAAAGACGGAGCAAAATCCGGTACAGAAGGACAGTGTAAACGTCTGGAAGCAATCCAGATCAAACTGACTGGTGAAGTTGAAAAGAATTATGACGTATACTACAGCGTACATGCCGAGAACTTCGGATGGCTCGGATGGGCTAAGAATGGCGAAGAAGCAGGAACAGCTGGTTACGGATACCGTCTTGAAGCAATCAGGATTCAGCTGGTTACCAAAGGGGACAAAGCACCAGAACTTATTGGTACTATCAAAGAAGCTATGAAAGCAAGACTGGTCGGATACCAGACACATGTACAGGACTATGGTACACAGGCATATGTATATGACGGTGCTATGGCAGGTACAGAAGGCGAGTGCAAACGTATGGAATCTATCCGTATGAAACTCCCGTCTTCAGTGAACAGCTCAATCCAGTACAGATCTCACGTTCAGGATATTGGATGGGAGAAGAAATGGGCATCTAACGGATCATTATCCGGAACAGAAGGACAGTGTAAACGTCTGGAAGCAATTCAGATCAAACTGTCTGGTGATGTAGCAGAGAACTATGATGTATACTACAGAGTTCATGTTCAGGATTATGGATGGCTTGCATGGGCTAAGAATGGAGAATCTTCAGGAACAGAAGGATACGCAAAACGTCTCGAGGCAATTGAGGTTCGTCTGGTTCCAAAGGGAACAACTCCAAACCTTCCAGCATCAGCAAATGAAAAAGCCTTCATCAAAAAATAATAACAAAGCTTAACTTGCAAGGGGCTGTCGGGAAATGAACCGCTCCCCGTCAAGTAGACAATTGAAAAAATATAAATTTTTCCTGCCAGTAGAAATTTATCTGCTGGCAGTTTTTATGCAGCTTGCAAGTAATTTTCGTGTTTTTCCATTGGCGTTAAAATTCCAAGATTCCTTTGCAAGAGTTTATTGTTGGTAAGCGTCCAATAAGAGGGTGTATCGAAATTTCTGGCTGTTGCATGTAAACTATTGATTAGAGTTTTGGGAGTTGACTCTAAAAACTCTAAATCTAATCTAAGGAGCAGCCAAAGGCGGTTCAGAAATGGCTCCCGCATAAGTCTGAAAATACTGAAAATCCTTAGAAATGCTGGGAAATCTGACGATTCTATGGTATAATAATCCTATCGAAGCGAAAGGGTTTTCAGGTTATGTCAGCTACGGAACAGGAGTATAAAAATCATATCAAAGAACTGGAACAGCAGGTCCGGCTCCTGAAAGAGCAGGTTGATTTCCTGACCCGTAAACTTTATGGAACAAAATCCGAGAAGACATCTACTCTCGAAATCGAGGGGCAGATGTCTCTTTTTAATGAAATCGAAACCTGTGCAGATCCTGATGCACACGAACCGGAGCTTGTTGAGATAGAGAAGCACCTACGTAAAAGGAAGTACACCGGTCAGCGGGAAGAACTGGTAAAAAATCTCCCTCACAGCAAAGTACTCCATACCATAGATGAAAGGGAACAGATATGCGATAACTGCGGGAGTACGATGGTGAAAGTAGGGGAAGAATTCGTCCGCACGGAAGTACAGTTTATCCCTGCAAAATTCAAGGTGATTGACCATTACCGGGAAACGTATGAATGCAGGTCGTGCCGGAAAAACGGAACTTCTTATATGGAGAAGGCTCCGGTGCCATATCCTCCCGTCCTGCATTCTCTGGCATCTGCATCTACCATCACCTGGCTCATCCACTAGAAGTTTGAATTAAGCATCCCGCTGTACAGACAGGAAAAAGAATGAGAGGCTTTGGGATTACGTTTAAGCAGAGCGACTATGTCAAACTGGCTTCTGGTTGTCTATCGGGACTGGCTTGTACACATCGTCCACCGTCTGAAGCTGGAACTTCTGAAACAGAGATACCTTCATATCGATGAAACACATGTACAGGTGCTGAAAGAACCGGGACGAAGCGGGAAATATCCGGAAGCGTTTCTAAGGGAATATGAAGGTTATATCCATACAGACGCTTACTCCGGATACAATGCAGTTTCAGGAGTAAAAAGATGTCTTTGCTATACGCATCTGCGCCGGGCTTTCGTGGAGGCGCTCCCTCCTGATCAGAAGAAAAAAGAACGTCTTATCCGCGAGAAACCGCTTCTCGAGGCTTTTTGGTCATGGGCAGAAAAAAGTGCCATCGGAGAGCTGCCGAAATCCAAACTTTCAAAAGCTTTTCATTACGCCTTAAATAACCGTGAAGGTTTTTGGAATTATCTGGAAGACGGGAATTGTTCCATCAGTAATTCGCTTGCGGAAAACTGTATCCGTCCCTTTGTGATCGGCAGAAAGAACTGGCTGTTCTCCGGCAGTCCGAAAGGGGCGGAAGCCAGTGCAGGAATCTATACACTGTTTTATTTGACGCTTACGGCCAAAGCATGATCAAATTGAGATATTGGGTTTTAGGGTGTAACCCTAATGCGCACGACATAGGAGAGCGGATTTTTTGCATAAAGACCATGTCACTTTATGCGTATCCTGTTATATTTCTTTATTCCCATTGGTATGAAGGCTCGGACAATTGATTTTTAATCCTTTTTTGTAATTAGCATTTTCAAACTCCAAGTAATAGTTAGAGGGCATAGGAAAAGGAGTGTGATGGGAATTGAAAGAAAGATTAAGAAGCCTTCAAAAGTACATTGAGGTGTATCGATGCGTAGGGATAGATAAGGTACTTAAGACTATTCCGTGTAGATTTGCTTATTCGGTAGCAAATGAGCATGTGGATGAAAAGAAGTTTCATGAGAAAGTGTTGTATCGCATGCGACACAACAAATATGACTCATTGAGAAAAAGCTATAACAAGGTAATCAAGAATAAAGTAAATGATGTCAAACAGGGATTGTATCAGACCATCTATTTGACGTTAACAATTATGGCTGAAGATGTGGCTGATGCAAAAGCTCATTTAGTTCTATGGAGAGTGCCATAAGAAGTGCTTTTGTGGGGATTGGTGTTAATGGTATTCCGTTAATAATTAATATAAACATAATCGGTTGTTGATGCAGCTCTCTGTAAAGTTGCAATTAAGCGGCTAACAGTATTATGGTTCCGGCGGCTGTTGTTAAAATTGTTTGCAACCAGATAAGCGGATTGTGATTTCCCATATTGTTCTGGCTTTTGAAGAGGTGTTGTCGATGGAATCTAAAACACATCCTAATCCAGATGGATTATTGTAGCTCTACAAAATAAATATAAGAATAGAAATAGATTATAAAAGGTTTGTTGGGCAGTATAGCCTAATGAAGCCTACAGAAAAAGGTTGCGTGAAGCCACATAAAAATGTATAATTAAAAGTAATGAATTTCATATTAAATGATATTGGAGGTACTCATGTCACAGTCGGTTACGATAAAGAGTAATAAATATGGAATCAATTTAATTTTAGATGCGGATATGCCATTTGCTGATTTGATAAAGGCAGTTGTGGAGAAGTTTAAGGCATCCGCCAATTTTTTTAAAAACGCAAAGCTTGCTATTTCATTTGAGGGAAGGCATCTTTCAGATGAAGAGCAGCAGCAGATAATTGCAGCTATTGAGGAAAATACCACAATTGAGATTTTGTGCATTGTGGAGAGTGGTACCGAGCAGGAAGCCATTATGAAGGAGCAGGTTGAGGCATTTAATGAGGCAGTGCAGAAGCAGTGCGAGAATGTTGCGACAGTCAGTGTTCCCGAGCAGTTTTACCGTGGTACGCTTAGGTCAGGCCAGGTGATTACCAGCGAGTCTTCGGTCACAATCATAGGTGATGTCAATCCGGGAGCCAAGATTATAGCTCAGGGCAATATCGTTATTCTTGGTGCATTAAAGGGCAATGTTCACGCCGGATGCACAGGTGACAGGAGCTGTTTTGTATTTGCACTTGATATGCAGCCGATTCAGATTCAGATTGGTGATTTGATTGCGAAGAGTCCGGACGAGCCTCAGCCAAAGCACAGGGTAAGGCGCAAGGAAAAGCCGGCACAGGAGCAGGCACAGATAGCCATCGCAAAGGATGGATATATTTACATCGAACCAATTACTAAAAATATTTTAAATAGCATTTAGGAACGTAGGAGGAATAAAGTTCATGAGCGAAGTAATCGTTATCACATCAGGAAAGGGTGGTGTGGGCAAGACCACAACCACAGCAAATATTGGTACAGGTCTTGCACAGTTAAATAAAAAGGTTGTTATGATTGATACTGACATCGGACTGCGTAACCTGGATGTTGTTATGGGACTTGAGAATCGTATTGTATACAATCTCGTAGACGTCGTTGAGGGCAAATGTCGTATACGTCAGGCCCTTATCAAGGATAAGAAATATCCTGATCTGTGTCTGCTTCCATCAGCTCAGACAAGGGACAAGGATGCTGTTACACCGGAGCAGATGGTTGAGCTTATCAATGAGCTTCGTGAGGAGTTTGACTATATTCTGCTTGACTGCCCGGCAGGTATCGAGCAGGGCTTCAAGAATGCCGTTGCAGGAGCTGACCGTGCACTTGTTGTCACTACACCTGAGGTATCAGCAATCCGTGACGCTGACCGTATTGTTGGCCTTCTCGAGGCAAATGAGATGAAGCGCATTGATCTGATTGTCAACCGTCTGCGTGTCGATATGGTTAAGCGCGGTGATATGATGAATGTGGATGATGTAACAGAGATCCTTGCAGTCAACTTAATCGGTGCAGTACCGGATGATGAGCAGATTGTTATTTCTACAAACCGTGGTGAGCCGTTAGTTGGCTCAGACAGCCTTGCAGGAAAGGCATATATGAATATCTGTCGCCGTATCATGGGCGAGGAGGTTCCTTTCCTTGATTTAAACCAGAAGCATGGTGTCTTTGAAAAGCTAAAGGATATGTTTAAGAAAAATTAAAGGGGGATACGTACCATGGGTATAATGGATTTATTTAAAAAGAAATCTTCTGGTAATGTTGCAAAGGATCGCCTGAAGCTGGTGCTGGTTTCTGACCGTGCAAACTGCTCATCGGAGATGATGGAGATGATGAAAAGGGATATCATTGAGGTTATTTCCCGCTATATGGATATTGATGCGGAAGCTCTTGATGTGAAAATCACAGAGACCGAGTCTGATTCTAACAACGGAATGGTTCCGGCACTTGTTGCCAATATTCCTATCCGTGACATGAAGCATCGTCCAGATCCAAGATAGAGTAAATAAAATAATAGGATATGATAAGATATGAGGGTCAAAAGGTGTTTTGACCCTTTAATTATTATATTGAATAAAAAGACTTGATTTGATATTAGAGTGTGATATACTTTAATACGTTACAAATAAATAAATTTTAGCAGAGTAGACACATGTGCGTTAAGTGCCGGATGAACAGGGAGTTGTCACCCGGACGAAAAGA
>ERZ779981.785-NODE-785-length-13895-cov-2.49328_pt1 | contig 13895 bp, 9 predicted proteins | sample MGYA00511182_ERZ779981 | MGnify/ENA primary metagenome ERZ779981 (study PRJEB29588, sample SAMEA2149539) | human gut metagenome | biome: human gut; feature: human-associated habitat; material: faeces | place: Denmark | collected 2008/2010 ... | reverse complement strand
CGGTCCGGCGATGCTGCCTTCCTTGTTGATGTGACCGATGAGAATGACCGGAGTGCCGGTTTCTTTGGCAAATTTCAGCAGAGAAGCCGTACACTCCCTTACCTGCACGATGCTGCCGGGAGAAGAATCAATGTTTTCCGTCGAGATGGTCTGGATGGAGTCGATGATGACCAGGTCGGGGGCCGCATTCTTGATGTGGGTAAAAATCTGTTCCAGCGAGGTCTCACACGCAATCAGCAGGTTGTCGTTGTCGGGATGGGGGATACGGACCGCGCGGAGCTTCAGCTGGCGGGCACTTTCTTCTCCCGATACATACAGGATTCTTTTATGGGCGAGGCGGAGTACGGTTTGCAGGACCAGGGTCGATTTTCCAATACCGGGTTCGCCGCCAATCAAGGTCAGAGAGCCTTGCACCAGTCCTCCTCCCAAGACCCGGTTGAGTTCTTCGTCTCCCATATCGATGCGCTGTTCTTCGTCCGAGGCGATTTCCTTTAACGGCTGGGGTTTGGAACGGACCGATTCAATGCCATGTGCCACGTGTTTGGCCACTGGAGTTTCTTTCCGTACCACTTCTTCCACGAAGGTGTTCCACTGTCCGCAGGAGGGACATTTTCCGGCCCATTTGGGGGATTCTTGTCCGCAATTCGTGCAGACATAGACTGTTTTTTCTTTTGCCATATTTGTCACGATAATTCCAGACAAAGGTACGAAATCTTACGCTTATTTATGACCCTGCCAAAAAAATATCACTTAAATGTGCGTTTGTAGAAAAATGTTGTTATATTTGCCGACAGAAAAACAATTATCTATGACTGAACGCTGTCTTCATATCATCTTGTTGATGGGGCACGGGTACATGCCTTTCATCACTTCTGCCACAGGGATGACCCCTCGGGGGTAAAGGATAGTATGTTTGGTGTTTCTACGTGATACACGTCTGCGGATGCAGACATCTCAATTATTTTATTCATTCAATTTTAATTTAATGTATTTGTTTCCGTGTGGAATGAGTGCAAGGACTTCGTTTTCACGGGAATAAACCGGACAATCGGGACTCCGGTGATAAAAATGATATAAACCTATGAAAGTATTGAAATTCGGCGGCACATCCGTAGGTTCCGTCAATAGCATGTTAAGCGTAAAGCGCATTGTAGAAGCAGTAGATGACAAAGTGATTGTAGTGGTTTCTGCCTTGGGAGGAATTACCGACAAATTGATTTGTACCTCGAAAATGGCGGCTTCGGGCGATGATGCTTATGAAAAGGAAATGAAGGAGATTGTGAACCGCCATATTGAAATGGTGTACACGGTCATTCCTGCGGGGCGGGGTCGTGAACTGCTCCTGGACCTGGTCAATGAACTGCTGAGTGAATTGAAGGATATTTTTCAGGGCATTTATTTGATTCGGGACCTTTCTCCCAAAACGTCGGCTACGATTGTCAGCTATGGAGAACGGCTTTCTTCCATCATCGTGGCTACTTTGATCCAAGGAGCCATGTGGTTTGATTCCCGCACGTTTATCAAGACAGAAAAGAAACATAACAAGCATATCCTGGATTCAGAACTGACCAATCAGCTGGTGCGTGAGACGTTCAGTGAAATACCGGACGTATCCGTGGTACCGGGCTTTATTTCGACCGACAAGAATACCGGTGAGGTCACCAACCTGGGCCGGGGTGGCTCGGATTACACAGCCTCTATCATTGCGGCTGCACTGGATGCAGACATTCTGGAGATATGGACCGATGTGGATGGCTTCATGACAGCGGATCCCAGGGTCATCAGTACGGCTTATCCGATTAAGGAACTGAGCTATGTGGAGGCCATGGAGTTGTGCAACTTCGGAGCGAAGGTGGTGTATCCGCCGACTATCTATCCGGTATGCCACAAGAATATTCCGATTCTGATTAAGAATACGTTCAACCCGGAGGCACCGGGTACCATCGTCAAGCAGGATGCCGACCATTCTTCCAAGCCTATCAAGGGTATTTCGTCCATCAACGATACTTGCCTGATTACCATGACCGGTTTAGGTATGGTGGGCGTGATTGGAGTCAACCACCGTATTTTCAAAACCCTGGCAGAGAACGGCATCAGCGTGTTCCTCGTATCCCAGGCTTCTTCCGAGAACTCTACCTCCATCGGTGTGAGAAACGAAGACGCAGATTTGGCTTGTGAGGTGCTGAATGAGGAATTTGCCAAGGAAATTGAAATGGGCGAAATCTCTCCGATGAAGGCAGAAGGCAATCTGGCTACGGTAGCCATCGTGGGGGAGAACATGAAGCATACCCCGGGCATTGCCGGAAAACTGTTCGGTACGTTGGGACGGAACGGTATCAATGTCATTGCTTGTGCACAGGGCGCATCGGAAACCAATATTTCTTTCGTGGTAGATGGAGCTTCTCTGCGCAAGACGCTGAACGTGATTCACGACTCGTTCTTCCTGTCCGAATACCAGGTGCTGAACCTGTTTATCTGCGGCACAGGAACGGTCGGTTCCAGCCTGATTGAACAGATACATGGACAGCAGGAAAAATTGAAACAGGAACGGGGCTTGAAGTTGCACGTGGTGGGAATTGCCAACGGACACAAGGCTTTGTTTACCCGTGCGGGAATCGACTTGGAGCATTTCCGGGACGAATTGAATGAGAAAGGAATTGTTTCTTCTCCTCAGGTACTTCGGGATGAGATTGTGGGCATGAACATCTTCAATTCCGTATTTGTGGATTGTACGGCCAGTCCGGACATTGCAGCTCTCTATAAGGACTTGTTGAGCCATAACGTGTCGGTGGTGGCTGCCAACAAGATTGCGGCTTCTTCAGATTACGACATCTATGCGGAACTGAAACGGATAGCCCGTCAGCGAGGAGTCAAGTTCCTGTTTGAAACCAACGTAGGAGCCGGACTGCCTGTCATCAATACGATTAACGATCTGATAAACAGTGGAGACAAGATACTGAAGATTGAAGCGGTGGTAAGCGGTACGTTGAACTATATCTTCAACCGCATCAGTGCCGACATGCCGTTGAGTGCTACCATCCGTCAGGCCAAGGAAGACGGCTATTCAGAGCCCGATCCGCGTATCGACCTGAGTGGAAAGGATGTGATTCGGAAACTGGTGATTCTGGCCCGTGAGGCAGGTTATCGCTTGAATCAGGAAGATGTGGAAACTCACTTGTTTATCCCGGACAAATATTTTGAAGGTACGCTGGATGATTTCTGGAAGAACATTCCGAAACTCGACAAAGAGTTTGAAGAGCGTCGCCGCGAAGTGGAACAGGAAGGAAAACGCTGGCGTTTCGTGGCCACGCTGGAAAACGGACATGGAAAAGTGGCCTTGCAGGAAGTGGACAGCAACCATCCGTTCTATAATCTGGCCGGTACCAACAACATCATTCTGCTGACCACTGAACGCTACAATGAATACCCGATGCTGATTCAGGGATATGGCGCAGGTGCCAGTGTGACGGCCGCGGGTGTGTTTGCAGACATTATGAGTATTGCCAATATCTAAAATCAGACCATTATGAAACATCTCATTATATTAGGCGACGGCATGGCCGACTGGGCGGTGCCTTCGCTGGGGGGAAAGACTTTATTGCAGTATGCACAGACTCCTTACATGGATCAACTGGCACGCATGGGACGTACGGGTATGTTGAAGACCGTAGCCGACGGGTTTCACCCCGGAAGTGAGGTGGCCAATATGTCGGTAATGGGATATGACCTGCCGACCGTGTACGAAGGCCGTGGCGTGCTCGAAGCCGCCAGCATCGGGGTAGATCTTCAGGAGGGAGACATGGCCATGCGGTGCAACATCATCTGTGTGGAAGGAGATACGTTGAAGAACCATTCTGCCGGACATATTACTACCGAGGAAGCCGATGAACTGATTCGTTTTCTGGACGAGAAACTGGGGTCCGACCGTATTCATTTTTATACCGGAGTGCAGTACCGTCATCTGCTGGTGATAAAGGGAGGTGACAAACGGCTGGCCTGTGTGCCTCCGCATGACATTCCGTTGCAGCCTTTCCGCCCGAATATGGTAAAAGCGCTGTGCCCGGAAGCGCAGGAAACGGCCGATTTGTTGAACGACCTGATTCTGAAGTCACAACAGCTACTGCCTACCCATCCGGTCAACCTGAAACGGGTGGCGGAAGGAAAAGACCCGGCTAACAGCATCTGGCCCTGGAGCCCGGGATACCGTCCGCAGATGGAACCCTTGGCCGAGAAATATCCGTCCATCCATAAAGGGGCGGTGATTACGGCCGTCGATTTGATTCGAGGTATCGGGCGTTATGCCGGTTTGCGCTGCATCGATGTGGAAGGGGCTACCGGACTGTACAATACCAATTACGAAGGAAAGGCCCAGGCAGCCATTGAGGCATTGAAGACCGATGATTTTGTGTATCTGCATGTGGAGGCCAGCGATGAGGCTGGACATGAAGGCGATGTACCTTTGAAGTTGCAGACGATTGAAAACCTGGACCGTCGGATTGTAGGTCCGGTCTATGAGGCGGTAAAACAATGGGAGGAACCTGTCGCCATAGCCGTGTTGCCCGACCATCCTACGCCTTGCGAGTTGCGTACCCACACCAATGAGCCGGTGCCGTTTCTGATTTACTATCCGGGCATGGTGCCCGATGTCGTACAGACGTACGATGAAGTAAGCTGTAAGGAGGGCGGCTACGGGCTTCTGGAAAAAGACGAGTTTATGAATTTATTTATGGACATTCAGTAACCAAATTGACAATATGAAGTATTACAGTACAAACGGAAAAGCGCTGGACGCTACTTTGGAAGAAGCTGTGGTCAGAGGTCTTGCAGCCGACAAGGGCTTGTATATGCCTCGTGAGATTAAGGCATTGCCGCAGTCTTTCTTCGACGAGATTGATACGCTTTCTTTCCCTGAGATAGCTTATAGAGTGGCCGATGCCTTCTTTGGAGAAGATGTGCCTGCGGAGACTCTGAAACAGATTGTATATGATACCTTGAATTTCGATGTGCCGGCAGTGAAGGTGAAAGACAATATTTATTCTTTGGAACTGTTTCATGGACCGACACTGGCGTTCAAGGATGTAGGCGGCCGTTTTATGGCGCGTCTGTTAGGCTATTTCATCCGCAAGGAAGGGAAAAAACAGGTCAATGTGCTGGTGGCCACTTCGGGCGATACGGGAAGTGCCGTAGCCAACGGTTTCCTGGGGGTAGAAGGGATTCATGTCTATGTGCTCTACCCGAAAGGAAAAGTCAGTGAGATTCAGGAAAAGCAGTTTACCACACTGGGACATAACATTCCGGCCATTGAGGTAGACGGTACCTTCGATGACTGCCAGGCTTTGGTGAAGAATGCCTTCATGGACAAGGACTTGAACGAACACATGCAGCTCACTTCGGCCAACTCCATCAATGTGGCCCGCTTCTTGCCTCAGGCATTCTACTATTTCTATGCCTATGCCCAGATGAAGAAAATCGGAAAGGCAGACAACTTGGTAGTCTGTGTACCGAGTGGCAACTTCGGCAATATCACCGCCGGTCTGTTCGGCAAGCGCATGGGATTGCCCGTGAAGCGTTTCATTGCCGCCAACAACCGGAACGATATCTTCTATCAATACCTGAAGACGGGAAAATACAATCCGCGTCCTTCTGTGGCTACGATTGCCAATGCGATGGATGTGGGCGACCCAAGTAATTTTGCCCGTGTGTTGGATTTGTACGATGGCAGTCATGACGCCATCGCTTCTGAAATCAGCGGAGAGACTTATACCGACGACCAGATTCGCGAAACGGTGCAGAAAGTATACGAGGAAACCGGTTATCTGCTCGACCCTCACGGGGCTTGCGGTTACCGTGCCTTGGCCGAAGAATTGAAAGAGGGTGAAGTAGGCGTGTTCCTGGAAACTGCTCATCCGGCCAAATTCCTGCAGACGGTGGAAAGTATCATCGGCGTGAAGGTCAAGATTCCGGAAAAGTTGCAGGCTTTCATGAAAGGAACCAAGCAGAGTGTGCCGATGTCGAAAGACTTTGCCGCTTTCAAGGCTTACCTGATGAAGCAGTAATTGTTCGAAAGCAGACGAAGATAAGGGAAGTTCTCAGTACTTCCAAAGAAGTACTTTAGTACTGCCTAAGGAGTACCGCAGTACTTTCAGCGGAGTACTCCAGTACTTCAAAGGAAGTACTGAGTGGATAAGCATATCATACACTCAGCTTTTACAACTATTGGGATTGTAGCGGTTGGGCAGATAGAAAAAAGGAAGGGACTGTTCGTTTTTCAGTGGAACAGTCCCTTCCTTTTTCGAGGATGTCTTATTCTGTTTAAAGATGAAGTTTCAGTTTGACAAAGTTCTTGATGAATTCCACGGTGCTGTCAATACCCAGTACGGAGGAGTCGATGCACAAGTGGTAAGTGGCTGCGGCTCCCCATGTCTTGTAACTGTAATAGTTATAGTAAGCCGAGCGTTTCTTGTCTGCCTTTTCCATCAAGTCCTCGGCATCTTCGGCGCTGATGTGGTGCAGTTTCATCAAGCGTTCGATGCGGGCTTCGGGAGAGGCTGACACAAAGACGTTGGCGCAACGGGGATGGTCACGGAGAATGTAGTCGGCGCAGCGTCCGACAAACAGGCACGATTGTTTTTCAGCCAGCTGGCGGATGACGTCGCTCTGAATCTTGAACAGCGAATCGTTGCTCAGGTAGGAATTATAGGGATAGGCTCCTTCCGTTACAAAAGGAAAACGGGTGCCGAACAATCCCCCCAAAATGGTCTGTGAGGCTTTTTCATCGGCTTTCTCAAAGAATTCCCTGCAGAGTCCGCTCTCTTCAGAAGCTAAGTTGATCAGTTCTTTATCGTAAAAGGCAATGCCCAGATCATTTGCCAGTTTTTCGCCAATTTCTTTTCCGCCGCTTCCGAGCTGGCGTCCGAGATTAATCACATAATGTCCGTCCATAGTGTAATTCCTTTAGTTTGATATAAAGCAAATATAAATCATTCTATGGAAAAATGCGACTTTTTTATCTTTTATTTTCGTCAGCGGTTGGACTGTGCCGCTGTTGTTGCTTGAAGTGTTTGAACTGGGCGTAGAGCATGGTGCCTGCAATGATACTGGCCGTAATATCCGAAATCGGCATGCTGTACCACACACCGTCTACTCCCCAGAAGAGAGGAAGAATCAGCAGGCAAGGAATCAGAATCAGTACTTGCCGGCTCAGCGAAAGGATGATGGCTTTCTTGGCCATTCCGATGCTTTGGAAGAAATTGGAGGTCACCATCTGAAAACCGATGATGGGGAAAAAGAGGACGACCACCTGCAAGCCATTTGCGCTCAGCTGGATGAGCTGTGCATCCGTCGTAAAGGCCGATACAGCCAGTTCCGGCATCAGTTCTCCCACGAGGAAGCCGGTGGTGGTCACAATGGTGGCGGCAATGACGGTATATTTCATGACTTGGTTCACCCGATGATAGTGCTGGGCACCGAAATTATAGCCGGCAATGGGTTGCATGCCCTGGTTCAGTCCCATCACAATCATGACAAACAGGAACACGATGCGGTTGACAATGCCGAAAGCTCCGATGGCCAAATCCCCGTCGTACAGCTTCAGTCCCTTGTTGATAAGGATGACAATGAAGCAGGAAGCTAAGTTCATGAAGAAGGGAGCCAGTCCGATACCGATAATGTTTTCCACCAGCGTCATCTTGAGCCGATAAATCCCTCTTTTCAGATGCAGGAGTTCTTCCTTGTTACAGAAAATCTTGATAAGCCAGCATAAGGAAATGACCTGTGCCAGTACCGTGGCTATGGCAGCACCGCGGATTCCCATGTGGAAGGTATAGATGAACAGCGGGTCCAGCAGCGTATTGATGACTACGGTCAGGATGGTGGCCGCCATGGCCTTTTGCGGATGTCCGGCCGAGCGCAGCACAGAGTTCAGTCCCAGGTACATGTGGGTGATGACATTTCCTAAAAGGATGGTAATCATGTAGTCTCTGGCGTAAGGAAGGGTCGCATCGCTGGCCCCGAAGAAATACAGAATCGGGTCCAGAAACAGCAGGCTGACAAGGGTGAACAGCAGCCCGATGAGCAGGTTGAGTGAAACCACATTTCCCAAAATATGCTGGGCGGTGGTATAATCCTTCTGTCCCAGTTTGACAGAAATGAGGGTGGAGGCTCCGACTCCTACCAGTGAGCCGAAAGCGGCAGCCAGGTTCCACAAGCGTACAGAAAGCAATCAGCAGGTTCATCAGCGGAAAGGTGATGGCCAGTCCGGAGATGGCTAACGGTCCGACTCCGTGTCCGACGAAGATACTGTCTACCATGTTGTAGAGGGAGGAGGCAGTCATGGCAATGATGGCTGGGATGGCATATTGCATCAATAGTTTCCCGATTCTTTCTGTTCCCAACTCGGTGGCTGTTCCTTTTTGTGATGTCATACTCTCTTATTCTTTTTCTTATTAATTGTTATCCAGAAATCTTTAGATTTTCTAAAAAATCGGGCAAAGGTAAGTTTTTTTCCGGAATCAGGGAAAACTTTGTGTATCTTTGCGCTCCAAAAATAAGAGCTATGTGGATGAAATTGAATAGAGTAGGAGTCTTCCTTTGCCTGTTGGCCTGCTTGGGGAGCGCTTCAGCAGAAACGATGTATAAATACCGGGTCCAGCTTACGGACAAGAAAAAGACCACGTATTCATTGGCACATCCGGAGGACTTCTTGTCTGCACGGGCCTTGGCGCGTCGGGCGCATCAGGGATTGGCGGTCGATTCTACGGACTTGCCTGTATGCCAGGTGTACATCGACCGTCTGAAAGAGCAGGGGGGACAGTATGTGTTATCCAGCAAGTGGAACAATACGGTGCTGATGGAGGTGCCGGATGAGTCGGTGGCCCTCCGTTACCTGGATAATCCGTTTGTCCGTTCGGTGAAGAAAGTCTGGACCTCTCCCGATTCCATCCCCCCGAGAGTGGCTCACCGGAAAGACCTGGTGAAAAATCAATGGAAGAAACAGGATGATTATTATGGCATGGCTTCCAGCCAGATAAAAATACATAACGGAGACAGTCTGCATCTGGCCGGTTTCAAAGGACAGGGCATGCAGATTGCCGTCATCGATGCCGGGTTCTTCAATGTGGATGCCATGAAGATCTTCCGTAAAACCTCCATTTTAGGCACGCATGATTTTGTGAATCCGAATTCGGACATTTACGGCGAACACAATCACGGGATGAAGGTGTTTTCGTGCATGGCAGCCGATGAACCGCACGTAATGGTCGGTACGGCCCCGGAAGCCAGCTACTGGTTGTTGCGGAGTGAGGACAATGACACGGAACAGCCGGTAGAAGAAGATTACTGGGCGGCTGCGGTCGAGTTTGCCGACAGTGTGGGTGTGGACATTGTGAATACGTCGCTGGGATATTACTCTTTTGACGACCCGGTAGATAACTATACATACCGTGAACTGGACGGGCGTACTTCCCTGATGGCTTCTTCGGCTTCGTATGCGGCGAAGAAAGGACTAATGGTGGTGTGCAGTGCCGGAAACTCAGGCATGGATACCTGGAAAAAGATTACGCCTCCGGCGGATGCAGACGGCATCTTGACCATCGGAGCGATAGACAATATGGGAGTCAACGCGCCTTTCTCTTCCATCGGTGATACGGCCGACGGACGTATCAAACCGGATGTCATGGCGGTAGGTGTGCATTCGGCTGTGGTAGGCGTGGATGGCGGTACCTCTTTTGCCAACGGTACGTCGTTTGCTTCTCCTACGTTCTGCGGACTGGTGGCTTGTCTGTGGCAGGCTTGTCCGTGGTTGACGGTGCCCCAGTTGATTGAGATTGTGCACAAGGCCAGTGACCGTAGTGCCTATCCGGACAATATTTACGGTTATGGCGTGACCGATATGTGGAAAGCCTATCAGATGGGGTTGAAATTGAAAACGGACGGTAATGGAAAATAAGCCTTTGTCTTTGCTGGAACTGAATTCACTGGTCAGGAGGAGCATCACTTCCTGCTTGCCGGATGAATATTGGGTGCAGGCGGAACTGAGCGACGTACGCGTGAACTATTCCGGCCATTGCTACCTGGAGTTCGTGCAGAAAGACGCGACGGGCAATGCCCTGCTGGCCAAGGCCCGGGGTATTATCTGGGCGAATGTATTCAGTCGGTTACGGGCGTATTTTGAGCGGGAAACCGGTCAGGCTTTTGTGTCCGGACTGAAGGTGCTGGTCAAGGTGACGGTCGATTTCCATGAACTGTACGGTTATTCGCTGACGGTGGTCAACATCGACCCGACGTACACGTTGGGCGATATGGTACGCCGCCGCAAGGAGATTCTGCGTCGGCTGGACGAAGAAGGCATCCTGACACTCAATAAAGAACTGGAACTGCCGGTGCTGACGCAACGCATTGCCGTGATTTCATCGGCTACGGCGGCCGGTTATGGCGATTTTTGCAACCAGTTGCAGCACAATGCCTTCGGCTTCGTGTTTTATCCTTGTCTTTTTCAGGCGGTCATGCAGGGAGAGCAGGTGGAACAGTCCATCATTCAGGCCCTCGACCGTATCAATGCCACGCGCGACCTTTGGGATGTGGTGGTCATCATCCGAGGGGGAGGAGCTACTTCCGACCTTTCCGGCTTTGACACTTACGAGCTGGCGGCAAACTGTGCCCAGTTCCCGCTTCCCATTATTACCGGAATCGGGCATGAACGCGACGATACCGTATTGGACCTGATTGCCCATACCCGGGTGAAGACTCCGACGGCTGCCGCCGAGTTCCTGATTAACCACTTGCGGCAGACGGCCCAGGAGCTGGAAGGATACGAGGAAATTATTTATGAGGAAGTTCCCCGCTTGTTGCAGCAGGAGAAACAACGGCTGGAGGCTTTTGTGACCCGTATTCCCGGACAGGTACAGATGCGTTTGCAGCGGGAAAACTTCCGGCAGGAACGTTTTCAGAACCGGATAAAGACGGCCTGGCAGTCACGTTTGTTGCAGGAAAACTACCGTTTGCAGCTGATGCCCCGCGTACTTTCGGCCTTGCAGAACCGGGTGCAGCGTGAAACGCATCGGCTGGAACTGTTGGCGCAACGGGTGTCTTCCGCCTCGCCGGAAGTCTTGTTGAAGAAAGGCTACAGCCTTACCTTGCTGAACGGAAAAGCAGTGACAGACGCTTCCTTGCTGAAACCGGGGGATGAAGTGGAAACCCGTCTGGCAAAGGGGCGGTTCAGAAGTAGAGTAATCAAATGAAACAATGATATGGCAGCAAAGAAAGAAACCTACTCAGAGGCCATGAAGCGCCTGGAGGAAATCGTGGCTCGCATTGAGAGCAACGAACTGGATATTGACCAATTGGGTGAGTATCTGCAGGAGGCGCAGAAGCTGATCAAGTTCTGTAAGAACAAATTGTATAAAGCCGATGCGGAAATCAAGAAGATTCTTGAAGAAGAAAGTGACGCACAAGCTTAAACCAAAAAAAGCCAGACCGGAAAGTCTGGCTTTTTTATTGAATGAATCGGGTTATCGGATAATGGTCATTTCCTTGAGCAGATGGCCTGCACCCGCAAACTTGTCGATGATGAACAAGGTGTAGCGGATGTCCACGCAAGCGGCCCGTTGCAGTTGAGGATTGTAGGCGATGTCGCCTGTCAAGCCTTCGTAGTTGCGGTCGAATGCCGTACCGATGAGTTCTCCTTTCGCATTGAAGACCGGAGAACCTGAGTTACCGCCCGTGTTGTCGGTGGCAGTGGCAAAGCAGACCGGCATGCGTCCGTCGGGCATGGCGTAAGGACCGAAGTCTTTCTTTTCATACAGTTCCTTCAGTTTGGCCGGTACCACAAATTCCGGATTGTTCGGGTCTTCTTTTTCCATTACCCCTTTCAGGGTCGTATAATACAGGTATTCTTTTCCATCGGCCGGTTCGTAAGAACCGATTTTGCCGTAAGTCAGACGCAGGGTCGAGTTGGCATCCGGATAGATAGGCTGTCCGTGTGCCTTTTTCAGTTGTAGCATACCTGCCACCCAAGTCTTGTGGGCCGCATTGTAGGCATTGGTCTCTTCCTGCATGGCATCGCTTGTCGCCTGGTAACCGTCGCGTACGGATGCAGCGTATTTCACCATCAGGTCGTTCTCCAGTTGAGCGGCATCCGGATGTGCCAGAAAGGCTTCCAGTGCTTCCGGACTTCTGAAGATAGACCGGTCGAAGCAAGCGTCTACAAAGGCATCCGTATTTCCCTGGAAGTCCTTGTCGATGGTCTGGAAAATGTCAATCCGTTGGGCCGCCGGAATCAGTCGGGCATACAAGGCGATGAGCTGTTTGGATACCTTGCGGTCCACTTCCGGATTGTAGTCCTTGTTGAAGAACTTCTTTCCGGCTTCTCTCAGGTCGGCTACCGCTTCGTCAATGTCTTTCTGTTTCTGGCCTTCCAAGGCTGCTTTCAGTGCTTCCGTATCCGGCACTTTGAAGAATTCCGTACCTAACATCAGGGCCTCGTAGATGGCTTGTTGGTGATAGATTGCCTCATGACGCTGTGCCACAATCTGCTTGATGGTCTCGTAAGCTTTCCGGTAGCTGTCGTTGCCGATGGAGTCGCCGAAGGCCAGCAGTTGCTGCTGTTCCCGTTTCTTGCGGTCGAGCACCTTCAGACGTACCAGTCCTTCGTTCATGCCGATGGCGTTCTTCCAGTAGTTGGCCGATGAAGCATATTTGGCTGCATACTGGATGCGCGTGTGCGCGTCCTTGGCCATTTCTTCGCCCAACACCCGCAAGCGTACGCCGCGGATGGTGTCGCGCATGAAGTTGGTAGTCTGCATACGTTCTTCCACTTCGTCGCTGATCATGTAGCGCCAGTTGCGTCCGGGGAATCCCATGACGAACGTGAAATCACCTTCTTTCACCCCTTTCAGGTTGATGGCGATGTGTTTCTTCACTTTCAAAGGCACGTTATCCGCACTGTATTCAGCCGGTTTGCCGTCCTTGTTGGCATAGATGCGGAAGATAGAGAAGTCTCCGCAGTGACGCGGCCACATCCAGTTGTCGGTGTCCGCTCCGAACTTTCCAATGGAAGAGGGAGGAGCTCCCACCATGCGCACATCCTTGTAGGAAGTTTTGACAAACAGGTAGTATTTATTGGAACCGTAGAACGGTTTCAGTTCCAGGGTAGTGAACTCGTCGGTACGGATGTGCTCTTTCTTGGCAAACTTTTCGGCCACTCCCGCCAGGAAAGACGGAGAAAGATAATTCGTCCCGTCCGGGTCTTTCGACTTCTTCAGCTGTTTCTGCACGTATTCCGTCACGTCGAGTATCCGGTCGATGAAGGTCACGTTCAGTCCTTCGCAAGGAAGTTCCTGTTCCCGGGTCATGGCCCAGAAACCGTCTGTCAGGTAGTCATGTTCCACCGAGCTGTGCTGTTGGATATACCCGTATCCACAGTGGTGGTTGGTCAGTACCAGTCCTTCGGAAGAGATGACTTCTCCGGTGCATCCTCCGCCAAAATGTACCACCGCATCTTTCAGGCTGACATTGTCGGGACAGTACACCTTGTCGATGGCAATGTCCAGTCCCAAGTCCTGCATCACAGCCGCATTCTGCTGCTTCAGGTCGGTCAGCATCCACATACCCTCGTCCGCATGAGCGGCGAGGGTGAATGTGGCAAATAAAGTGAGTAAAATTTTATGCTTCATTATTCTACGATGGTCATTTCGTCAATCAGGTTCTTGCAACCACCCAACTTTTCTACAATGAACAGCACGTAGCGGATATCTACGGCGATGCAGCGCTGGAGGTTGTTGTCGAAGTTGATATCGCCGGAAAGAGATTCCCAGTTGCCGTCGAAGGCCGCTCCAATCAGCTCTCCGTTGCCGTTCATCACCGGAGAACCAGAGTTACCGCCGGTAATGTCGTTGGTG
>ERZ779981.780-NODE-780-length-13978-cov-2.16771_pt1 | contig 13978 bp, 10 predicted proteins | sample MGYA00511182_ERZ779981 | MGnify/ENA primary metagenome ERZ779981 (study PRJEB29588, sample SAMEA2149539) | human gut metagenome | biome: human gut; feature: human-associated habitat; material: faeces | place: Denmark | collected 2008/2010 ... | reverse complement strand
GGCATAGCCAAGTGGTAAGGCAGAGGTCTGCAAAACCTTTATCTCCGGTTCGATTCCGGATGCCGCCTCCATATTTTAGATGAAAGTTCCATGAACCTGCCGGGGTGGCGGAACTGGCAGACGCAAGGGACTTAAAATCCCTCGAATTGTGAGATTCGTACCGGTTCGATTCCGGTCCTCGGCACCAAAAACAACTGTTGTGAAATTTCGCAGCAGTTTTTTATTGCTTATTTCTAAAATGGATTTGTCTGTGAGTTATTTTTAACTGACTGATCAGTAAAACAACTTATAATCATTAGTGCATGATGTCACGCTTTGTCATAAATGAGATGAAGCGGTCCGTGTAATATCTGCAGTAGTGGCATGGATAAAATCAATCAGTGCTCTTGCAGATAAAAGAATCTGTTGACCTCGTTGGCCGGCACTGATACTGATTTGTTCATGAAACAGACAGGAACTGTCTATATAAGTAGAAAATTGTTTCTTCATTCCTATCGGTGAACATCCGCCTCTTACATATCCGGTGAGAGCGGGAAGGTCTTTTACATGAATCATTTCAAGATTTTTATTTTTACTAATTCGGGCGGCTGCCTTTAAATCTAGTTCCTTTGAGGATGGCAAGCAAAAAATAATAGGGCCGGTTCTATCGCCTTTTGTCACGATGGTCTTAAAAACTATGGCGGGGTCATATCCGAGGGCGGCAGCAGCGTGGGTGCCTGACAGATTACTTTCTTTGTATTCATAAGATCTTGCTATGTATGGTATTTTTGCTTTATCAAGTATACGCATAACATTGGTCTTCTTTTCTTTACTCATAAAACCTCCTGCTTAGAACATACGCGCGTGCAAAAGCATTGTCAATCAATTATTGCTGATTTTATGCAATTATTATGCAATGTTGATATAAAATTTTAATGGGGATTTTTATACAATTACTCTTCTTTGTGGAATCATTTGGGCGATGGATTTGATTGTCAGAATTGAGAGAGATTTTATGGAAGCGCGCTTACCCACAACAACTTGACACCGTCCCATGCAAAGGCAGGCGTAACGGTGAATTAGGAAAATGGTATAATAAAAAAAGAATTTAAGGCAGGTGAGGATATGTATATTTCTGATGTGAGGATTGAGAATTATCGTACATTCCAAGATGTGACATTTCATTTTGACAGTCGTGCCAATTATATCGTTGGAGATAACAATATCGGGAAGTCCAATTTTTTAAGTTTTTTAAAAACAGTTACTCATGGATATGGATTCCGGGAAGCGGATTTTCTTGATGAGAATAATCCGATACGTGTCTTTTTTACTCTTTCCTCTGCAGATATGGGAACAGGGGAATTTGCACATATCGAACTTCGCCAGTTAGTGAGTGAAGTGGTACCGACTCTGATCAATTCTGATACGGGCGAACGATTACCGCTCGAATATATGCGCTGTCTGTTTTATATTGATTATGCCTTAGATGATGTGCCGCGCAACATGGTTACGGATGAAGAGCTTCTACAGATATCTTCCTTATATAAGGATTATCTTTCTGCAGGAGAAGAGACGATTCGAGAGGCGGAAGAACTTTTGGCAAAAAAAGGGCTTCCGGTCAGCTTACCGTCCGATCCTAACTTGGCAGTGGTTAAAATATTGAAAGTTATTTTCACATCGGATAAAGATGCGGCACCGTCCGGTTTTACAATTCGTTTAATGTTTGCGATTGCCTCACATCTGTTGGTTCAGCTTGTGGAAAAAAGAAACAGTAAAGCAATTCCTTTTGAAAATATCATTGTATACAATAAATGGGGAAAACGATTTTTTCCCTTGGTGCTAAGCATCGATGAACCCGAATTGCATCTTCATCCATATCTGCAGAGAGCGGTATTGGCCTTTTTGCAGTCCATTTTAAATAATGAAGAACCTTTTTTTAAAAAACTGATACAAAGAACATTAGGAGTTGACGGACTTGACGGGCAGCTTTTTGTAGTAACTCATTCCACAGATTCTCTGGTAAATGACTATCGGCAAATCATCCGTTTATATTGGAATGAAGAAAAGAAAGTACAGGTGTCTTGCGGAACTACTTTCCATTTCAACCGTGAAATAGAGAAGCATTTGATAATGCATTTTCCCGAGGTCAAAGAGGCACTGTACTCGCGGTGTACTATTTTAGTAGAAGGTGAAACAGAGTATGGTTCGTTTCCTTATTTTGCGAAGACTTTAGGCATTAATTTTGATTATTATGGAATCTGCCTGATCAATGCCCGTGGTGAAAGCTCTATTACAAAAATTTCCCAGTTGATCCGACGTTTTCATATTCCTACAGTTTGTCTTTATGATAAGGATGTAATGGTTGAAAATCCGAAACCTTATGTTTTTTATACTGACTATATTTGTTATGAAATGGATGTGGTACAGGCTTGTATATCCAGTGGGAGTATTGGCGTTTTGAGTCGGGTGATACATTCTGTGGAAGACAGTTCCGATGTGGTAAATTCTTCTCTTGTGAAAAAAGCGGGACAAAAACTTGGCATGGCTCGTGGTTCTTATCCGCCGAGAAAGCTGTCTAATATTTCGAAACGGGATAATCGTTCACTGCAGTTCTACTACTTTGCCTGGCTTTATGGGAATAAAGGGGTCATTGTTGGAAGAGCTATTGGTGAATTTTTAACAGGGAAGGAAATCCCGCCTGCATTTAAGACTGTGATTGAAGCAGCAGTTTCTTATTCAAAGGGAGAAATACTTTAAGGGAAACGGATTCACCAAAATTTAATCGAGTTTATGTTGAAAAAAAGAGTTTGATATTTTAGAATCATAAAGATAACGATTTAGCTGTTTTAATTTAAGGAGGCCGGAATGGGTACAGTTTCGCTACAAGGCCGATCAATTTTAGGGCTGGAAGATTTTAAAGCTGAAGAGATTGAACGGGTGCTTGATGTGGCGGCACAAATGAAAAGAATTGTGTTGTCCGGGAATAAGAAAAAGGATTATCTTAAAGGGAAATCTATTGTTACCGTATTTTCCGAGGCTTCCACCAGGACGCGCAGTTCTTTTGAACTTGCCGGCAAGTATTTGGGGGCGGATGTTATTAATATTACAAAGAGCGGCAGCTCAATGACGAAAGGTGAAAGCCTGCGTGATACATTGCTTACTGTTTCGGCAATGGGAACAGATGCGGTGATTATTCGTAATTCGTCAGAGGGGGCCGCTCTTTTTGCATCCAAAGTAAAAAGCCCGAAGGTAAAGACACCTTTGATTTTTAATGCAGGTGATGGGGCGCATGAGCATCCCAGTCAGACGTTACTTGAACTTTTTACACTTCGTGAAGCGGGAAAGAAGATCAAGGAAATGAAGTATGCAATTATTGGAGATATTCTTCACTCCCGCGTGGCGAGGAGCGATATTTACGGATTTACGAAATTAGGTGCGGAAGTTCATTTAACAGGACCGCGTACATTGGTGCCTAAAAAGTTAGAGGCCATGGGAGCGATTGTGGATGATAAATTGGAAGATGCTTTAAAAGACGCTGATGCTATTAATATCCTGCGCATTCAGCTTGAAAGAGCAGCAGGCGGTTTTTTCCCGACGACCCGTGAATATGCCCGTTTGTGGGGAATTAATCGGGAGCGCTTAGCACTTTGCAAACCTGATGTGGCAATCATTCATCCGGGGCCGATGAACCGGGGAATAGAAATTTCTCATGATATAGCTTATAATGAGCAGTCTTGGATTCAGGAAGAAGTACGGAATGGCGTTGCAGTACGTATGGCATTGTTATATTTAACGCTGACGGAGGGAAAAGACATTGAAACTGATTATTAAAAATGGAACCATTATAAATCCTGTCCATCATCAACATGAGAAGGGTGATGTGGTGATTGAAGATGGGAAAATCGTGTCTTTGGGAGGCATAGCTGATGTGCCCAGCGCAGAAGTATATGATGCGGAAGGTTTTTTTGTAACGCCCGGCCTGATTGATATGCATGTCCATCTTCGTGAGCCTGGGCAGGAAGCAAAAGAAGATATCCATACAGGAACACAAGCAGCCGCCGCAGGTGGGATTACTCATGTGGTGACAATGGCAAATACAAAACCGGTTATTGATAATATGGCTGTCCTTCGGGCAGTACAGAAGCGGGTTGAAGAGGATGGTGTAGTAAAAGTCAGCATTATCGGTTCCGTATCGAAGGGACTGGAAGGGGAGCAGTTGTCTGAAATGGGGGATTTATCTGCTGCTGGCGCGGTGGCGTTCTCTGATGATGGACATTATGTGGAAAATGCCAATTTCATGCGGCGTGCGATGGAATATGCAGGGCAGCTTGGAAAAATGATTATCGACCATGCAGAAGATATGACGATGTGCAGTGATGGATTTATGAATGAGGGGATCATTTCTTATCAGATGGGAGTGGCTGGGAGGCCGGCTGTAGGGGAGGATATCGCGGTGTCGCGGGATTTGCTCCTTTCACAGTTAACGGGATGCCATATCCATATTGCTCACGTAAGTTCCGCAAAAGCGGTGGAATTGATTCGAGATGCAAAGAAGAAAGGGATTGATTGTTCTACAGAAGTGACAGCGCAGCATTTATATTTCACTGACGATTATTTGAAAAATTATGAATCCGCTTTTAAGATGGCGCCTCCTATACGGACGGAAAAGGATCGGCAGGCATTGATTAACGGACTGCTTGATGGAACGATTGACGCTATTATGACGGATCATGCGCCTCATGCTGACGAGGAAAAGGATGTGCCTTTTAACTGTGCGCCGAATGGAATTGCAGGGCTGGAAACATCTTTGGCATCAACATTGACTGTCCTTTATCATACCGGTAAGATGTCTATCGATCGCATTGTCGAACTGATGGCGGTTAATCCTGCGAAACTTCTCCATATTTCCGGTGGTGTGCTGGAAGAAGAAGGAACAGCGGATATAACTGTTATTGATCCTGACAAAGAGTGGGTAGTCCGTGGAAATGAGTTATATACAAAGTCTCTCTTTACGCCATATGAAGGGATCAGCCTGAAGGGAAAGGCTGTTCTTACGATAGTGGATGGGGAGATTGTTATGAAAGGAGGAAAGGTGGTTAAATGAGGGGCCTGCTGGTTTTAGAGAATGGCGTTCGATTTAAAGGAGATTTGTTGGGGTCAGCAGAGGGAATTGGCGAACTTGTTTTTAATACGGGAATGACAGGATATCAGGAATGTTTTACCGATCCTTCTTACGAAGGGCAGATTCTTGCGTTGACGTATCCCTTGATTGGCAATTACGGCGCTAATAATGAATTTATGCAGAACAGCAAACCTGCAGCTACTGGGTATGTCTTGGATCAAATTACGATTCATCCGAGCAATTGGGAATGTAAAGAAACGATTGCTGATTTTATTGAAAGATATAATGTGCCGTGTCTCTATAATGTGGATACTCGTGCAGTTACCCGTGCCGTACGAAAATACGGTGTCATGAAAGCGATTATTGTCAGAGACGATACTGATGAAAAAATAATTCAGGAGAAATTGGCGAAAGAGCTTCATCGGGATCAGGTTGAAAGAGTAACGGCTGATAAGCCTTATATCTATGGTCATGGGACACATAAGGTATCTTTGCTTGATTGCGGTCTTAAGAAAAACATCTTAGTCAGCCTTGCTAAAAACGACTGTACTGTAACCGTATATCCCTGCCATACCACTGCAGCAGAAATGCTTGCGGATAACCCTGATGGTATATTTCTGAGTCCCGGTCCGGGGGATCCTCTCGATGTACCTTATGTCATCAGTACGGTTAAGGAATTGATCGGGGAAAAACCGATTTTCGGCATCTGCCTTGGTATACAGATGCTTTCTCTGGCATTGGGAGCGCATACTTTTAAGCTGCCTTTCGGGCACCGCGGATCAAATCATCCGGTGAAAGATCTGCGTACAGGGCGTGTCTATATTACCAGTCAAAACCATGGGTATGCTGTTTCTGATGAGGAACTGCCGGAATGTATAGAAGTGACCCACAGAAGTGTCAATGATGGAACGATTGAAGGGTTCTGCCATAAAACTCTGCCGATTCAGGCAGTACAGTACCATCCGGAAGCATCACCGGGACCGACGGATAATTTTTACCTGTTTAAAGAATTTGTAAAGGCAATGGAGGATGCAAAAAGATGACAAAAAAGAATGTAAAGAAAGTCTTAGTCATTGGTTCCGGTCCTATTGTCATCGGTCAGGCGGCTGAATTTGACTATGCGGGGACACAGGCCTGCCGTTCTTTAAAAGAAGAAGGGATGGAAGTTATTCTTGTCAATAGCAACCCGTCAACCATTATGACAGATGTGGATATTGCGGATCGTGTCTATATCGAACCAATTACATTGCCTTTTGTGACGGAAGTTATAAAGAAGGAAGGTCCTGATGCTCTACTTGCCACCTTGGGCGGGCAGGTCGGCTTAAATATGGCGGTGGATCTTTCAGAGGCAGGCGTCTTAGAAAAATATGGTGTGGAATTGCTTGGTTCTTCACTCCATGCTATCAAGCATGCGGAAGATCGTGAGCTGTTCAAGCGCGCGATGAATGAAGTCCATCAGCCTGTTCCTGAAAGCGGTATTTTTGATGAACTGGAACCGGCAGTAACTTTTGCTGATAAAATCGGCTATCCTGTTATTATTCGTCCTGCATATACGCTCGGGGGCACAGGCGGCGGTATCGCCCATGACCGCTATGAAATGGAGGAGATTTCCAATCGTGGTATTAAATTATCCCCTATTAATCAGATTCTGGTAGAACGCAGTGTGGCTGGCTGGAAAGAAGTGGAGTTCGAAGTGATGCGTGACAGTGCAGATAATTGCATTATTGTCTGTGCTATGGAAAATATCGATCCTGTCGGCGTCCATACAGGAGACTCCATCGTTGTGGCGCCGACACAGACACTAACAGATGGTCAGTACCAAATGTTGCGTACCGCTTCTTTAGATATTATTCGTTATCTCCAAATTGAAGGCGGCTGTAATGTGCAGTATGCGCTGGATACGAAAACAAATAATTACTATGTAATCGAAGTGAATCCCCGTGTCAGCCGTTCTTCCGCGCTGGCATCCAAGGCGACGGGCTATCCGATTGCGAAAGTGGCGGCGAAGATTGCTTTGGGGATGCATCTTGATGAAATCACGAACAGTATTACAAAGCGTACGAAAGCATGTTTTGAGCCGTCTATTGATTACATAGTCGTTAAATTCCCCCGATGGCCTTTTGAAAAGTTTACCCTGGCGGATCGTTCAATTGGGACGCAGATGAAAGCCACTGGGGAAGTCATGGCACTTGACCGTACTTTGGAAGGGGCTCTGTTGAAGGCACTCCGGTCATTGGAGGTAGGAGAAGGCTACCTTCACTTGAAAAAATTAGATGGGCAATCCTTATATGATATCCGTTGTCTTTTGAGTCGAATTGATAATGAACGTCTCTTCGTCCTGGCAGAAGCACTTCGTCGTGGTATTGAACCGGAAGAGATCAATAGGATCACCAAGATCGATTTGTTCTTTATTTACAAAATCCAAAATATTATCAGGATGGAACGCCGACTGCTTAAGGAAGGGCTGACGGAAGAAACATTAAAAGCGGCGAAACGCATACAGATGCCTGATCCGGCTATTGCCCACTTTGCAGAAATCTCCATAAAAGATGTAGAAAACTTCCGGAAGAAATTTAATTTGCATCCTGACTATAAAATGGTAGACACTTGTGCCGCTGAGTTTGAATCTTACACTCCTTATTATTATTCTACTTATAGCAGTGAAGATGAGGTGAAACCGCAGGGAGAAAATGCGGTCATTGTTTTTGGATCCGGACCAATCCGTATCGGACAGGGGATCGAATTTGACTATTGTTCTGTTCATGCTTCCTGGGCATTGCGAGGAGCGGGGAAGAAATCTATTGTTATCAATAATAATCCTGAAACTGTATCTACGGATTTTGATACATCAGACTCTCTGTATTTTGAACCGCTCTCGGAAGAAGATGTACTGGAAATTATTGAAAAAGAAAAGCCGGAAGGCGTTATTTGCCAGTTTGGGGGACAGACAGCAATCAATTTAGCAACGCCTATGGCAAAAAGGGGAATCCGTATTATCGGCTCCTCTAATGAAAGTATAGATATGGCGGAAGACCGTGAACGCTTTGATACACTTATGGGACAGCTCGGTATAGCAAGACCGAAAGGCTGTCTTGTAGAAAGTGTGGAAGAAGCTATGGAAAAAACACAGGATTTGGATTATCCGCTTATTGTACGGCCCAGTTATGTGCTTGGCGGCCGTGCGATGCAGATCGTTTATGATCAGGCTGAATTGCGCCAGTATCTGAAAGAAGCCGTTGTAGCTTCTCATGAACATCCGGTTCTTATTGACCAGTACATGGTTGGCCGAGAAGTAGAAGTGGATGCGATTTCTGATGGTATCGATGTATGCATCCCCGGGATTATGGAGCAAATTGAACGTTCCGGTGTTCACTCCGGCGATTCTATTGCTGTTTATCCGCCTCAGCATCTAACACAGGAAACGATAAAGACTTTGACCGATTACACACGGGAAATTGCACGAGCGATGAATGTTAAGGGCCTTATCAACATTCAGTTCATCGTTGTCAGTGACAAAGTCTATGTTATTGAGGTGAATCCGCGTGCCAGCCGTACGGTTCCCTTCATGAGTAAGATTACAGGAATCAATATGGTGGAGCATGCAACGCGAATTGCGCTTGGCGAATCTTTGGAATTGCAGGGGCTACCGCTGGGTCTCGTTCCTGATAAAAATTATGTAGCCATTAAAGCACCGGTATTTTCATTCTCCAAATTGGGACTTGTGGAAATCAAGCTGGGACCGGAAATGAAATCAACCGGTGAGGTTATGGGAATCGGGCATACATACCAGGAGGCACTCTATAAAGCCGTTGTTGCTGCAAACCTTATGATTCCTGCCAAAGGAAATATTCTTATTACCGTCAGTGACAGGGATAAACCAGAAACGGCGGAACTGGCAAAGCGATTTGTAGAACTTGGTTATCACCTAATCAGCACGTCCGGTACAGGCGAGTATTTCAAGAATCGCGGTATTCCGGTAGAAATAATCAGGAAGATTCATGAGAAGGGAGAAAACTGTGAGAAGTATTTGAAGTCAGGAAAGGTAGACATGGTACTGAACACTATTTCTTACGGAAGTCAGATTGAACAGGAAGGCTACGACCTGCGGCGCATTGCGGTCGAATTGGCGATTCCCTGTCTTACCTCTTTGGATACGGCAAGAGAAGTACTCCGTGTTATGGCAGAGGCGGCCGGTGAAAACCGGAATGTAGAAGCCATCCAGGATTATATCGGGGAGAATTAATTATGGCCGGTTATGTAGAAAAGGGTGTTATTCGCCTTCATGAAAAAGTGGGGCATGATATCTGGAGAATGCAGATTGAACTTCCACAGACTGCTAAATCGGCACTGCCAGGACAATTTATTCATATAAAAATTAACGATCCCAGCAAATTGTTGCGGCGGCCTATTTCTATTGCAGGCATTGAACCGGGAAAAGGCCTTGTGGAAATTATTTATCGAATTGTTGGTAACGGGACGGAAGCCATGGCTCATATGAAAATAGGGGATGTTGTTGACAGCCTTGGGCCATTGGGAACCTCTTTTTCCATGGATAAAGGACATATTGTAGGGGTTGGCGGTGGTGTAGGAATCGCACCAATCCTTTTCATGGCACGTTGTGCAAAACGGGGACAAATGACAGTTGTCATCGGTGGAAGAAATAAAGAAGAAGTATTCTGGAAAGACCTTTTCCCTAAAACTTTGAAACAATTAATTGTAACAACAGATGACGGTTCTTATGGGATTAAAGGATTCTCCGTATCTGTTCTGCCTGAACTTTTTGCAGAAGAACAGGTAGATGAGGCCTGTATCTGCGGTCCCGGTATCATGATGAAAACAGCGGCGCAAATGGCAGCGGATGCAGGAATATACTGCGAGGTTTCCATGGAACGCCGGATGGGCTGCGGCACGGGAACATGCTTGGCGTGTGTTTGCAATAAAGCTGACGGCGGGCATTACAAAGTCTGTCTTGACGGACCGGTATTCAATGCACAGGAGGTTTGCTTATGAGTACTGATCTGAATGTGAATTTCCTTGGTATAAGGATGAAAACACCTATTATTGCGGCATCAGGGACTTTTGGATTTGGCGTGGAATATAAGGATTACATGGACTTATCGCAAATCGGAGCAATTTCCTGTAAAGGGATTGCTATTACGCCTTGGGACGGTAATGAAGGCGTTCGTATCGCAGAAACGTCATCAGGAATACTGAACTGCATTGGCCTCGAAAATCCCGGTACTAATGTTTTTAAGAAAAGGTATCTGCCTGAGTTAAAAAAGTACGACGTACCGGTGATTTGTAATATTGTAGGAAAGAACCCGGAAGAGTATGGCATGGTTGCAAAAGCATTGTCTGTGGAAGGCGTAGATGCTTTTGAAGTCAATATTTCCTGTCCGAATGTAAAATGTGGAGGGATTGCTTTTGGTTCTGATCCCCATATGGCGGCAGAAGTGACCGTAAAAAGAAATACTGATTTGCCTGTCATCATGAAACTGTCTCCCAATGTGACGGATATAGTTTCTATAGCCAGAGCGGTAGAAAATGCTGGGGCGGATGCAGTGTCGCTCATAAATACGCTTCTTGGTCTTGCAATTGATGTCAAAACGCGGAGGCCGATACTTGGTAATGTGACTGGTGGATTATCAGGCCCTGCGATAAAACCTGTGGCGCTTCGTATGGTATGGCAGGTGGCACATGCTGTTCATATCCCCGTTTGTGGAATGGGGGGGATCATGACTGGTACTGACGCAGTGGAGTTTATGATGGCCGGTGCGGATACTGTGCAGGTGGGAACAGCATCATTGGCAAGTCCCTATGCAATTCCAAAGATCACTGATGAATTACGTATGTGGTGTGAAAAAAATAATATTTCTGATGTAAATAGCATAGTAGACACGTTACAAGTCTGAAAGAGGTGACAGAGGGATATCTTTGCCACCTCTTTTGATAGGCTAAAGATAAATTTATTTTGATGATATATTACACATGGACATCATATGTAGAGGAAATTATGGAAAAGTCATATTTGGTGTAGATGAAGTTTTCTTCCGCGATGAACAGATATTTTAATGTACCTATGAAAACGGTCCTTCGTCAAAACTTACGTGGAATTTCCATAAGAGAGAAGATCGTGATGTTACCCACATCACTGAAGGACAAATTACTTCCGACAGGAATACCGTATAGAATAGAGGAAATTAAAATTTTATACTGAGAAAAACGCTATACTAATTATTCAACACTATTCTTGTTGATACATGATATATAAGGGAGATTAATTTTATAAAATATCAGGAGAATAAAGTATATGTTTTATATGCGGAGAACATATAAGTTCCTGTACTTTTGCTATGTTCGGGTTTAGATGATAAAATAATAAAATAAGTTTTTATGGGTGTGGGATATCAGAATGAACCAATTTCTTACTCACGTATATGGACAGGAAAAATTAAAAAGGGAGCTGAAGCTTTTGATGGAAAATCATAGGTTACCGCATACTATGATTTTTTACGGTGATGATGGGCTGGGAAAAACAACAGCTGCTTTTGATTTTGCAGATTTTCTCACGGGGGCATCTGAAAAAATATGGGTGGAAATTAAAAAGATAAAAAGCAGTAAAAATGAAAAGCTTCTGGAAAATCTGAAAGGAGACCGTGTTTGGTATATCCGGCCGATGGGAATGGAACTTAAAATTGACCAGTTCCGCGCCTTTATGGAGGAAATGGCTTCCTTTGATGAAAAATTGCGTGTATGTATTATTGATGATGCGCAGAAAATGAACCAATACGCGGCGAATTCTTTCCTAAAAACCTTGGAAGAACCGGTAGAAAATCTATATTTTATTCTTGTTACTTCTGATATAAATGCACTTTTACCGACGATTGTTTCACGAGGGGAAAGATTTCCTTTCTTTCCGTTAATGGAAAATGAGTTTTATTACTTAGTGGAGACAGTGGCTGAAGAATTTAATTTTGACAGGACAGTAGGGAAGGAAACAGCGTTCAAGGTTTCTGAAGGTAATCCTGGCGTTGCTAAAGATCTTTGTGGTGAAAAAGGGATAATGCAGTTGGACGTGGCCATGAGGTTTTGGGAAACAGTCACAACATCTTCAACAGCATTTTCTTCTTTATCCGCATGGACATTTAAGGAACGGGAGGATTTTTTGGTTTTGCTTCGATGGGTTATTATCATTGGACGGGATCTCATGATTGGCGCTGAAACTACCGATGATCAGCTGGAGAAATGTATGCAATGGTCTGATCGGGAGAAGCGGCTGTTGAAATATTGGACTGACGGCCGTGCGATAGAGGCATTAGCTGTCTTGCAAAAAGCAGAATCGGCGTGTCGGCGTTATATCTCTACTAAAAATATATGGGATATGATTTTAATTCAATTACAGCACATACAGAAAGGCGATTATATATTATGGAACAGGTAGTGGGGGTCCGTTTTAAAAAAGCTGGTAAAATTTATTATTTTGCGCCTAATGAATTACATTTACAAATTAATGACGGGGTTATCGTAGAAACATCCCGTGGTATGGAATATGGGTACATCGTAACGATACCGGCGGGAGAAAGAGTATACGAGGATAATGGACCGCTAAAACCGGTTGTTCGTAAAGCAACTGTAAAAGATATGGTACAACTGGAGCGAAATCGGGAAAGAGAGAATTCGGCTTTTGCTGTTTGCATTGAGAAAATTGAAAAGTTCAAGGTACCGATGAAACTCTTACGTACAGAATATACTTTTGACAGAAGCAAGATTGTATTCTTTTTCACAGCAGAAGGCCGCGTTGATTTTCGTGAATTGGTAAAAGAGTTAGCTTCTGTTTTTCATACGCGCATTGAATTAAGGCAGGTGGGGGTCAGGGATGAGGCGAAACAGGTCAGCGGTATTGGTTCCTGCGGAAGACCGCTTTGTTGTGCGACTTATTTGGGGGAATTTACCCCGGTTTCTATTAAAATGGCAAAAAACCAGGGATTATCTTTGAATCCTGCTAAAATATCCGGCGTTTGCGGGCGTCTTATGTGCTGCCTTCGATATGAAAATGACCAGTATACAGGAGATCATTCACGAAAGAAATGCTGCTGCGGCGAGCAGGAGTCCTATAAAATGTTTCGTGTCGGGATGAAAGTTATCACTGACGAAGGTGAAGGACAGGTTGTCTATGTAAATCTGCAAAAACACAGTGTGAAAGTACAGTTGGAAGGCGGACGGACGAAAACGATGCAATGGGATGTGGTGGAACCGGTGGAAAATGAATAATTGGGTTTTAAATGAGGGAGAACGGCTGGACGATTTGGTTAGGGGCGATATGAAAATTATCCAGCGGCCGGATCAATTTTGCTTCTCTTTGGATTCCATATTGGCAGCTCACTATGTTTCAATTCGCAAAAAGGACAGGATTGCCGATTTGGGAACCGGTACGGGAGTTATTGCGCTCTTGCTTTCTACACTTGGCGGTGAAGATATTACTGCGTTTGAAATTAATCCGGTAATGGCGGATTTAGCTCGTAGAAATGTGAATGGGAATAACAAATCAGATTGTATAAAAGTCGTGGAATGTGACTACAGGAATGTAAAGGAGCTTTATCCGACGGGAAGTTTTGACTCTGTCGTGGTAAATCCGCCCTATCGGGAAATAGGAACCGGTCGAATGAACCATTGCGAAGGTGTAGCCAGCGCCAGTTATGAATTAAATGTAACCTTGGAAGATATTTTTCATACAGCACAGTATCTTTTGAAATATGGCGGCCGTCTGACTATGATCCACCGTGCGGATCGTTTAGTCGATTTGATTACGCTTGGACGCAGGTACAAAATGGAAGCCAAACGGATACGCCCCGTATATGCCCGAATAGGCGCTTCGGC
>ERZ779981.770-NODE-770-length-14150-cov-1.78077_pt1 | contig 14150 bp, 9 predicted proteins | sample MGYA00511182_ERZ779981 | MGnify/ENA primary metagenome ERZ779981 (study PRJEB29588, sample SAMEA2149539) | human gut metagenome | biome: human gut; feature: human-associated habitat; material: faeces | place: Denmark | collected 2008/2010 ... | reverse complement strand
AGCCGGAAGGACCTATTATGGCAATAACTTCGCCCTTGGTAATAGTTGTATTAATGTCCTTAAGTACAACGTGGTCGCCAAATGTCTTTTTAAGATTTTTTACTTCAAGAATTACATTAGTGTCGTTCATTGCTTCTTAATCTCCTTTCAAGTTTCTTTACAAGTGATGAAAGAATCACAACAAGTACAAGATATATAAGTGCAACACCGAAAAGTGGAAGCATTGGATCATAAGTTATGCTTCGGATAATATCACCGCCACGGGTAAGGTCGTTAAGACCGATATAACCACTTATTGATGTCTCTTTTAAGAGTACGATAAATTCATTGGCAAGTGCTGGAAGTACATTCTTAAATGCCTGTGGAAGTATTACCTGAATCATAGTCTGTCTATAGTTAAGACCAAGGCTTCGTGCGGCCTCAAACTGTCCGTTGTCAATTGACATAATACCTGAACGGAAGATTTCGGCAACATAAGCACCAGAGTTAATACCAAAGGCAAGGAGTGCAACAACAATCTTGTTAATATGTACTGAGCTGAATATTACATAGTATATAATAAGCAGCTGTACCATTGTAGGTGTTCCTCGTATAACTGTGAGATAAATGTTGCAGAGGAAGTTAAGCACCTTCATCTTACCTGTCTTATCGTGGTTAGAACGTACGATTGCAATAAGGAAACCTATTACAATACCGATAAGTGCGGCACATATTGCAATAATAAGAGTATTTCTTAAACCTGTGAGAAGATACTGGTATCTTGCATCATCAATGAAATCACTCTTGAATTTATCAGCAAAACTAGAACCAGAAGCTTTAACATCATTATTTCTTACGATAACAACCTGGCTTGAAGTTGTGTAAGGGATTGAGAAATCAATATTCTTCAGACGTTCTTCTGTAACAGTAATACCAGATATACCAAAATCTGCTTTTCCAGAAGATACAGCAGTAATAATTGAATCAAATTCCATATCTTCAACATCAATCTTCATATTAAGGTAATCAGCTATGGCATTGGAAATATCGACATCAATACCACACACCTTGCCATTGCTGTAATATTCATAAGGTTCAAAGTAAGCGTTAACAGCAATAGTAAGAGTTCCGTTAGAACCTGAGCTTGTAGGTACATATGCCTCTTTAGAGGCATTTTCACCAATATAATTATTGATAATTGTATTAACTGTTCCGTTGGCAATAAGGACATTTAACGCCTCATTGACTTTTTCTGTTAGTGATGAATTGTTCTTGGCAATACATATAGCATATTCTTCTGTAACAAATTCTTCATCAAGAATCATAAGTTCGTTGTTAGCAGCAACAAATGCTTTAGCTGGCTGTGCATCAATTACAACAGCATCAATCTTGCCCTGCTTAAGAGCCTGAATTGCATCATTTCCTTTATTGTATCGTTCAACCTTAGTTCCTGAACCATCAGATTCCATATCGGAAACATATATGTCACCTGTAGTTCCAAGCTGTACGCCGACTGACTTTCCAGCAAGGTCATCTACTGAAAATACAGTGTTCTCTGGAATTTTACTGCCACAGGCAGTAAGTGTCAATGTACTTGCAAGGCTTAACACAAGCACAACAGAGAGCATAAAAAGGCGTTTGAATGTTGAGAGCTTTTTAGTGTTCATCATTTTAATCCTTTCGTTTAATTATAATGTTATAATTATACACAGATTATGTATCATATTTCAATGATAAAAAGTAAAATTATAAATATTGAATTATATTAGAAATAATGTAAAATATAAAGATAGCGTGATTACTAAAGGAGATGAGGAATTATATGAAGAATAATGATAATAAGATTATAAATATTATATTCAGGGTTGTTATTATTGGTGCATTTTTTATGGGAATAAGGACGATATATAATTTCTATGTGCTGATGATTACTTATAAGGGAATATCCGGAGAAGATATGTTTAACAGGGTAGCTTCGATGGTTGATGATTATGTTATGTTTATGGTATTTATGGTGGCTTCGGTAGTATTCAGCGTGCTTGCAAGAAAGCTGGTGAATAATAATACATTTATTATAAGGACAATAAGCATAGTTGTTTCACTTGTATGCAGTGTGCCAGAGCTTATAGCTGTGTATTATTTTGCAATGCTTACAATGGTGAAATATCCACAGTATGCCAATATACTTGGAGTAAGCGTGACACTTAATGATGTGTATACATCGTCAGCTGCAGTGTTTTTACAGAATAATCCTTATATGTTCTATACATTTTTTATTGGAGTGGCAGTATTTGCTGTGCTTACAATAACTTCAATATATTCACTTATAACAGGCAGAAAGACACAGCAGGTTTAGAAAATACACGAATATTAGAAAATATAAAGGGTTAAATTGTATGAATATCTTAGGATATATAAAGTAGAAGTACACTAAAAGAAAGGCAGAGCAGGCTTAAATGAAGATAGTTACACCAGATTATTATAAGAATTTTAAATGTATAGCGGGAGAATGTACGGATACATGCTGTGCAGGCTGGGATGTTGATGTTGATAAAGAGTCGTACAAGCAGTATAGGAGAGTGATTGGGTCATTTGGCAATAAGTTAAGAAGTGTTATGGTGCCATCTGAAGATGGTGGTTGTACATTTACGCTAAAAGAGGGAAGATGTCCATTTCTTAATAAGAAGAATTTGTGTGAGATTTATATCAAGCTTGGTAAGGATAAGCTGTGTGAAACGTGTGCAGAGTTTCCAAGATTTATTAATGAATACGGTAATACAAGGGAGATTGGAATTGCACCATCCTGTAAGACAGCAGGTGAGCTTATATTAGGATATAAGGACGAGCTTAAATTCAGAGAGGTAAAGAACAGGGAACAGATTGACAGCTACAATGATATAGACCCACTTACCTTTGTACAGTTAAGGCAGGCAAGAATTATAGCTTATAATATAGCCACGGACAGAGATTACACGATAATGGAAAGATGCGTGCTTATACTGATGTTTGCAAGGAATATACAGGATTATCTTGATAGAGAAAGAGATGAACTTATAGTAGGTGTATGTGGACGTTTTGCCAAGGAAGACTACAGGGAAAATAAGTTAAACAGGGCAAGGCGTATTGCTGCTGGAAAGAAAGATACATATAAGCATATAAGAAAGTTCTTTGAAAGTTTTGAGGGAATGGAAGTTATTAATAAAGATTGGAATATATACACAGAGGAAGTTAATAATTTCTTTGAGGAATGTACAAGTGCAGAGCAGTTCAGGGCTGTTGTGAAGGAATTTGACGAATACCACAAGGAAGATGAAACTGAATATGAACAGCTTCTCATGTATTATCTGTACAGATATTTTCTTGATTCAGTATATGATTATAATCTGCTTTTAAAAGTCAAGGGCGGTATTGTTGGAATAATTGCAATTAAAATGCTGAATATTGCTGACTGGTGGTATAATAACAAAGAACTTTCATTTACACGGAAGGTAGACCTTGCTCATCTGTATTCAAGACAGTATGAACATTCATATTATAATTATGAAGTGTATAATCAATATTTTATGAGCAAGAGAGCGTATGCATATGAGAATCTTTTATCAGAGCTTATAGATTTAGAGTAAGATAATCCATTGGCTGTTTAAAGATAAGGACAAGTGAGGTAAAGAGTAATGAAGATGATTCTAAAGTATCTGGAAGAATTAAAAAAAGAGTGTGTGTTAGCACCACTTTTTAAAATGCTTGAAGCACTCTTTGAGTTATTCGTTCCATTGGTAGTTGCTTCTATAATTGACAGGGGCATAGGACAGCAGGACACAGCTTATATAGTAAAAATGTGCCTTATGCTTTTAGGCCTTGCAATTATAGGTCTTGTATGTTCAATAACAGCACAGTATTTCAGTGCCAAGGCGGCAGTTGGCTGTGCTACAGGAATAAGGCATGCTTTATTCAAGCATATACAGTCACTTTCGTTCACGGAGATGGACGACATTGGAACGTCAACTCTTATGACAAGAATGACAAGTGATATTAACCAGATTCAGAATGGTGTTAATCTTGTATTAAGATTATTCTTACGTTCTCCATTTATTGTATTTGGTGCTATGATTATGGCATTTACAATAGATGTCAAGGCGGCACTTATATTTGTCGCAGCTATACCAGTCCTTGCCGTTATAGTATTTGGAATTATGATAGGAACAAGACCTTTATATAAGAAGGTACAGGCAGGTCTTGATACAATCCTTGGAATAACAAGGGAAAATCTTACAGGTGTAAGAGTAATAAGAGCATTTAATAAGCAGGACGATGAATTTGCACGTTTTAAGAATAAGAATGAAGAACTTAATCATCTGCAGAAGTTCGTAGGTAAGATTTCAGGTCTTATGAATCCTCTTACTTACACAGTTGTTAATGTTTCAATAATTGCACTTATATGGGTTGGTGCGATAAGAGTTAATCAAGGTGGTCTTACGCAGGGACAGGTTGTAGCCCTTTACAATTATATGTCACAGATACTTGTTGAGCTTATCAAGCTTGCTAATCTTGTAATTAATATAACTAAGGCTCTTGCCTGTGCAGGAAGAATTGAGTCAATATTTGAAGTGCAGCCAAGTATGAAGGATGGCAGTATGGATTTATCAGCAGATAAAGAAAATGTTCCTGTCGTAGAATTTAAGAATGTTGCCCTTAAGTATAATGGAGCTGGTGATACAAGTATTGCCGGCGTTAATTTTAAGGCTTACAGGGGACAGACTATCGGTATAATAGGTGGTACTGGTTCAGGTAAGTCAAGTCTTGTCGGACTTATACCAAGGTTTTATGATGCAACCAGTGGCGAAGTATTAATAAATGGAACTAATGTTAAAGATATTAATATAGAACAGTTAAGGGACAAAGTCGGAATAGTAATGCAGAAGGCAGTATTATTCAAAGGAAGCATAAGAAAGAATATCCAGATGGCTAAGGCAGATGCTACAGATAAAGAGATAGATGATGCACTTGCAATAGCACAGGCGAAGGAATTCGTTGATAAGAAGAAAGGCCGCCTTGACTATATGATTGAACAGGGTGGTAAGAACCTTTCAGGTGGACAAAGACAAAGACTTACAATTGCAAGGGCAGTTGTTAAAAAGCCAGATGTCCTTATTCTTGATGACAGTGCATCAGCTCTTGACTTTGCTACAGATGCGGCACTTAGAAAGTCTATAAGAACGATGCCTAATAATCCTACAGTATTTATAGTATCACAGCGTTCAGCATCACTTATGCACGCAGATAAAATTATCGTGCTTGATGATGGTGAGGTTGCAGGAATAGGTACACATACAGAACTTTTGGAGAATTGTGAAGTATACAGGGAAATATATAATTCACAGTTCAAGTCATAGGTCAGAATGGAGATTAGTTATGAAAGATAATAAGGATAAAAGAGAAGCGCAGAAGTCTACGCTTGGCAAAGTATTAAAAAGAATAAAGAAATATAGTGGATTTCTTGTTATATCAATCCTTATGGCTGCTGTAACAGTTGCTTCTACATTGTATGTGCCAATTCTTGTTGGTAGAGGAATTGACCATATTATAGGACCGGGCAATGTTGATTTTGCAGGCATAACAAAGGTGCTTATAACAATAGGAATTGTTGTTGCCATAACAGCACTGTCACAGTGGATAATGAATATATGCAATAATAAGATAACTTACCACGTTACAAGAGATATAAGAGATGAGGCTATGGAAAAGTTACAGAAGCTTCCTCTTAAATATATTGACGCACAGTCATATGGTGATATTGTAAGCCGTGTAATTGCCGATGTTGACCAGTTCGCAGATGGTCTTTTAATGGGATTTACACAGTTCTTTTCAGGTGTGCTTACAATTGCAGGAACACTTATATTTATGCTTACAATAAATGTAAAGATTACACTTGTAGTTGTTGTTATAACCCCGGTTTCATTATTTGTTGCAAGCTTTATTGCTAAGAAGACATTTTCAATGTTCAAGCTCCAATCAGAAACAAGAGGTGAGCAGACGGCATTTATTGATGAGATGATTGGCGGACAGAAGGTTGTAAAGGCATACGGCTATGAAGAAAGGGCAGTAGAAGAATTTGACGAGATTAATAAAAGATTACAGAAGCATTCTTTAAGAGCTATATTCTTCTCATCAATAACTAACCCATCGACGAGATTTGTCAACAGCCTTGTGTATGCAGCAGTAGCTGTTGCAGGTGCATTTTCTGCAATAGGCGGAGGCATAACAGTTGGACAGTTATCAAGCTTCTTAAGTTATGCTACACAGTATACTAAGCCTTTTAATGAAATATCAGGCGTTATAACAGAGCTTCAGAATGCCATTGCGTGTGCAGGAAGAATGTTCGAGCTTATAGAGGAAGAACCAGAAATTCCAGATGCACCATCAGCAGTTAGTGTTACAGATATTGATGGCAGGGTAGACCTTAATAACGTATACTTCTCATACACACCAGACAGAAAGCTTATAGAGGACTTCACACTTCACGTTAAGAAGGGACAGAAGATTGCGATTGTAGGTCCTACAGGCTGTGGTAAGACAACAGTAATCAACCTTTTAATGAGGTTTTATGATGTTAATTCAGGAAGCATAGATGTATCAGGTGTTGATATAAGGGATATGACAAGGTATTCATTAAGACACGGTTTTGGTATGGTATTACAGGAAACATGGCTTAAGGCAGGAACTATCAGGGAGAATATCACTATGGGAAAGCCGGATGCCACAGAAGAAGAGATTATTGAGGCAGCTAAGGCTTCATACTCATACGGATTTATAAAGCGTCTTCCTAATGGGTTTGATACAGCGATTGGTGAGGACGGAGGAAGTCTTTCACAGGGGCAGAAGCAGCTTTTGTGCATAACAAGAATTATGCTTACAAGACCACCAATGCTTATTCTTGATGAGGCAACTTCATCTATAGATACCCGAACTGAAATAAAAATTCAGAACGCATTTAACAAGCTTATGGAAGGAAGAACAAGCTTTATAGTTGCCCACAGGCTTTCTACAATACAGTCAGCAGATGTTATACTTGTTATGAAAGACGGACATATTATAGAAAAGGGTAATCACGAAGAACTGCTTGCGGCTGGCGGATTTTATAAGAACTTATATGAGAGCCAGTTCGATACAGCAACAGTATAGGAAGAATATGAGATTGTATATAACGGACATATCTGATATAACCGAGGATATGTTTAACACTGGGAAAATGCTTGTGCCAGAGTACAGGCAGGAGAAGATTGACAGATATCAATATATGGAAGATAAGAGGAGAAGCCTTGTTGCAGGGCTTCTTCTTAATTATGCGACAAAGGACTATGAAGCTGGGAATTATATAGCTCATAATTATATAACTGGGAATTGTGTAGATAAGAATTATCTAATTGAGGCTTCCAAGCGGGAAAGAGAGAATATCCACGCAGGACATTTATGGGAAAGTAATTCGGAATATGATATAGATATAAATAAGCTTATCAGCGGATATGATAAGGCTTATGATTATGATATCAAACTTACGGCGAATAATAAGCCGGAGTATGCGGATAAGAATATACATTTTAATCTTTCCCACACAGGAGATTATGTTGTATGTGCCATATCAGAAAATGCAGTTGGTGTGGATATAGAGCATACAAGAAAGAATTATTTAAAGGTTGCCAGAAGATTTTTTACTGATAATGAATGTCGGTGGATTGGCGAAGATGAGAACCGTTTTCTTAGAATATGGACATTAAAGGAAGCATATTCCAAATATACAGGACAGGGAATAGCTCTCACCATATCAGATACTGAGTTCAGATATGAGAAGAATGATAAAGGGGAGGATATTATTAATGGTTATATTAATAAAGATAAGATAACTAATATTAATATCGTCCAGCTTAATAATATTAAGTCAGAATACGTTATATCTGCCATAGAAAAGACATTTTATTAACGATTATAAAATGAAATAAATGTATCAGAATTAATACAGATTTAATTATAAAAAAATGTGGAAATTTGCAATTTATGACTGTATAATGTTGAAAATAATGTAGGAATGTTGATTAATGTGTAAGCCGAAAGGCGGATAGGAGGAATAATGTCTGTAAAATATGTATTTGTAACAGGTGGTGTAGTTTCAGGTCTTGGTAAAGGAATCACAGCAGCTTCACTCGGTAGATTATTAAAAGCACGTGGATTTAAGGTGACTATGCAGAAGTTCGACCCATATATTAACATTGACCCGGGAACAATGAACCCAATCCAGCACGGTGAAGTATTTGTAACAGATGATGGTGCGGAGACTGACCTTGACCTTGGGCATTATGAAAGATTTATTGATGAAAGTCTTAATAAGAATTCTAATGTAACAACAGGTAAGGTATACTGGTCTGTATTACAGAAGGAACGCCGTGGCGATTTTGGTGGAGGAACAGTTCAGGTAATTCCTCATATAACTAATGAAATAAAGAGCCGTTTTTATAGAGATTATTCAACTGATGAAACTAAGATTGCAATTATCGAGGTTGGTGGAACAGTAGGTGATATCGAATCACAGCCATTCTTAGAGGCAATCAGACAGTTCCAGCACGAAGTTGGACACGAAAATGCTATTCTTATACACGTTACACTTATTCCTTATCTTAAGGCTTCAGGCGAGATGAAGACAAAGCCTACTCAGGCAAGTGTTAAGGAATTACAGGGAATGGGTATTCAGCCAGATATCTTAGTATGCCGTACAGAGCACCAACTTGAACCTGGTATTAAGGATAAGATTGCATTATTCTGTAACGTGCCAAAGACACACGTATTACAAAATCTTGATGTTGAGATACTTTACGATGCACCACTTGCTATGGAAGAAGAACATCTTGCACAGGTAGCCTGCGAATGTCTAGAGCTTGATTGTCCAGAACCAGATTTAGATGAGTGGAGAGCTATGTGCAAGGCTTGGAAAAATCCAACTAAGAAGGTTACAGTTGCATTAGTAGGTAAATATATACAGCTTCACGATGCTTATATTTCAGTAGTTGAGGCATTAAAGCACGGCGGTGTATATAATTCTGCTGATGTCACAATCAAATGGATTGACTCAGAGACAGTTACTAAGGATAATGCCGCTGAATTATTATCAGATGTATCAGGTATTCTTGTACCAGGTGGATTCGGTGACAGAGGTGTAGAAGGAAAGATTCAGGCTATAAAATATGCAAGAGAGAATAACGTGCCATTCTTAGGTCTCTGCCTTGGAATGCAGCTTGCAATCGTAGAATTTGCAAGAGACGTTCTTGGATATGAAGATGCGCACAGTGTTGAGTTAAAGCCAGATACAACACATCCAGTAATTCACCTTATGCCAGATCAGGAAGGTATTGACGATATCGGTGGAACTTTAAGACTTGGTTCATACCCTTGTGTGCTTGCCAAGGATTCTAAGGCATATGAATTATATGGCGAAGAAACTATTAATGAAAGACATAGACACAGATATGAAGTAAATAATGATTACAGAAAAGTTCTTGTTGAAAATGGTATGCAGCTTTCAGGTATTTCACCAGACGGAAGAATTGTTGAGATGATAGAGATTAAGGAGCACCCTTGGTTCTTAGCAACACAGGCTCACCCAGAATTAAAGTCAAGACCTAACAGACCACATCCATTATTCAGAGGATTTATTGGCGCGGCACTTGAGTATCAGGAAAAGAATAACTAAATCTTAATAAAAAATAAATAGTATGAAACCTTTTATTAAAGGTTGATTTATAAATATTCCTTCTTTATAATGGGTATTGTCTGTTAATGATAAGTTATCAGACGATGAGAGTATAAAGAACTAGGAATGGAGAAGCCGAATGGATAATTACAACAACGGTAATAATTACGGTGGTGGTAATAATAACAACAGGAATAATGGTGGCGGCAATAATAACAATAATAAAAAGCCTAAGAACACCAGTCTTATTGTCTTTATTATAATTGCTGCGGTTATTACATTTATTGGAATAACAATGCTTAACAATCTCGTAAAGAATGCTACTTATAAGGAGATAACTTATAATGAGTTCATAGAGATGGTTAATAATGATGAAGTAAAGAGCGTTGCACTTGAACAGGATAGAATTCTTATTACACCAGTTGACAGTGCAGGGGATACTCCGGAAGCGAACAAGTTAGGCTACACATACTATACAGGATATGTTAATGATGACACACTTGTTCCATTACTCAAGAGAAAAGGTATTGAATTCTCAGGTTATATACCAGATTCTAATTCATCAATAGTAGAATTTCTGGTTGCATATGTATTACCATTCTTATTCATATATGTAATATTTGCCTTTGTATATAGAAGAATATCCAAAGGCGGCGGTATGATGGGCGGCATGGGTGTCGGCAAGAATAACGCTAAGGTATATGTACAGAAGAAGACAGGTGTTACATTTAAAGATGTAGCAGGACAGGATGAGGCGAAGGAGTCGCTTACAGAGATAGTGGATTTTCTTCATAATCCAGATAAGTATTCAAAGATTGGTGCCAAGCTTCCAAAGGGTGCTCTTTTAGTAGGTCCTCCGGGAACTGGTAAGACACTTCTTGCAAAGGCAGTAGCTGGTGAGGCTAATGTACCATTCTTCTCACTTGCAGGTTCAGATTTTGTTGAGATGTTCGTAGGTGTTGGTGCTTCACGAGTAAGAGACCTTTTTAAAGAAGCTACCAAGCAGGCACCTTGTATTATATTCATAGATGAGATTGATGCTATTGGTAAGAGCCGTGATTCAAGATATGGCGGCGGTAATGACGAAAGAGAACAGACACTTAACCAGTTATTAGCAGAGATGGATGGTTTCGATTCATCAAAGGGTATATTTATACTTGCGGCTACTAACAGACCAGAAGTTCTTGATAAGGCGTTACTTAGACCAGGCCGTCTTGACAGAAGAGTTATAGTTGACAAGCCAGACCTTAAGGGACGTATTGAAACGCTTAAAGTACATTCTAAAGATGTGCTTATGGACGATACAGTTAATTTTGAAGAAATCGGACTTGCAACAAGTGGTGCAGTAGGTTCAGATCTTGCCAATATGATTAATGAAGCTGCTATCGCTGCAGTTAAGGCAGGAAGAAAGTATGTATCACAGAAAGATTTATTTGAGGCAGTTGAAGTTGTCATAGCTGGTAAAGAGAAGAAAGACCGGGTGCTCAGCAAGGAAGAGAAGCAGACAGTTGCTTACCACGAGGTAGGACACGCACTTGTTACAGCTTTAAAGAAAGACTCAGAGCCAGTACAGAAGATTACTATTGTACCAAGAACTATGGGTTCATTAGGTTATGTAATGCAGGTTCCAGAAGAAGAAAAGTATTTACAGAACAAAGATGAGCTTATGGCAAGACTTGTAACTTTAGTTGCTGGACGTGCGGCAGAGGAGATTGTCTTTGGCAAAGTTACAACAGGGGCTGCTAACGATATAGAAAAGGCTACCAAGATAGCCAAGGCTATGATTACACAGTATGGTATGTCAGACAGATTCGGACTTATGAATCTGGCAACAGTTGATGACCCTTACCTTAATGGTAATGCAAGACTTGACTGTTCTGATGAAACAGCTGCACAGATTGATGAAGAAGTCAAGAATATGTTAAAGGAATGTTATGAGGAAGCTAAGCAGCTTCTTATAGAGAACAGAGATGTCATTGACAAGATTGCCCATTACCTTTATGATCACGAAACAATTACAGGTAAGGAATTTATGAAGATATTCCGCGAGGTCAAAGGTATTCCAGAACCAGTTGATACAACAGGTTTTACACATTCTGAAAAGGTCGCCGAGAGTGTAACATTTAATGAAGACGGAAGTTATTCATCTACACTTAACGGACCTACAGAGAGTGATATATGGAAGGGAATAGGAGATACATCATCTAATTCAGCTTCATCTGGAGCGGATAATACATCATTGGGTTCTTCAGAATATGGAACTCAGGCAGATACTTCTTCAACAGCTTATGGTACACTGGAAGCTGATAAGCAGGAGAATGCAGATAATAAAGATACTGCGAAGAGCACTGTTAACGTAGAAAAGCCAGGTATATTTAATAACAGCAATAATGAGTAACATACAATTATAATAGAATAATAAAGCATATAAGCTGATGTATATAAGCAGCAGGAAGATATTGGAAATTTACAATATCTTCCTGCTGTTTTTAATATTAATATATAGTATAAGCTACGGAACAATTTATTTTATATAAATAAATTAAAAATTTTAAAATATATAAACATAGACTTATAGTTCATCAGGCTATATAATTAAATACATAAAAGTTATGTAAGATTAGTAGAGTATATGATTAAAAACATTGATAAATATATAAAAGGATATATACAGACATCAGGCAGAAATACTTAAGAGTGTATTTATTAAAGAGTGGGGGAAAAATGAAAAGTAATAATATAATTAGTTATTTAAAATTAGTTATATGTATATTGTCTGCCATAGTATCAGCAGGGCTTATGGCGTGCAGTAATATACATAATAACGGCTCTAAGAGTTCAAGTAATGATTTAAAGCCTCTTATAATAGGCAGTGATAATTATGTGCCTTACAGTTATCTTGACAGTGATGGCAACTTTACAGGAATTGATGTTGAGATAGCAAGAGAGGCTTGCAGGCGTATGGGTTATACGCCAGTATTCAAGCAGATTGTATGGGATAACAAAGACATATATCTTAAAGAGGGAGCGGTAGACTGCCTGTGGGGCTGTTTTACAATGACCGGCAGGGAGGATAAGTACAACTGGGCTGGTCCATATATGTACAGCCGTCAGATAGTAGTTGTTAATAAAAACAGTGGGATAGAAAGCCTTGCTGATCTTAAAGGCAAAAGAGTGGCGGTGCGGGTAACTTCCAAGCCAGAGTACATACTATCCAATACGAATACGCCGCAGGTTGGTGTGCTGTATAGTATGTCAACGATGGAAGAATTATATGCTAGTATGAGAAAAGGTTATGTTGATGCCATAGCAGGTCACGAAAATGCTATGAATGTATTTGTACAGTCCAATGAGGAACATTTTGGTGTGCTTCGGGAAGAATTAAGTGTGTCAGAGCTGGGAATTGCATTTTCACTTGATAATGACAGTGGAATTGATAAGAAGCTTACCGGGGTGCTTAACGAAATGAGGGCTGATGGCACAATACAGAGCATAGCAGAGAAATATGGGGTTGACGTTAGTATGGCAGTATGGGGGAACTAATGGAAGATAAGAGTAGAATATGGGGCATATCAGATGTTAAAGCATTTTTGATTTCAATAATTACAGGATTTATATTGTTGACAATAGTAGCTGTTATATTTACCGAAATAAGCAATGAAACGGTTAATAAGACAGCAGACAGGGTGCTGGATTTTGTGCAGACAAGAGTTAATACATATGAATACTTTATACAGAATGATAAAGTGAAAAGCTTGTACAGGCTTTCTGATAAGACACAGGAATTAGTAAGGTGTATGCAATATGAAGATGATATTGATACATTTTTAGATGAATATATGTATAACCAGAGACTTGACGGAATAGTTGTTCTTGACGGAGAGGGTGAATGTGAATATTACAGGGGAATAGAATATACAGATGTTGATTCAGTTATAGACGACAGTAATGTAAAAGATGTCATTGAACACCCACAGAAGGTATATATAACAAGAGTTAATGTCCGGTCAGGGAGCATAACATATACTGAAAGCCAGAATGAGGAATTTTCCGATATTGCTGTAGCGGCAAGAAAAGATACAAAAGGTGCAGTTATTACATATGTGAAGAAGGAAAGCTATGATAATAGTGGAGATATAAGCATTGACAGGCTCATATCAGGCTTTGAGTTTGATATGGATGGGATTGTGTATATATCAGATGAGAACAAGGTGCTTAATTCCAATGACGAGGAGCTTCAGGGACTTGATATGAAGGCACTGAGACAGAAATATGACGGGGCATGGAAAGAAAATGATAATGGCATTATAGCTGTACCATACAAAAATGATTATTACTATGGCAAGAGAAAGCAGATAGAGAATTATACAATATATGCGTTCTTTGCGGATAAGCAGGTATATGCTTTAAGAAACAGGGCGGTTGCTGCCGCATT
>ERZ779981.754-NODE-754-length-14428-cov-3.63703_pt1 | contig 14428 bp, 10 predicted proteins | sample MGYA00511182_ERZ779981 | MGnify/ENA primary metagenome ERZ779981 (study PRJEB29588, sample SAMEA2149539) | human gut metagenome | biome: human gut; feature: human-associated habitat; material: faeces | place: Denmark | collected 2008/2010 ... | reverse complement strand
TGGCTATTATAGAGGTTCGCATAAAATCCGTCCGCTGCAAGCAGGCTCTCATGATTGCCCTGCTCTATAATCTTTCCGTCTTTCATAACAAGGATAATATCCGCTTCCCTGATGGTAGACAGACGATGAGCCACTATAAAGCTTGTCCTGCCCTGCATCATGGTAAGGAATGCCTTCTGAATCTTAATCTCTGTACGTGTATCAATCGAAGATGTAGCCTCATCCAATATCAGCATAGGCGGCAAGCAGAGCATGACTCTTGTGATGCATAATAGCTGCTTCTGTCCCTGTGAAAGGCTGCCGCCGTCCTCACCGATTTCAGTATCATAGCCCTTCGGCAGACGTCTGATAAAGCTGTGGGCATGGGATGCCTTTGCTGCTGCAATGATTTCCTCATCTGTGGCATCAGGCTTTCCCATTATTATATTGTCACGGATTGTGCCCTTCTTGAGCCATGTCTCCTGAAGCACCATGCCATAGTTGTCACGAAGACTCGCGCGCGTGATTTTTTGGATATCGTGTCCGCTCACCTTAATTGTTCCACTTTTTACATCATAGAATCTCATAAGCAGATTGATAATAGTCGTCTTTCCACAGCCTGTCGGACCTACGATAGCCACGCGCTGTCCAGGCTTTACGTGGAGATTGAAATCCTCGATAAGCTTTTTATCCGGCACATATGAGAAATAAACATCCTCTATGTCCACACGGCCGTCTGCCTCATCGAGTGTTACCGCATCCGAAGCATCCGGTATCTCCTTTTTCTCCTCAATCAGCTCGAAGATACGAGCAGCACAGGCAAGTGCGTTCTGAAGCTCTGTGATGACACCCGATATCTCGTTGAACGGCTTGGTGTACTGGTTTGCATATGATAAAAAGCACGAAAGCTGTCCTACTGTAATTCCGCCGGTGAGTGCACTCATGGCACCAAAAATTCCGACTCCGGCATACACAAGACTGTTGACAAAACGTGTACACGGATTTGTAAGACTTGAGAAAAATGTTGCCCTCAGTGAGCATTTCTGTAATCTGTCATTTATCTCGTCAAACTGCTCAAGCGCCTCATCCTCATGGTTGAAGGCCTGTACGACCTTTTCATTTCCTACTATCTCGTCGATGAGTGATGTCTGCTCTCCCCTTGTTCTTGTCTGCAGCTGAAACATGGAATATGTCTTTTTAGTTATAAAGCTTGCCACAAAAAGTGACAGAGGTGTGATGAGCACTACAATGCATGATATCTTCACATCTATTGTAAGCATGAAAATAAGCGTACCTGCTATTGTTGCAATTCCTGTAAAGAGCTGCGTGAAGCCCATCAAAAGTCCCTCTGAAAATGTATCTACATCGGCGATGATACGGCTGACCATATCACCGTGTGAGTGGCTGTCAATATAGGAAAGTGGCATTTTTTCAATGTTTAAAAATGCATCACGCCTTATATCCCTCACTATGTTGTAGGTCATCCTGTTGTTGCAGATATTTGTAAGCCACTGAGCTGCTGCCGCTATGACGACTATTATTGCTGCTCTTGTGAGGATGGCTGTCATAGCTGTAAAATCAACCTTTCCTTTTCCTACGATCAAATCAATTGCGCGTCCTGTGAGGATTGGAAAATAAAGCGTAAGCGCCACTGTAACAACAGACAGGGCAAGTGAAATTACAAGCAAAGGAATATATTTCTTCATGTAGCTTAATACCTTGCGCATTGTGCCTGCTTTATTCATCTTCGCATTATCCGTAGCCATACTCTACACCTCCTTTTGTCTGGTCATATCCGACTCTTTTTTAAACTGTGAATCATATATCTCTTTGTAGGTCTCGCATGTCTCAAGCAGCTTTTCATGAGGTCCGAAGCCAACCATCTGTCCGTCGTCGAGCACTATGATATTGTCCGCAAACTGGATAGATGAGGTACGCTGTGACACGATAAATATTGTCTTGTCACCATGCATGCCCTTTAATGCCGCGCGAAGACTCGCATCTGTAGCAAAATCAAGTGCCGATGCACTGTCGTCAAGCATCAGTATGTCAGGATCCTTTACAACCGCCCTGGCAATTGTAAGACGCTGCTTCTGACCGCCTGATAAGTTCTTGCCGCCCTGCTCTATCATGTAGTCAAGGCCTCCCTCTTTACCCTTTACAACCTCTGTCGCCTGTGCTATATCGAGTGCCTTCCACATTTCCTCCTCTGTGGCATCATTTTTGCCCCAGCGCAGGTTGTCGGCTATCGTTCCTGCAAAAAGCACTGCCTTTTGCATTACAACACCGATTTTATCTCGAAGCTGCACTGCATCGTAGTCATTTATATCATTTCCCTGAATCCTTATAGTACCCTTTGTGGCATCATAAAACCTCGGGATAAGGTTTACAAGGCTTGATTTTCCTGAACCTGTACCACCGATGATTCCGATCGTCTGCCCCTTTTGCACTGTAAAGCTTATATCTGTGAGTGTCTCATCGGCCGCTCCCTCATAGGTCATGCAGACATGGTCAAACTCAACCTCAGGTGCGCCGTCCTTTGCATCAATGAGCTTAGGATTTTTCTCAGGAAGCTTTGATGGGATAGAAAGCACATCCGCTATACGATTACCGCACGCCACTGCCTTTGTCACCTGTACGATGAGGTTTGCAAGCTTTATCAGCTCGACAAGTATCTGTGACATGTAGTTTACAAGTGCCACAACCTCACCCTGTGTGAGGATTCCTGCGTATACCTGCTTGCCGCCTGATACGATAACTGCGATTGTTGCGATATTTATAATGATAAATGTCAGAGGATTGGTGAGTGCTGAGATTCGTCCTACAACCTGCTGCATATTGGTTAAAAATTCGTTGTCCCTGTTGAAGCTGTCAATCTCATCATTTTGCTTATTGAAAGCTCTTATAACCCTGGTTCCCTCTAAATTCTCCCTGGTGTGTGAAAGCACTGTGTCAAGAGAGCTCTGCACCTTTTTGTAAAGCGGAAGGCTTGCAGCCATAACTGAGAATACCACTATTGAAAGCAGAGGTATAGTAACAACAAAAACCATTGCCGCTCTTACATTTACTGTAAAAGCCATCGCCATAGCTCCGAATACAATAAATGGCGAGCGAAGGAAGAGTCGAAGCACCAGATTGACTCCTGACTGCACCTGGTTTATATCGCTTGTCATCCTCGTGATAAGTGTCGATGTGCCCACTGTATCCATCTTTGAGAATGACAGTGACTCTATCTTTTCAAACAATATATGGCGAAGTTTTGTGGAAAAACCAACTGCCGCCTTTGCCGCAAAATACTGTGCTGTGACCGAGCTTACCAGACCAACTGCCGCAAGCAGCACCAGCACACCTCCCATCTTCCATATATATGGCTTGTCCGAAGCCGTAATTCCGTTATCAATGATTGCCGCCATGACAAGCGGTACTATAAGCTCAAAGGATGCTTCCAGCAGCTTAAATAACGGAGCACAGATGCATTCCTTTTTGTACTCCTTCAAATATTTTAATATCTGTTTCATCTTTTCCCCTTTCAGATTTTATGTCGCCGATTACAGCTTCACTATTATAGATGATTTTTCTCATATATACAAGAAAAACGATACACTAAAAAACCAGTACCCTGCGGTACTGGTTTCATATATCAGCTCTTATGTATATGCTTCTTGATTGCTTCAAAGCTCTCAGGACTGATGACATGCTCTATACGGCATGCGTCCTCTGCTGCAATCTCCTTATCAACACCAAGCTTCTCAAGACACTCTGACAAAAGCTCATGTCTTTCGTATATCATCTCTGCTATCTGTCTTCCTGACTCTGTGAGTGTGATAAATCCTGCATCACTAACTGTGATATTGTTCTTCTCTCTAAGGTTTTTCATGGCTATACTCACGCTGGATTTCTTATATCCAAGCTCATTTGCTATATCAACTGAGCGTACCACAGGAAGCTTCTTGCTGAGAATAAGTATGGTCTCTAAATAGTTTTCTGATGATTCATTGTTTCGCATTTCGAATACCCCCGTGAGTTTATTTTCGTTCGTTTTAATTCAGTTATATTATTATAACATACATTTTATTGTTTGCAAAACTTTTCTTTTTGATTTGTACGTGATTTATAAAAATCCAAAAAAATATCAAAATCCCATATTTGTTATTGACTTCTAATTCACGTTAGTGTATACTAACTATCGAATCAGAAAACAAACGTATGCATGATATATTTCTAAATCTTGTATGCCATAAATGTTTAATTATATCAGATAAGACCGGCCGATCACCGGTCTTATTTATTTTAAAAATGTACATATTCAGCTTAAACGAGAGCTCTCTTTAACCTTTCCAGCCCTTCCATAAGCACTGCCCTAGGGCATGCGATATTCAATCTCACAAAGTAGCGTCCATTGCCTCCAAACTCAGCTCCCTCCGACAGATAAAGTCCTGTCTTTTCGCGAATCATCTGCGTAAATGCCACAGAATCATCTGTGAGTGCACTGCAGTCAAGCCACATGAGGTATGTCGCATCGGCATCCACTACATGTATCTGCGGCAGATTTTCTGCCACGAAGCTACAGACTTTTTTGCGGTTTTCCCAGAGATATTTTCTGAGCTCCTCAAGCCACGGCTCACCCTTTGTGAATGCCGCAACTGCTGCCGTGATGGCAAATGCGTTTGGCTCCGCCACCTCGTCTGTATTTAATGCGCGCCATACCTTGTGACGCAAAAATTTATTTGGCACCATCACTGCCGCAGTCTGTAAGCCTGCCATATTAAAGCACTTGGTCGGTGCAATACAGGTGATGCTTATATCGGCGCAGTCCTTTGATGCTGCCGCAAACGGCACGTATGATTTTCCCGGTGCTGTGATGTCGCAGTGTATCTCGTCTGATATGACCGTCACATTGTACTTCCTGCAGAGTGCACCTATTTTCGCAAGCTCATCCTTTGTCCAGATGATACCGCACGGATTGTGAGGGTTGCAAAATATCATAAGCGAGGTCTGTGGATTGGAAAGGTCATGCTCCAACCTGTCATAGTCCACAAAATATCTGCCGTTTTCATACCCAAGCGGGCTTTCCTGTACATTTACTCCGTTATTAAATATGGAATTAAAAAATATATTGTATACCGGTGTCATGATAAGCACATTTTCACCAGGTGTTGTGAGCTTTCGCACTGTAGATGATATGGCCGGTACGACCCCTGTGCAAAAAATCAGGCTGTCTCTTTTGATTTTAAGCCCATGGCGTCTGTCCCACCACGAAATATACGCATCATTCCACTCATCCGGAATGATGGAATAGCCAAACACTCCGTGAGAAACACGCTCTGATATTGCATCTATTATCTGTGGAGCTGTCTTAAAATCCATATCTGCTACCCACATCGGGAGCTCATTTTCTGCCACATCCCACTTTAGTGAGCCTGTATTTCTTCTGTCTACAACGGTGTCAAAATCATACATAGATTATTTTCCCTCACATATTATCTTAGTCTTTGATGGGTCAACTCTGTCCTTTTCGATAGTCAGTGTGCCAATCTCCTTTGCCCTTATCACTCCGCTTGTCGGATTTAAAACACTGTCCACCTTACTGCAAATCTCTGCATCTACCGAAGAATACTCAAATGCCAATGTAGTGTTTATGAGCTTACAGTTTTTCATAACGAGGTTGTCGATGTAGCAAAGCCCCTGCAAGCTCTCGATTGTACAGTTTATAAGTGTCAGATTCTTTGCATTCCAGCCAAGGTATTCACCTGTAATAAATGAATCGTAGACTGTGACATTTTCCGTATTCCAGAAGGCATCCTTTGAGATAAGCTTTGAATCGTGCACCTCTACATTCCTTGAGCCGTCAAACGAATAGTTGCCGACAAGCTGGAAATTCTTCATGATAAGATTATTTGTATTCATGCCAAAATAATCTCCCTTTGCCGAGACATTCTCGATATCGACATGATCACAGCTCCAGAGGGTCTCCTGGGCATTTGGAAATGTCACATTTTTAAGCTTTAGGTTATTGCAGCGCCTGAAGTTCTTAGGTGCCTCAACTATTGAATCAGTGACAGAGATATTGTCAGTATACCAGACACCCGCACGCGCCATGTCAAACCATGTACAGTCCTTTACAGCTATGTCACTGCAATACCACAGCGGATATTTCCATCTAAAAAAACAGCCTGTCAGGCTAATGCCATGGCTCTCCTTAAGAGGTGACTCTCCGTCATCAAAAATTGTATCATATATATCCAGGTCGTTACTTGCAAACAGTGCTCTTTCGCCTGTCAGAAACTCCTGATGGATTTGTTTTCTTTCGCTCATTATATATACTCCTTTTTCCCGGTAATTCTAAATAGTTATCTGCCATAAAATCAAATAACCGCCGAGCACATAATATATGCAGCCCGACAGTTATCATTATACCCCAAACCATACTGAATTTATAGTATTTTATATAAGTTTAATATTACAAAATTAATATTAAGAGCATGATATTTACAGCTCAAGCCCGTCAAGTATGCTCTTAAGTGCATCAGCAGACTCCTTGAGCTTTAAAGCTTCCTCACCGTTTAACTCGATTGGGATATCGCTCTCCACTCCGTTTGCTCCAACGATTGCAGGCATTGAGAGAACCACACCGTCGATGCCGTACTGTCCGTGCATCATGTGTGAAACAGGAAGAATAGACTTCTCATCACGCATGATTACCTCGCAGATACGTCTGACCGACATAGCGATACCATAATATGTCGCATGCTTTCTGTTAATTATCTCGTAAGCACTGTTCTTTACGTTTGCAGCGATTTCCTCTGTATTCTCCTTGTGCTTGTAGTGACCTCTCATCTCGCACATCTTGTGAAGCTCCACTCCGGAAACATTGGCTGATGACCATGCAACCACCTCACTGTCTCCATGCTCACCTACGATAAATGCATGTACGCTTCGGCTGTCCACCTCAAGGTGCTCTCCAAGCGCGTACTTAAGTCTTGCACTGTCAAGCACGGTACCTGAACCGATGACACGCTCCTCAGGAAGTCCTGAAAGCTTCTGTGCCACCTGTGTTAAAATATCTACAGGGTTTGCAACGATAAGTAAGATTCCACCGAAATTTCTCTTTGCAATCTCCGGAATGATGCTCTTGAAGATTGCAACATTTTTATTTACCAGATCAAGTCTTGTCTCACCCGGCTTTTGGCCTGCACCAGCAGAAACAACAATGATAGCAGCATCTGCCACATCATCATAACCGCCTGCATATATCTTCATAGGTCTGGCAAAAGGAATACCGTGGCTTATATCCATCGCCTCTCCCTCAGCCTTGTCCTTATCAGCGTCAATGAGAACTATCTCAGAAAAAAGACCGCTCTGCATAAGTGCAAAAACTGATGCCGAACCAACGAATCCACATCCGATCATGACAGCCTTTCTTGGGTTTGTCTTAACAACTGCGCTAGTTTTATTGCTCATGTACGTTCCTCTCTTTCTTAAACTATAATTCAAATAGTTGCTTTTTATTATAACTATTCATCCCAAACACAAATTTTCAATATCTGCTTTGTTATCAGTAGTTCTGAATAATTATCTTTTATTTATATTATACCCGCATTGTACATATAATCCGTTGTAAAAACAACAAATTACTTGATAAAATACAATCAATAGCCCATTGTTCCCATTTTTATACAATTTTAATGCAGATTTTTACATAAAAAGTGCAGTACTAAAAAGCAAACCGGACCAATACAGCTGAATGAATTGTCATTTAGCATATTGATCCGGTTATATTAAAATGCTGTATCCGCTTATTTTGTACTTGAATTTCTGTACTCAAGCGGTGTCATTCCATACAGCTTCTTGAACTGTCTGTTAAAATGCTCCACGTTCTGATATCCTGCCTCGATTGCGATATTCTCAACAGTTGTGATGCTGTTTCTCAGCAGTGTGCGTGCCTTCTTCATCTTGGCATTGGTAACCAGCTCCCCGAAAGTCTTGCCTGACTTCTCCTTTATGTACTTGGAGATATACGGCTCTGTCAGGTTGAACTGTGCAGCCATGTCTGCAAGCGATACCGTCTTGTAGTTGGCCTGGATGAAGTTGAGCATGGCAATATAGCGCTCATCCTTCACGTGACTGTCAGCCTTGGTGGCAAGATAATGGTTTACCGCAACAACAAGCGCTCCGATTGATGCCTTGATGATATCCTCATCCACACCTGCGCCCCAGAACATACTGCCGTCAACTGTGATACCCACATATGCCATAGCCTTTGATGAAGATCCGTGTGAAAGCGCATGCTCCTCGTATACAGTGAGCTCAAAGCTGATGTCAAAATACTGCTTAATTATATTGCTGACTGCGTCGAGACGGCCATTTCCATTGGCATCTACCTTTCTGGTGCTGTCATTGTGTAAAATAACTGCCTCTGCGAAAATGCCGTTTACCTGCTTAAAGTGACACTCCGGTATAGTGAAATATGGATGAAAATCCACATAATTGTCTGTAAAGATACTGTGTACCCACTCAGGTGAAAGCTCCTTGTGCTCCTCGTCCGATACCTGCTTGACCATGTATCCGACCTGCTCTCTCATCTGCTGTGGCACATTGATACCGAAGCTCTGCTTAAGAATATATGCCACTCCGCCCTTTCCTGACTGGCTGTTGATACGGATAACATCAGCCTCGTATGTCCTGCCGACATCCTTTGGATCTATAGGCAGATATGGAACCGTCCACTTATCAAGCTTCTTTTCCTCTCTCCATGCCATGCCCTTTGAGATTGCATCCTGATGTGAGCCTGAAAAAGCAGAAAAAACAAGGTCTCCCGCATATGGCTGTCTCTCGCCTACCTTCATTCTGGTAAATGTCTCATACTTCTCCCTGATCTCAGGCAGATTTGAAAAATCAAGCTGTGGATCCACTCCGTGTGAGTAAAGATTCATGGCAAGTGTCACGATATCTACATTTCCTGTTCTCTCACCGTTTCCAAACAGCGTACCCTCTATCTCCTCAGCTCCTGCAAGCACACCAAGCTCTGATGTGGCAACACCGCAGCCTCTGTCATTATGAGGATGTAAGCAAAGCACTACTCCGTCCCTGTACTTGAGGTGCTTGTTGATATACTCTATCTGTGTGGCAAAAACATGTGGCATAGCATTCTCTACTGTTGTAGGGATATTGATGATGGCCTTATTATCAGCCTTTGGCTGCCATACATCAAGCACTGCGTTGCACACATCAACCGCATAATCCACCTCAGTGCCCGAAAAGCTCTCCGGTGAATACTGGAAACGGAAATTACCGTCAGTCTCTGCTGCAAGGTCTCTCAGTAAAATAGCTCCGTCAACTGCAAGCTGCTTTATCTCTTCCTTTGACTTCTTAAACACCTGCTCACGCTGTGCAACAGATGTGGAATTGTACAGATGTACAACTGCTCTCGGTGCTCCCTCAAGTGCCTTGAAGGTCTTCTTGATGATATGCTCTCTGGCCTGTGTCAGCACATGTATAGTGACATCATCAGGAATCATATCCCTCTCAATAAGAGCTCTCGTGAAATTGAACTCTGTCTCAGAAGCTGCCGGGAAACCTACCTCGATTTCCTTAAAACCTATATCTACAAGCATCTTAAAGAAGTCAAGCTTCTCCTCAAGACTCATCGGCTCGATCAGAGCCTGGTTGCCATCACGTAAATCAACCGAACACCACAGTGGTGCTTTATCTATATAATCCTTCTTAACCCAGTCATAAGTGCATTCAGGAGGCAGAAAATAACTGCGCTCGTATTTTTCATATCCTTTCATCTTAAAACCTCTTTTCGTTTGAACTGATATAATTGTAACACATAAGCGCAGTTATTGGAATGATTATATTTAATCACTTTGATTGATGTAATTTAATTTTTTATAAAAATATAATCAACTTTATTGATTTTGATTATTCTAATCAGATATTTAGGCTAAAATATCCGGCTAATCCTCTCTCTTATTACCCCAGAAAAACAATGCAACTGTTCCCGGACCTGTGTGGCTTCCTATAGTCGTACCGATATCATTTATCTCTACTTTTCCCTTCATCTTAGGGAAGGCAGCCTCTATCAGATCAGCTACGGCTTTAGCATCCTCATAGCATGCAGAATTTGATATATAGACCTTATCCGAATAATCGGCACCATCCTTGCAGAGTGCCTGCATCTTCACAAGCATCTCCTTTATTGCCTTCTTTTTGGTACGGATTTTCTCACGCACAATAAGCTTTCCCTCATTGCTCACATTCATGAAAGGACAGATATTAAGCACATTTCCCACGAATCCCGCGGTCTTTGAGATACGACCTCCCCTGATAAAAAATGTAAGGTCTGATGAGAAGAACCAGTGATTCACCTCAAGTCTGTGCTCCATGGTCCAATCAGCCAGTGTATCAATATCCATGCCGCTATCCCTAAGGTCAGCGAGCTTATCCATCAAAAGACCAAAGCCTGACGATGCTGCCAGCGAATCAATCACATATATCTTTCTGTCAGGGTATTCCTCCTTAAGAGCCTCCTTTGCAAGCCTTGCCGAGTTGACTGTACCTGATATACCTGAGCTTAGTGTACAGTGAAGCACATCATATCCCTCATCCAGAAACTGCCTGAAGTACTCCATGTACTCCTCCTGATTGATCTGCGAGGTCTTTGTCATGGCACCTGCCTCCATTGCCTTGTAGAAATCAGGCAGTGGCATGGACTGTCCTAAATCATCCATATACTCTTTACCGTCAAGCTCATAGTGAAAGCATGCGTACTTAATATTTCTCTCGAGCATATGCTCTCTGGTAAGATCTGCTGTTGAACAGCAGCTAATCACATAATTTGACATATTATTTTCCTTTACCTTTTGACCTTTTATCATTATATGTAGTCAGATACATATGGTATCTCATGATATAAAATATCGTCAAGCTTTGCAACAGCATCATACGTAGCCTGTATTTTGCCCATCTGCAAAAGCTTCTCAGCACTCTTGTAGCCTAAAAGCAGTGTGGTAAACGTGCCAATAGACATGCTTAGGTGATGCTGTGGCTTTTTGTCGGTGAGAGTACAATGACCTCCCTCAAAATCAATGACAAATGTGCCATTGTTCCACGGCAGAAGCTCATCTTCTATCTCGAAGCTAAAGCAGCCGCCCGGACCATCAGGGTCACAGTTGTACTGTGAAATAAACTGCGCCACGTCGATGATTCTGCCCATGGCGTATGGTCTTATTGTCTCCTTTATATCACTGTCATCGAGCTCAAAAGCGATGGGCTCGCTGTAATAGTTGTTGCCTCTGACCTCATCAATCATGGAATCGTGCGCATGAATGTACTCCCACAGACCAAGCTGCGCCTCACGGTTTAAGTAGATGAGCTCCTTGATGTGCATGACATCGGAGCTGATAAGATACACCATATAGCCACACGGTTCATCATCCTCGTTATAGTAGATGGCGACCATCGTATCGTCCTCATCCCAGCGGAAGTACTCCTCCCAAGCCAGATTGTTTCTGTACAGACAGCCGTGAGTCTTTGCAGCAAAGTGAGTATGAAGCTTCTTAAACTGCTCGTCATCCCACTGCACACGGCGCACATAGCCCGGCTCCTTAAGCTTTGTAGGAATCTGTCTGTCCTTTATCACATATGTCATCTTGTTTGAGATAATCTCCCAGCCAAGTCCTCTGTAAAGAGGTATGGAGTATGGATACAAAAGGGCAAACGACTTGTTGCTATCGCGCATCCTCGTAAGACTCTTTCTCATAAGCTTTTTCATGATACCATGGCCTGTGTACTCAGGATACGTGCACACACTTGTGACAAAGCCTACCTCGTAGCGCTCACCATATATATTCATATCGAGCGGATATACCGCAAACTGAGCCACAAGCTCCTCTTTTTTGTCTATGATATTGAAGCAGCCAAGCACATCAGCTCTCTCAAGCACCGGAAACTTCGACTGCTTGATTTCATCATCCTTCCAACCGGTCTCGGCAAGATCTGCCTCTGTTACCTGAAAAGCATAACGAAGCAGTGCATTGTATTCCTCCGCATCGTCCTTTGTCAATACTCTTATCTTAAATTCATCTGATTTAAAAGAATGCATAGTGTCCTTTCTCACATGTCTTTACTGTATGACCATACATATTTTCCGAAATAATCCTAAAAATATAATAGTCCCAAATTCCTAAAAAGTCAATCTTTTGACTCAATAATGATAAATTTTCCTCTATGGATATCAATCACTGCATAGTCATCAATTATTTCATTGGATATGCCAAGCGATGTAAATCTGTCAAAGGAATAATCCGTAACAGGATACTTAAAGCCTCTAAGGCTCACCTCATTGTCGTCTGTCACTGCTATAAGCGAGACAAACCTGCCATACTGGGCTGATTTTTCAATGGTTACGGGCTTATCCGACATCCTTATACGGTTGTTTGTGTCGATAATGCTGATATCAGTTCCACTTTCCAATCCTATTCCCAAAAGTGAAATATTGCCGAGCACATGGTCTATTCTGCTTCCTGTTGCTCCAAGCATCACTATGCTTCGTGCACCCTCTCTTATGGCAAGTCTTATGGCATACTCTGTATCAGTATCATCCTTTATGGGATTGAGCCTGTGTATCTCGGTCTGTCCCTTTCTCTCAAAAAACTCCAATGCCTTTGTCGTGGCTGAATCGAAATCACCTACAATTATATCAGGCGTGACACCGTTTTCGTACAGGAAATCCATTCCGCTGTCAGCCGCAATTATGGCATCTATTCCGTCAGTCTTTATCTCATTTAAGCCGAATTCCTTATCTGTTTTTCCACCACATACAATCAAATACTTCATTTTGTCCACCTTCTTATAAATAACATATCCACATTTGCTACCGCCCCGGAAGCATTTCCGTTTTAACCTGCATCTGTTACATCATGATATTCAGAAAACCATTTACATTTTCTTCTATATCTCCGTTAAACACCGCACTTCCCGCAACAATGATATTGGCTCCTGCTGCAAGCAGTGTCTCCACGTTCTCAAGATTAACACCACCGTCCACCTCGATATCAGCCTTATTTGCGGTTTTCTCAAGAAGTGCCTTTAAGTCGCGCACCTTGTCTACAGTGTACGGAATAAGCTTTTGTCCTCCAAAGCCCGGATTTACAGTCATGATAAGCACCATGTCCACCTTGGGAAGCACATACTCTATGGCTGAGAGCGGAGTAGCCGGATTTAATGCTACACCTGCCAGTATGCCCTTTTCCTTTATTGCCTCGATTGTCCTGTCAAGATGCTTACATGCCTCCGCATGGACTGTGATGATATCTGCTCCTGCTGTCGCAAAATCATCTATATATCTGACCGGCTCATCTATCATCAGATGCACATCAAACATACGCTCTGTGCACTTTCTGATCGTCTTTATGACCGGCAGTCCTATTGATATGCTGGGAACGAAGCTGCCGTCCATAACATCTATATGCACATACTGTGCTCCGGCCTCATCAAGCTGCTTAAGCTGCTCTCCGAGTATTGAATAATCCGCTGATAAAATTGATGGTGATAAACAGTTCATGTTTTCCTCCGTTTGATTATGCTTTAAATTAATACTTTTGTCTGTTTTTAAGCTCCTCATATAAAAGCTTATAATTATCATACCGCACCTGCGATATTTTCCCATCTGCAAGAGCTTCCTTCACGCCGCAGTCCGGCTCATTTATATGACTGCAGCCCTGAAACCTGCAATATGGCTCATATTCTACAAACTCCGGATAACATGTCCACAGATCTTCCTTTTCAAAGCCCGGCACATCCATCGAGCTAAAGCCGGGTGTATCCATGATATACGTGCCATCCTTTATCGGGATAATCTCAGAATGTCTGGTCGTATGCTTTCCGCGCTCTATTTTCTCACTTATATGTCCGGTCTCCATCTGCACATCATCCTGCAGACAGTTGATGATAGATGACTTGCCAACTCCCGAGGGACCTGCAACCGTGGTCGTCCTTCCCTCTAAAATGTGCTTTATCTCATCTATGCCCTCACCTGTTTTCGTGCTGGTAAAAAGCACTCTATAGCCAGCCGGCTCGTATATGCTTTTAAGCTCCTGCTGCTCTTTAGGTGTGATTAAGTCCTTTTTGTTGAAGCATATGGTAACCGGGACATGCTGGTACTCCATCATACACAAAAACCTATCAAGCAGGTTGAAATTGGGATCCGGCTTTGCGGATGCAAAAATAACCAGGGCCATGTCTATATTGGACACAGCCGGCCTGATAAGTTCGTTTTTCCGTGGCAGTATACGCTCGACATTGCCTATGTGCTTTTCATCATCGAGGACTGCTATGTCGACGATATCGCCAACCAGCGGCTTTATCTTTTGTTTTCTGAAGGTGCCTTTTGCTTTGCACTCGTAGAGAGTGCCGCCTGTGGCAGGTTGTGTTTCTTCTTTTTCTT
>ERZ779981.734-NODE-734-length-14685-cov-4.24668_pt1 | contig 14685 bp, 8 predicted proteins | sample MGYA00511182_ERZ779981 | MGnify/ENA primary metagenome ERZ779981 (study PRJEB29588, sample SAMEA2149539) | human gut metagenome | biome: human gut; feature: human-associated habitat; material: faeces | place: Denmark | collected 2008/2010 ... | reverse complement strand
CTTGAAAACCGTTGTACCGCGAGGTACCCGGGGTTCGAATCCCTGTCTCTCCGCCAATGACTGATAATCAACAGTTTAAAGCTATTACACCCAGCTTTACCTTCAGTAAAGCTGGGTGTATTTTTTTATCCCTGAAGTACAAAGCCTTTCAAAGAGTCCGGCTCCATATACAAACAGGGCTGTCTCAATTACAATTCAATTGCACTGAGACAGCCCTCTTCATTTATCATTTAAAAGATCATTCCACTTTCTTCAAGGATTCGGGCACATATTCAAACTTACCGGTAGCTACCACCTTATACTGAATCGTCCAGGTTACCGTCGCACTACCATCGTAAATTCCAAAATTAATCGTATAAATCACATCAATGCCGTCCACCGGAGTGACAGAACCGTAGAGAGCTTCCAACGCATGCGGGAAAGCTTCCGGCAGACGCTCCCACATCAGTTTCTCAATGTCAGAGTCGCTCATGTCATTATAAGTTCCCTGCCCTTTCCATGCGCTCACACGGAAGTCAAAATTATTCTGATAAGCTGAGCCACCATAATAATAATCATTGTTGCCATACCCTGTGACATATTTAGGATAATTTTCCTTTACCCAATCTGTGATTGCCTGATAGAAAGCAGAGACTTCTGTATTTCCCTTTTCTACCGGCAAATCGATTACCGTGCTGGGGTCATAGTTCCACTTGCCATTCGTCAACACAAACTGATTAGTGAGCACCTGCACTGTAGTAGTGGCCCATTTGCCAGCCTGCATCATATAAGTAGCACATTTCACACTGTTACTCTTTCCGTCATAGTACTTGTAGGCCACCGTATACTGATCTTCTTCCTGTGCATAAGGATAGCGTTGTGACAGGTAAACAGGCAAATAATTGTCGGGGGCCATGGAGCTGTCCAAGTTTCCATAGTTGCTTCCCATAGCCTTATAGTCTGCCGCATCCAAAGAAAGAGCGCCGGTAAACAGTTTCCAGTCGGTTCCATTGAACTGGAAGAGGTCACTCACTTGAGCAGACTCCAAATCACTGGTTCCTGCCGTCTTCTTCACTACCACATTATCAACTCGCACAGTAGTAGTCGCATTGTCTGAATTGCCGTTGTAACGGAATGCAAAATAAACCTTCTTGCCAGCCAAGGTAGAAAGATCATAATCACATACATTAGCCAATGTTCCATAAGTCTCATCGGGAACCGGTATGTTCACTGCAGACGTAATATCAGTCCAAGTAGCGGCAGCAATAGCTTCCTTCGTAAAATCTGACAAATTCTCACTGTAAAGCACTGACAGACGGCCACCTTCTGCCTTATAATTTCCATAGCAGGCATCAAAAGTGAGTTTCATACCCGACTCAATGGCAATGGCTGGTGTAATCATATAAGACTCCAATAGGCCATCGTGCTTGTAAGCACTCTGCTGCATGAACATATTACCACTATACGATTTTGCCTGCCAAGCATACGTACCTACGGTAACCACATTGTGCCAACCGTCGATAGCCACATTCTCCCCATTTGTCTGTCCGTCGAAGCCCTCGTTCAAAGCCGGAGCGTCCCCGCTCGGTTCCTGTTCCGAATAATTGTAGTCCACCAATACCATGTCCCCATTGGCCGCTTCCGGATACTTAGTTTTCAAGATACCCGGTACATGCTTGGAAGCACTTTCCACAGGAGTGAAGAAAGCATTCTTGGCACCACCCCATGCCGTTTCATAGTCCTCATTGCTGACACTATAGATAGAAGCTGCATTAAGCGCCTTTTCCGTAGCAGTAGATGCCCTCCGCTGGCTATAAGTAACCTTGATTGCAGAACCGTCATCCCCTGTATACCAGGTAGCGGCCAGAAAAGCAGGAATATATTCCGTACCCGGCAATTCATCGGTAAAGGTCAGTGAGGTCTTCAGCGCCGACAGTTCGCCGGAAAGACCGGCAGCTTCAGCAAGCGCCTTGTTGGTACTATTGTTGGCAATTGTTGCATAATCTGCATCCGTCAGAGTATAGTCTTTCTTAAAGACATTGGTAGGGCGAGTCATTTCGTCCAGTCCCTCAAAATTATCTTCATTATAATCGCAGGCACCTAACACAAGCAACGATGCCATTGCGGGGATTATATAGTTTCTTTTCATAAATTCCACCAACTTTAGAGATTAAAAATTAAGTTTCAGTCTCACGCTGTAAGTACGGCCCCATGCATAGAACACACGAGCATCCTTCCAAGTGTGTGAAGCACCGTCAATGGCATCCGTGATATATTCCTGATTGAATACATTGTCGATGTTACCATAAAGTGTCGCACTGATCTTTCCGATGTTGAAACGATATCTGGCGCTCAGGTCGAAAACATTTGCATCCGGCATCTTCCAAGGATCGTCATAAGACTTCTCCCCGTTGGCCACCAAATCATTGGAGTTGAACGACCATTCCGCATAGTTCCGGCCATAATAGTTCCAGTCCACACCCACGCTCAGGTCTTTAGTAATCTTGGCATCCAGTCCCAGAGCCGCAGTAGTCTGAGCCGAGTTACCCACTTTAGTACCATTCAGATGGATTGTCATTGAAGCATGGTCTTCAGCTTGAATACCTGAAGCATGCGTAATCTCTCCCTGATTTGTCCAGCTCTTTACAGGCTGTCCGGTTGAATCGTAGAAATAGCCCTTGGCATCACAGTCCCAACGCCAGAAACCCATAGAGAACATACCACGCACATCCAGCCAGTTGAACGGTTTCGCCACGAAATCCAGTTCCACACCCTGGTGAATCGCATTGACTCCACTCATGTTAATGCTGATACGGTCTACAAAAACACCTTCCCCATTCTTCAAATCGATACCACGGCTCATGGTCTTGTTCATCCACTTGGTGTGATACAGGTTCAGGTTTGCCGTCAGGAATTTAGAACGGAAGCCATAGCCCAATTCTGCCGAGAATACTTTCTCATTTACCGCATCCGGGTTGGTCAGGTTACTTGTAGTAGACTGCAGGAAAGCACCTCCCGAGAAGAAAGGAGCACGGCTGATGTAACCGACATTGGCAAACAGATTATGATTTTCAGTCAGGTTGTAGTTCAAACCACCTTTCACTGTCCAGCCCAGGAAGTTGACAGTTTCTGATTTTGCATGAGCCGCATCATAGTAGAAGCGGTCGTAACGCCAGTAACCCGTATTTGAAATAGAACCGGCCACAAATGCACTCAGCTTATCCTTATTGTATTCAGCCTGTGCAAAAACTCCTTCCTGTACCGTATATCCATCGTAATCGCGATAAACCACATCACCTACCTGCAGCTTCTGATTAACAAAAGCACTTCCGGCAGCCGCAGCGGCATTGTTGGCCACCAGTACATTCTGGCGAGATGAAGAGTCTACAAAATAATCGCCTCCATAAAGGTCGCAAAGTTCATTGGTATGTACACCTTTATAATAACGGAAGTCTACACCCCCATAAAAGTCAATATTCTTACCGAACTTCGTCGTATAAGTAGAAAGCAAACCAATCCAGGTATGTTTGTTGTAAGACTTTGACATGGCCATTCTGGAACCGTTTTCGCTTTCCTGATTCAATTTATAAACCTCATCGTAAGCAAACGTTCCATCCTCGTGACGGAAAGTCGTATTCAACGTACCATAAGAAGCGCCATACCAGTTACTCCGGTCGGTCGATTCCAGTCCCTGTCCGGCATATCCATATCCATTACCGATAGAAGCATAAAGTGCTGTACTCAAAGATGATTTTTCATCAATCTGCCACAAATGATTCAATGAAAGCTGAGGTTTATGATAAGCATTGCGGGCAGAAGTTTTTCTCTCCCCATTCAAACCATAGCCATAAGTAGGGTTATACTTATATGGGCTGTCTCCGTTCATGTATTTCTTGGCAAGTGTCTGCCAGCCTTCGATGGTCAGTCCGTCGTTGTTGTTACGCTGGTTGTGCCACTGGGGAGCTCCGAAAGCCGTAAACGACAGCTGATGATTGTCATTGATACGCTTTGCAATGTTGATGAACCAGTTGTAAGCTTCATATTCCGTTCCTTGGATATATCCGTCAGCCCAAGTCTTGGCACCCAACAATGTCAAGGCCCATCCCGACTTGCTCATACCGGTCGACACATTGAACATGATTTTATTGTATCCGTCATTTCCCATCGCATAAGAAACGGAACCCCCTTTCTTGGCCTCTACCGAATTGGTCACAATATTGATAGAACCACCTACTGAAGGAGCTGACACTTTGGAGGCTCCCAAACCACGTTGCGTCTGCATACTGCGGGTCACGTCAGAGAGTCCGGCCCAGTTGGACCAATAAACGCCACCCCATTCCATGTCGTTCATCGGCACACCGTTTATCATCACCGCAATATTTTCCGATTCAAAACCGCGCATATTGATACGAGAATCACCGAAACCTCCTCCCTGTTTGGTGGCGTAGACTCCAGGCGTGGACTTCAGAATTTCCGGAAACTCCTTTGTACCGAGTTTCTCTTCAATGAATACCGGCGCCACTGTCGATACAGCCACCGGAGTTTTACGGGCAATGGCCACCGAAGAAGTGACGACAACATCGTTCAACATAACAGCATCCGGCTGCATTTTAATCACACCCAAATCGACAGAAGTGCCCTTCCGGGTAATCTTCTGTTTCAGGTCTTTGTAGCCTACATACTTAAACACCAATGTAGAATTAGCAGCCACACTTTGCTTGAAGTAGCCGTCAATGTCGGTCACTGAACCTTGTGACAGACCTTCCACTATAACGGCGGCACCGACCAAAGGTTCGCCCGTTTCTGAGTCAACAAGCTGACCTTTCACTGTAGTAGTCTGAGCGAAAGCAGACATACTGCATACAGCCATCACGGCCATCAACAGGAAATGAATTAGGTTTCTTTTCATAATTCTGTTTTTAGTTAAAAGAATAGTGTTAATTGAACATTAATAAATGTTTCTTAGTGCAAAGATAACGAATATGATTCGAATAAATATTACATTTACACAAGATTTTTTAGAAAATAAAAAACTTTTCTTTATCAGTTTGTAGATACCTCCCCTACATTTTTAATCTTTTTCTTTTCCCAACACAAAGCTTTCCTTATATTTACGCAAACAATTAAACCTGAATCCACATGAAAAATAGAATGGTCCTACTGGCATTGGCCGCCACTTCATGGCTGGTCACTACAGCAAACACACCTGTTTCGAAAAGCATAGAGAACCCCTTCATCGAGTCTGCCAACACCATGACGCTCGACATTGCGAAAGTGGAACTGAGCGACACAGCCACGGTGCTCTATACGGACGCCTATTTCCGCCCGCACTACTGGATTAAAATCAGTTCCGAATCTTACCTGCAAGCCGACGGCAAGAAATATGCCTTGAAAGGCACGCAGGGCATTGAAGCCGATTCTCTTTTCTGGATGCCCGAAACGGGAGAAGCCTCCTTCCGGCTGAGCTTTGACCCCCTCCCCCGCGACACACGTTCGTTCGACTTCATCGAATCCGATTGCGACGAGTGCTTCAAGCTGTTCGGCATTGACCTGACGGGAAAGAAGGCTCTCGACCGCCCGGCCGATATTCCTGCCGAAGTAATCCGTACTTCGGAAACCGTCCCCGATGTTATGCCCGACCCTCAGTTCAAGGTGGGTGAAACGGTGGTACACATGCACCTTTCAGGCTATCGGAAAGAGTTGGCCAAGGAAGCCGATATTTACCTCAATACGCTAATGAATGGCCAGCAGCCTTATAAGACCACCATCGACTCTATGGGTATGGCTGAATTCAAGTTCTGGCAATACGGGCCTGCACAAGCTTTAATCAGCGTAGGCATGATAAATAAACAAATATGGTTGGCACCGGGTGAGGAAATAGACCTCTATGTGGACATGCGGCACAGCGGGCAGTATATTCTGAAGCGTCGAACAGAAAAGAAACAGTTGCCGACATTCAAGAGCATTCCTTTCTGTTACTACTCAGGTACATACGCCAGACTATCAGCTCCGTCTTTGTATTCAGACAAGTATTATGGCATGGATTTGTACACAGGCGAGTTTGCCGACTACAAAATGACGGCTGCCGAATACACACAGCATGTCATCAGTAGTTATCAGGCACTTTCAGACAGTATTGCTCAAAGTAAGCTACCGTCTATAGGTAAGGAACTGGCCTTAATTAATTTAAAGCAGGAGGCAGTCGAGGCCATGGCAAAAGGCGACTGGTTCCGCGAACATAATTACAGAAAAATACATAACCAATGGGAGCGCTCAAAACCCCTGAACATCAAAATCGACCCACTGACAGCTGAAAATCGTGCGGAATTGTGCAAACTTTTCTCCATTGCCGACCCCAAGCTGCTGATGGGAAAGGATTTGATAAGTTATGTATCAGCTGTATCTAGCCCTGATATCGCATGGCCTAAAGAAGCGGGCTTGGAAGGCACCTTTGCCTCCGAATTGAAACTAGTGTTGCCTTTGACACAGAAAGCTTCAAACGCTGTCCTCACTGAGGACGACCTGAAAAAACTGGATGATGTACAGAATCCTTTCTGGCGTGAAGCCTTGCTGAAGATGCAAGAAAACGCGCAAATCGCACTCAAAGCCGTAGAGGGAAAAGCCGTCATCGAAAAGACACCTGAAGTAGCCCCGGACAAGCTCTTCGAAGCCCTCATCGCGCCTTACAAGGGAAAAGTCATCCTGGTGGATTTCTGGAACACCTGGTGCGGGCCTTGCCGCATGGCCATCCGTGCCAACGAGCCGCTGAAGGAGCAGGAACTGAAGAGCGAGAATCTGGTATGGATTTACCTTGCCAACGAAACGTCTCCCCTCGTCACTTACAAACAGGCGATTCCAAACATCAAGGGGAAACATTTCCGCCTGAACGACGAGCAATGGAAGTATCTCTGCGAACAGTTCAAGATTGACGGCATTCCTTCGTATGTGCTGGTGGACAAGTCCGGACACTATCAGCTCCGCAACGATTTCCGCAACCACGAAGTCATGAAGAATACCTTAAAGAAAATGATTGAATAACCTCAAGTGTATCGAAGACGAAAGCGACACATGCCGTAAATAGCCGAAAAAGCCAACCCATTCACGCACAAAACAAGGTGAATGGGTTGGCTTTTTCGGCTATTCCATATAAAGAAGGTTTGAGCGGATTGGACCAGAGAAAGAGCCATCCGCTTTAAAGGCAGTTTCAACACACAAAAACAACCTTACCCACTTTCAAGCATAAAAACGGGAGCCTCGTGGATTTATCTCAAATAATAAGGTTTATGATAGGAGCAATAAGCAGAACCGTCGGTTGCCCGTTCTGTACAATTAGGATAGATACATTGGTGACTCCCTAATATCATGTCCAAAATGGTGGAACACGAAGAGCATAGCAACGATACGCCCAAGCCTATCAATAAAATCATCATTTTCTTTTTCATGGTATTGATAATATAAGGTTATTATTTTTCATTGGATGCACTCTACCTTACTTTATCCACTCCCGCCCCAAACTCAAGGTGCAGAGCGACTCGATGCGGATAGTGAAATTTCCCAAGCTGTTGGGCACATAGGGATACAAATCCTGATTCGTGCTGGAGTATGGAAGGTACTGCACCTTCATCTCCCGGATAGTACCCCACTTGTCGTAACGGCCATCGTTGTTGTCCACCATGTAAAGGGTATCAATCAGTCCGTTCTCATCGAACTTCACGCCCCATAGCGTTACGGCATGGGTAGACCAGGCTCTTCCGATATTCACGATAAACAAGATGCCCTGCTGCGAAATCAAAGCTTGCTTGACAATCGCATTGAAACGGTCACGCATCAGGTTTATGCCCACATATTCCGCACCCAATGAATGCGTACCCAGCTGCTCACGGAAGAATCCGGCATAAGGGTCCGGTTGATCGGTATCATACATTTTCCGGTGAAACACCCCGTTGAAGAACCAGTTGATGGCCTTCAGCGGACAATCTCCCTGATTGGGAAAACGGTTCTTGAACAACTGGAAAACCTCGCTGTGCAGCATATCGTCAGGCACCGCCTTCGGTCCCTTGTAAGCTTTCACAGCCTCCGTTTCCTTGTTCTGCTGGAGCCACCAGTGAATCAGGTTCGAAGTAGCCGCCGCCCAACACATCAGTCCGTCACCACTGGACGACACATCCGAAGGATTCACCTTGTTGCAATCGAACCATCCGCAGCCCTCCGTCCAAGACAACTGGGTATGGTCTTCTTCCCACTGCTCTTCGGCTGGTTCCTTCAATCCATACACCCAACGGGTAGTTCCCGCAAAGGCATCCGGCGTGTTTCCCTTTTGCAAGTTTAACCGATAAGTCGTTTCCTTTCCTGCCTCCAACCGATTGAACGGCTTCCCGTCTACAGTCTCAGGTACCTTCACCGTAGTTTCCTGTCCGTCGATACGGATGCAAATCCAGCCTTCGGCACGTAACGCCTCCGTCTCCTGCGGACATACCAAAGCCATCCATACCCCATCGGCCTGACGGGCCATCTTCACCCATTGATAATCAGACGGGGTCTTCAGTGTCCCATCGGACAGGTTGAACGAAAGCTGACAAGGCGTATAAACCTTCACTTCCGCCTGCTGCAACTGCTCCTCAGAATACGATGCATCCTTGCTCTCCAGCACCAGACGCAACCGATGCAATGTATGGGCGAAATGGAGCTGCACTTTTCGGCCAGCCTGCACACGAGCCTGTGCCCACAACAAATCCGAACGACGATATTCCATCCCCTGTTGGTCGGCAGCTAACGTATGGAGATAGTCGGACGAAGCCTGACCGGCCTGATGCAGACGAAGCGCAGGAGCCACGTACCAAGCTGTAAACTCCACGTCCTCTCCCACTTCCGCCCAATATAACTCAGGCATCCACTTCCCGTTTGACAAATGCAAAGTATAATGCTGCGAGCGCCCATCCTTCGCGTTGCGGGCATACACCACCACCGTATCTCCCTCTTCAAAACGACCACTCCCGTCGGTACTCAGCACAGCCCGTGAACCCTCCAACAGCATATCAAAGTCCACCGGACCAGCGGATGGTTGTTCCATCCCGTTCTCCGGCAGGTTGCTGTTACACGAAGTCACACAAAGCGTCCACAGAGCCACGTTCAACAAAGTGGCAAGAAAGAAGATTTTTTTCATTCAGTCAAATTAATAAGAAGTATATAATTTAAGTCAAGTTTGTATGAGTATACAACAAAAAACGTTTGAAAAGGATTTTGCCCTGCTTCTGATTTTAATATTAATTAGGAGATTCCCCTAAACGACTATTCCTAATTTCCACAACCTCCCGACAAAAACACCTCGACACGTTCGTGCGGAGACCTCGTCACGTACGTGATGAGAAGTCGACACGTACGTGATGAGAGGTCGGCTCGTTCGTGCCAAGGTATTTATGGTACTACATTCTGAGAAAAAAGAAGAACAACATAAGAATAATCTTCTTATCTTTAGGGCACAAAAAACGAGAACGATGAACAAAGATGACTTGCTGGAACTAAAAACCCGCATGGAGAATGCGCTGGAGAATGATTTGCTGGAAGACGAAAGTTTCGATATCAACGAATTTGAAGAAGAAGTCTGCACGATAGAACAAGACCTGGAGGACTACCTGCCCGCAGCCCGTGATGCGGAACGCAAACTGATTAACAATATTCTCCGACTGATTACCAAGGTAAAAAACGAATATGAGTTTTTCGACGCGGAAGCGGAACGCAGGGCTATGTTTCCCAACGGGGAGGATGATTACTAACCCTTACAGCCATAACCCCGAGCCGAGAGCATAGCTGTACAAAACACAGTTTGCTCTTCCATGCAGACGGAAAAGTCGATAAAACAAACCAATAAAAAAACAGCATAAACCGGTAAAATATTCCGATTTGTATACTGTTTTTATTCTTATATAAGGGAGCTATTTTATAACGAAAGACGAAAATGGGTTGACGAAAAACTGAGTTCCCTTCAGGAAAATCATTTTTTGTTTTCTACGGCTTTGGCAGTTATTTCTATTTGTTCGGCAATGGTTGCTACACTTAGAGTGGATTATCCCGAGATAGCAGAACTATGATTTTTAACTTATTTGTATTTCCCTATTTTTCGCTATCGTAAATGACATCAAGTAATTCATTTGCAAGTTTTTCATCTGTGATTTTAATAATGTTGTCTTCCTCTGTTACATAGCCAAGTATATTGATACTGCCATACCAGACCGTGAACCCATCTATGATACATGAGGATAAGGATAGCTTAGGTACAATCTTTACATATAATCCCAAACTTTTTAGATAATTCGTCTGACTGCTTTCCTCTGATGTAAGAATTGCCACCTGAATACCACTTGTATGAAGCTCTCTGAACATTTTAACAAATATGTTTCGTTCTGTACGATAGAGTTTTGGAGAGGATATGACAATAGATTGTTTTGAACTTTTCAAATTTTGCATAAATGCCAAGCGAAATGTGTTGCCATTGAAAATCTGTCCTTCATATGATGATATTTGTAAGTCATCTGTATTATCAAACAGCGTCTGAGTATCTTTTGACAGTACACGATAACCGATGGCAGAGTATCCTTTCAGGCGTTTACGATACATATTCTCACAAACAGGTTCGTGTATATCAATATAGTCATAAATACGAACATCTTTCTTGCCCTCATTCTCACGGTGCAAACGTCCGGCATATTGTGCCACCAATCCTTTCCATGAGATTGGTAGTGCCAAAAACAGTGTATCAAGTCGTGGATAGTCAAATCCCTCTCCCACATATTTTCCCGTGGCTACTATTACAAGAGGGGTATCTTTGGGTATATCCTGTAACTTTTGCAGCGTTTCTCTCTTGTTCTTTGCAGCCCCTTCTCCTGTGAGTTGTATGATGTTGATGATATGCTGCTTCAACATTCTGGCAAGCGACTCTACATGAGAAGTTCTGGCGGTCAGTATTATAGGCGTTCGACCTGCCGCTACAACATTAAGGACATCCTCTATTATAAGATTATTCCGTATTTCCGATTCAGCGAGGGATTGTGATAGTGCCGTAAACGATTGTTTGTCATCGGTAACAGGTCTATAAGATGTAAATCTCGGCACAAGATAACGCTGGAACGACTGCTTCTGTATCTGTGCCTTGGCATCAGCAGAAAAACGAATCGGACCGCATTGCATAAAGATAATAGGCTGCAAACCATCTTTGCGGATTGGAGTGGCAGTAAGTCCATAGACATAATGTGCCGTAACGTGTTTTAATACATTCTCAAATGTTATGGAAGATACGTGATGACACTCGTCTACAATGACCATCCCATATCCTTTTACAAAAGGCTTGACTCCGTCATTTTCAAAACACGACTGCATAAGGGCTATATCAATAACACCATGCAACGTGTTAGAGGTAGAATCAAGACACCCGACTGGAGAAAATGCCTTCTTCCTTCCTCGTTTCTTGGAAATCTCATCTTCTATAAAATTTATGTCAAGAAATTCAGACAGACGTTCATGCCATTGCATAAGCAATGCCTTGGAGTGTACCAGAATAAGTGTATTTGTCTTTCTTCGGGCAATCAGAGCCGCGGCTGTAACAGTTTTTCCAAAGGCTGTCGTTGCAGACAACACACCGTTGGGAAATGGCATGAGGGCATTGATAGCGTCCAACTGTTCATCACGTTCCTTTCCTTTGAATGTTACGCCAATAGGTTTACCATGATTTGTATTATCAATTATTTCATAATTAATCTTGAGGGAATACAGCATATCAATGATGGCATCCTCGCACCCTCGAGGCATTGCAAGATATTCATCGGTAAAATCTGCACGGCAGATAATACGAGGAATGTTATACGTAGAAATACGCATCGCCTGTTTGCTGTAAAAATCAGGATTTTTGAACGCAGCAATATGTTTCAAGTGATTGGTAACCTTATCAGAAATAGATTTTAAAGGGATATATATCCTGTCTGATTTATATATTATAAGCCTACCGTTAAAGTCTTCCTGGGTCACATCTTGTATGACTGGTATTTCCCACGGTTTATTTTCCGAAGAGGTAGCTAATGTTCCAAAATCTTCCTGCTGGTTCTGTGTCAATAATGCATCTACGGCACTTTCATCTATTTTTCTTACATTGTACAGGTATGACCATTGATCTCGGAATGGAAGAAACTGTTCATCCACAAAAACGCTGTTTCCTGCTTTTCTAGCTTTTCCCTGCAATGGCAATGCAATAAGATTGCCAAATCCACCTTCTGACACTTTGTCCTGATTGGGGAAGAAGCGATCGTATGAATCGAATGTAATTCTCCCATTACGCTTCATGGCTTCTGTAAGAATTGTATTGCCTAATTTCCTTGCCTTGTAGGCAGGTATAGGTTCATTAAAGAAAGTCCACACATGTGCACCATTACCAGAGCGTGAGCGTTCTATGCAGAAAGGGATTCTCCACTCTCTACAAATGGAACTAAATGCCAATACATCGTTCTTATATCCATGAGCACAATTCTTGTCATCAAAATCAACACATAGGAAAGAGCATTTATTATCAGAAGTAACGACATACAGACCGATAACATCACATCCGTTGTCATCTTTACCTTCCATATGTCGGTATATGTCTTGATTAGTTAATGGCGCAAAATTTCGGTTAGGACATTCTGCACATTTATGCTTTTTCTTATCACATATTCCTCTACGCCATTCGTTGATACAGACAGGTTGGTAACCACCCTTTTCTGTAGTTTTGCTGAACCACCGTCGTGCAAATACATCATTTCGCCCCTTGAAAAAGCTACGAAATAATGCAATTTTCTCATCAAGGGAGAGTTTGATTGGAGGGTATATTATGGAAGAAAATGCTGTACTTTCATCAGCACGTTTGATGAAGGAATACACTATACCATGCTGTGAAAGTATTGACTTCAGTTCTTCATTTTCGGCAAGCAGAGCATTGTATTTAATGACAAGCGCATTGTATTTCTCCTGAAAACTGTCCATCTGTTATTTTGTTGCCATTAAACCACACAGCAATGCAATTCCAAAACTCAGAAATGTTCCAGCAAGGACATATTCTGTTTTTGCTGTATCCGTGTCCTTGAATCGAAGTATGGATTTTGCCGCTATGATAAAACCGATTGCTTCATATTGTCCAATAATAACGAATATGATTGTCAGAATGCGCTCTAAATTTCCAATCAACGCTCCTGCATTTTTGATGTTTTCACAGGATTGTGTTTCTCCAACCTGATATTTCTTTAAGACCAGCTTAATCAGGATATTGGCAGGTTTAATGCACAATAATATCGCCAATATGAACAGAGGTATTGAGAAACTGTCATTGTAATCCATTGATTGGATTGGCAACTTTGTTGTAGTGTCAAAGGAAGACGCCACTATAATCAGTATAGACAAATGAGTAATCTGATCAATAACAAAACTCCATAACCCTTTGGGACTATATGTTTTGATCACATCTATTACCAAATGGAAGAAAGCAATGGTAAGAGCATAAAATTTGAAATCATAAATAGGAACAACTGCCCATGACACGGCACCAATAATAAGCGAATGCACATACAGGAACCAGCTTTTGAATTTCTTTTCCTCTTTCTGTGCACAGTATTTATCATTTTGCAGGTAAAAATCACCTATAACATGTGCCAATAGCAGACTTAAAAACAACCAACTATTCATATTCTTCAAAATTTACCTGTTCAAAATATTTTATGACTTCTTCTATACAATACCATTTTGTGGCCGTAGACGCATTATTTACACTGGCTTGGGATATACCTAATTTCTTGGCAATGTCTGCCTCTTTGAAACCAAGCAATTTATAGTAAACGACTTCACTTTGGCGCACAGTCATATCATTTAATATAGCATCGGTCAATAGGGCTATAGTTTGCAAGGGGGCAGATAATTGCTTTTTACTTGTATGGACAGACATCGTTCCCTTATTCAGGGAACTCATTCCCTCAAGCGCACGTCCTGACAGATATATGGCCTCACCATCCCAAATGCCTTGTTCGGTATCCACTATTCTCATACCTCCGATACCAATGGCTATACGTATTCCGTATGTATGGAAATTTTTCATCTTTTCATTCTTAGCTGTGGAAAAAGATTTGATACAGGATTTGATTATAAAGGCTATCCGGAATACGTTTGATACATTTTGCATTACACACTCTATATAGTCCCCTTTTATTTGGCGGCCTTCAAAATCAGGATAACTCACTTTTAGCAAGCCAAATAATGATTCTATCCTTTGCTTTAATCCTATAGTTTCATTCACAGACAAAGAAGTGGATGCTACTATATCCGCTGAAATTGTTGCAAACATATTATGGTTCATTGATTTGATAACAAAGATATGAATTTTCTTTTATTTCACCAAGAAATATAGGTTTAGTAGTCTATAATCGGGAAATATAGATAAATAAATCTATAATCCTATTTTATATACAAGATAACCTATAATAAGAATCTGCACATTTCCATAGACAAACAATGCAGATTAAGCAATCATTTTTGCCCGGACAAACTTCGTAGAAACGCTATATTCTGCTTCCGCCCAGAAACGAAAAAAGCCCTGATTCTGTTGTGAATCAGAGCTTTTCCTAATTTCGCTTTGTAAGTTTGCGGTGCGTACGGGACTCGACACACGCCTTCTTATCTTATTGATAGTCAATACTG
>ERZ779981.733-NODE-733-length-14694-cov-2.06052_pt1 | contig 14694 bp, 8 predicted proteins | sample MGYA00511182_ERZ779981 | MGnify/ENA primary metagenome ERZ779981 (study PRJEB29588, sample SAMEA2149539) | human gut metagenome | biome: human gut; feature: human-associated habitat; material: faeces | place: Denmark | collected 2008/2010 ... | reverse complement strand
GACGTGTTGGCTAGAGAGCTTTGTGAAAAATTGCAGGAGCAGTGCCTAGAAGAAAAGACACCAAATAATCAAGAAATCCTTTCATATATTGACAAAGTGGATGAATTTATGCAGCAGAAATATGCAGAATCTAAAAGAACGGTTTTGATTGCTAATCAGAAAAAATTGGATAATTGGCTGCAATTAAGAAAAGAGGAATATTTGCTCAGAGTCAAAGACACATCAGAATTAGATGAAATTAAAGATAAATATATAAATGAAAGTGATTTTAGACAGAAGATTGCATTAAAGAAACAAATAGAAATTTTAGAAGAACAGAAACAAAAAATGGTACGGGCATTTCATGATGAAATGTCGACATTGGAAGAAGAGGCTGTCAATATGCAGAAGCAGTTTGCAGAAGATATATTGGTAAAAACACAATTGGTAACAAAAATAGTGATTAAGTTTTAGGAGGCTACCATGGAGAAAAAAGGTAAGTTAGAATTAACATGGGTTGGTAAATATGAGGAAGAGAAACTTGAACCAAGAATATTAATTGAGGATAAATCAAAATCATATGGTGATCCAGATACAGAAAATATGCTGATTCATGGGGATAATTTGTTGGCACTAAAAGCCCTTGAGAGAGATTATGCTGGGGAGATAAAATGCGTATATATAGATCCTCCATATAATACAGGAAATGCATTCGAACATTATGATGACGATGTAGAACACTCGTTATGGTTGAATATGATTTATAAAAGAGTTCAAATACTTCATAAATTACTATCAAAAGATGGGACTCTCTGGATGAGCATAGATAGTACCGAAGGGCATTATCTGAAGGTTATGTGCGATGAAATATTTGGTAGAAGTAATTTTGTATCAGATATTACATATGAAAAGTCAAATGTAACGGGTCTTGGACAAGGTGGCGCAATATTTAATACAGGTGAAAAATTGTTGGTTTATAAAAAAGAAACAGTTGAATTGAATGAAGTATTGGCAACTGAAAAACTAACAAAAAAGACAATGCAAAGATATAGAAAATATATTAAATCAGAAGGTAGAAGAGAACTTGTAGATGAGTTTGAATCAGCTTCTAATGGATTACCTGTAAAAATATACAAACATACGGGTTATGAGATTGGAGATATTTCACTAAAGAATTTTGAAGCTAGAGAGAGTGAAATAAGAGCACAATATTACCAATTTTTTGACACAATATATCGTACCTACGTTGTTCAACAGGAAAATGAATTCCAAAATGCGCTTATGTCACGCATGGAAAAGAATAGTTTATATTCTGTTGAATATGTGCCAAGTAGAGGTAGAAATGAGGGAAAACAAACCACATTGTTTTACCATAATGGTGAACTATGTGCATGGTTAAAAGATACAGCGTTTCTTGAGAAAAAGGATGTTGTTAAAACTACAAAATTATCAAATGTTTGGAAGAATGATGACATTCCTAAGGCTGATTTGGGAAATGAGGGTGGCGTGGCTTTTCCTAGATCAAAGAAACCTGAAAAATTGATAGAAAGAATTCTTTTAATGGCAACGAATGAAGGTGATTTAGTGCTTGATAGTTTCTTGGGTTCAGGAACTACCGCAGCGGTGGCACATAAAATGAGAAGGCGATACATTGGAATTGAACTTGGAGATCATTGTTATACACATTGCAAAAAGAGATTAGATAGAGTTATAGATGGTAAAGATAGAGGTGGTGTCACAAACACATATGATTGGCAAGGTGGTGGGGGATATAAATTCTACGAACTTGCAGAACCATTACTTGTAAAAAACAAAGTTCTTCCTGTTTATCAAATAAATCCGTCTTATACATGGGATATGGTATGTGAAGCTATTTGTAAGATAGAAGGATTTACCTATGAACCATCTGGGGAGTTTCAAGGACATTCATCAGAGAATCGATTCATACATATCACAGAAGAATTTGTTAATACAAAGTATGTGATGTCGATAATGAAGAACTTATGGGATAAGCAGAGTTTACTTATCTATTGTAAGAAAAATCAAGCTGACATGATGCTTCCAGAGAATGTGGAAGTGAAAAAGATACCAAAGGATTTATTAGATAAATGTAATTTTGAAAGTGAGGTGCAGGAATAATGAGTTCAGTAGATAAGATCAAATGGGCTATGAGCCTGCGTGATCCTCAGTATGAAGCACTACAATTCTTTGATGCAATCAGTTCCAAGATTGAGTATAGAACTAGTTCAAAAGCTGAAGCAGAGAAAATAGCATCAGAGAATTGCCAAGTTCCACATACAATATCTGTTGATAAGGAATTCGATTTTCCATCATTCTGCTTTGATATGACAACCGGTATTGGTAAGTCCCGTTTAATGGGTGCATGCATTTATTATTTGTACAAGACAAAAGGGTACAAACATTTCTTTATTCTGGCACCAGGAAATACGATTTATGACAAGATGCGTCGAGAGGCGGTCCCGGGACATCCAAAATACATGTTTAAGGGACTTGAAGCGGAGATGGGAAGACCCAAAGTTTATGATGGGGAAAATTATTTATCATACCCGGTAAGATATATCCAAGAGGAAATGGTGGTAGAAAAAACATCTGATATTCAGATATTTATCTTTAATATTTCAAAGATTTTTACTAGGGGAGATATTGAATTTAAATTTCACAAGTTTAATGAAAATTTGGGTGGCTCTTTTGCGGATGTGTTACGTTCGTTTGATGACTTGGTTATTTGTATGGATGAAGCGCATCGTTACTATGCCCCAGCATCAAAGAAAGCGATTAATTATCTTAATCCAGTGTTGGGATTAGAATATACTGCTACACCTAAAAGTACAAATAAGAATATTATTTATCACTACGGATTAGAGGATGGAGCTGGGAAGTTTTTGAAGATTCCGGTTGTTATGGGAAGAACAAATACATCAGGATATTCAGATGATGATATAGAGGAAATGAAGTTGAAAGATGGAATCAAGCTTCATGAGAGAAGAAAATCCATCGTATATAAATATTGTATAGACAATCAGTTAGAACAGGTAAAGCCGATTGTTTTGATAGCTTGTAAAGATACAACACATGCTAGAAAAATAAAAGAAAAAATAGATTCTGATGCTTTTTTTGGAGGCCGTTATGTTGGCAAGGTTATTGAAATTGACTCCAGTACAAGTGGTGCAGAGACAGAAGAAAACATTCAGAAATTACTAACCATTGAGAAAAATACCAATCCAATTGAGATTGTGCTGCATGTATATAAGCTGAAAGAAGGTTGGGATGTAAATAATCTGTTTACAATTATCCCACTTAATGCTGCAAAGAGTGATATATTGGCACTTCAAACTATTGGTAGAGGATTGAGGCTTCCTTTTGGTGAAATAACGGGCATTGAGGAATTAGATACCTTGGATATTGTTGCTCACGATCATTATCGAGAGATTGTTGATGATATCAAGAATAACCCTGTATTTAAAAAAAGAAATCTTGATGAGGAAGATATACCGAATACAAAAACGGTTATGGTAGAGCCAGCAGTTGAGAACCAACAGATTTCATTATTTGATGAAGCGTTATGCGAAAGTAAAGTGAAATCATACCAAGATTTGAATAATGAAAATGTGGTGGAGAATCTGTTTGCTGAGTATCAGAAAGCATTTGTAAAGAAAGTAGCACACAAGAAGTCCGAAAGTGATAGTGGACAGATGTCTATTTTTGATTATTTTGCTAACGATGATGAAAAAGAAACAAATGATGGCACAGCATCAGATCACAAAATGACACAGACGGGCATGCGCACTGATGCAGTTGATACATCATTTACTGTACATCAGGGGGATACTTTATTACAGATTGATTTACAGAAGTCATCTGGCAGTAAGAATGTATTGCCATATGCAAAACAAGAGTTTATCAAGAAAGTTGAAGAGTTAAAGAAAGTTGCTATCTCTGTTCCAAAGATTGGAATTAGCTATAGTTCAACAATTACATTTAAGTCTTTTACTGTTAAACGAAACATTATGGATTTTGATGTTGCGGCATCGAGAATCGAGAGATATGACGCTGTAAATGGTAAGTTGCTGCAAGTGCTGGATGCAGATGCACTTATTGTAGAAAATCCTGAGAATATGCTTGCAGTTTCTTTATTGGAGAGTATTCCGGAGTTTAGTTCTGATGATGCAGAATTTATTCTTGAGGTGGTTGATCAGTATCTCGCATTAATCGAAGGTACAGATGAAGAAAAAAAGAAGATTGTCCGTAGATATGCAACTGTTATAGTAGAGGACTTAAGAAAACAGATATATGCGTCAAAGGAAGAAAGAACTGAGTTTGTATTTAACGTTCAGAAAGACCTTATTGTATTCAAATCATTTGCGAAGAATATGAAGGAAAATGGACGATTGAATTTTAAGAAGGAAGTGCCAGATAAGAAAAATATTAAGCAATATTTGTTTGAAGGATATAAGAAATCATACTATGCAGAGAATGCATTTGATAGTGATGATGAGAGAAGGCTGTCTGTGGTATTAGAAGAGGATTCAGAAGTTATTAGATTTATAAAGCCACCTTTGAATCAGTTAGGACTATTTTATAAGGCGGCAAAACAGTATAATCCTGATTTCTTAGTAGAGACGGCTGACAAGAAATATATGATTGAAGTGAAGGCTGCAAATCAAACAGATAATGAAGATGTACAGGAAAAAGCAAAGGCTGCAATTAAGTGGTGCGAATGTGCATCGCAGGTGGACGCGGACGGAAAGACTTGGGAGTACCGCCTAGTGCCAGGAGATAAGATTGTAGTAGGTAATACATTCAAATATGTAATTGGTATGGCAATTCCTGTTGTAGTAGACGGAGAATAAACGGAGGTTGTAGATGGCTGATATAAAGGATTTTAAACATGCTATTGTTCGACAGAAGATTTTAGATGCAGTACGAAAAGACTTAATAGGACCAACATCAGATTGTGAACAATTGAATGAAGTACCAACGAGTAGTTATATTACGGGATTATTATATCCTGCTGATACAGATGTAACGGAAGATGAAAATTACAATGATGTAGAGTTTACAGAAAAGAATTTCGATGCTGATGGAGAAACTTTGGAGGCAGGAATTTTTGAAGAAGAGGAACCAGAGGATAGAGTAAAAGGTGGTTTTCAGAAGCCGTCTTCTATAGGTGTGTCTTTCTATGTCTCTGATGATGTTCAAAAGGTTAATGCTTATATTAATTGGGGAAAGTATTATTCAGAACAGGTGCAAGGTGAAGTAATAGATGAAACCTTAGAAGAAGATGCAGAGAATAAGAAAAAGAAGAAACATACCATATATATTCGTGAGCAGATGAATGATGTTGTGGAAATCGATTTTAATGAGATGGGTCGTTCGAAGCAGATCCCACTTGAGTCTAATGGAAACATCTATATTTATGTTATGAAGATGCAGTTAGACAATGGATACAAGATGGTATCGGTTTATTTGCATAATAATGATAAGTCAGATGGCGATGAAAAAGAATATGCAAAGGTAATGTTCCAGGTGGAGATGCTCATAGCAGATGATTTGATGAGTCCTATTTTTGTACCAGAATATCTCTGTAGAAAAGTTGAATTAGAGGATGAATATTATTATAAAGGCAGACCAGTTTATGCAAGAGGAAGAGGTTGTGCTGCCACTTGGGAAAAGAAAGCAGAAGAGATAAATGCAACTGCTATAAAATCATCATTTATTCCAGATTATGAAATTCCAAGTGTAAGTGCACAGATAGATGATATGCCGGAGCAGGCCTTTTCGATGCTTCAGATGGGCTCACCAAAGAAAAAGTCAGAAGTTATTCAGAATCTTCGTACATTGACAGAAATGTATGGAAGTTGGATTACAGATGCATTGACAAACGACGAAGCTATGCATGATGATAAATTTAAGGCAACAAGTCAGACTATTATTGATAAATGCAATGATGCAAATCGTAGGATGAATGCTGGAATTGATTTGATTGAAAACAATGATAAGGTATATCAAGCGTTTGTATTTATGAATCAAGCAATGTATTTACAGAGAAGTATTACAGCTTTTTCAAAAGATTATGGTAATGGCATTCCTTGCAGCTTAAGAGATTATATGACTGATATGCCAGAAAAAGGAAGAAAGAAAGATCACAGTGAGTGGAGACCATTCCAGATTGCATTTGTTATTTTGAATTTGTATGGGATTATGGATGGTGAGTCTCCGGAACGAAATATTGTTGATTTATTATACTTCCCTACTGGTGGTGGTAAGACAGAGGCATATTTAGGGCTGATTGCTTTTACTATAGCATATAGGAGACTGACAGCTTCAGATGAAACTGATTATGAGAAAGATGGTGGAGTAACAGTATTTTTAAGGTACACGCTTCGTTTACTTACAACTCAGCAGAGAGACAGACTGATGCGTCTTATTGTTGCAATGGAACAATTGCGTGAGAAGAATGAAAAATTATATGGTAAGGAAAGAATTTCAATTGGATTCTGGGTTGGAGGTAATGTTACCCCAAATAAATTTAGCGAATACAGTGATTCTGATCAATTTAAGAAGAAAGAATTTATAAGGAAGCTTACAAAGCAGATTATTAAATGCCCTTATTGTGGTAAGGAAATTACACGGGATGAATATGACATCAATGAAAAGGGAAAGTATGTTAAAATTCATTGTGCAGATAAGAATTGTATGTTTTCGTTAAAAACAGGAAGAACCATACCGGTTTATCTTGTTGATGAGGAAATTTATGCAAAGTGTCCTACTGTGATTATTTCTACTGTAGATAAATTTGCGAGACTTCCATGGTCTGAACGAGTTGGTTTGCTATTTGGCAGAACAGATAGATATTGTAGTAGATGTGGACATATTGCTATTGGAGAAAAGCATGCAGGAAGACATAATGCAGATGTCGCAGCGGGATTGGAAAGGGCTGAAACGGTTGCATGTAAACCATTCTATCCTCCTGAGCTAATTATACAGGATGAGCTTCATTTAATTACTGGTCCTCTTGGAACGATTTATGGTGGATATGAAACTGTTGTAGAAGAGATGTGTTGTATTGAGAAGAATGGAAAGAAGATTCGACCTAAGTATATTGTTTCAACAGCAACTATTAGAAATGCTGGGGAACAGATTAAGTTTCTTTATGGGAGAAATGAATTTGCACAATTTCCGCCAAGTGGCTTTGATACAAGGGATTCATTTTTTATTAAGGAAGTACCGCTTCCAACTGAAAATTTAGTTGATGCTTCAGAAGAAAAAATCAGTAGAATGATTAGTGATGGAAAAAAGCCATTTCGTCAATATGCTGGTATATGTGCGAGCGGACAATCTGTAAAAACAACGCTTATTCGTTTGTATTCGATTATTTTGCAAACAGCACTAGATATAGCAAAGGATCCGGAATATGAGGATTATATTGATCCATATTACACATTGATTGGGTACTTTAATAGTATTCGAGAATTGGGTGGTGCAGTGCGCCTTCTTGACGACGATATAGCAAGTCGTATTCGTGTTGTAAAGAATAAATATAATAGCTCAGAACAGAGGTATCTCAGTTTTGAGGGAAAGAAGGAAATTACATCTCGCATACCTTCATGGGATATTGCGCAGGTTCTTGAAAAGTTAGCAATTTCTTATGATAAAAACAAGGAGAAGCAAGGCTGTTATGATGTTGTTATTGCAACTAATATGATAGCGGTAGGTATGGATGTTGACCGTTTAGGACTTATGTCAGTTGTAGGTCAGCCAAAGCAGAACTCTGAATATATTCAGGCAACAAGCCGTGTGGGTCGACAGCATCCTGGAATTATTTTTACTGTTTATAATCCATACAGACCAAGGGATTTGTCTAATTATGAGAATTTTGTTGGTTTCCACTCACAGATGTATAGATATGTAGAAGGAACTACAGCAACGCCATTTGCGGCTAGAGCTAGAGACAGAGTATTACATGCATTGGTAGTTTCTTTACTAAGATTACAGGTAGAGACGATGGCTGATAATGGTGGAGCATCAAACATTAATGATATTTCTGATGAACAAATCAAAGATATAAAAGACAAAATTCTTGAGCGAGTTAAGATAATTGCACCATCGTCTTATGTAGATACAGAGAAAGAAATGGATGAGTTTATCAATACTTGGAAGAACATTGCAAAAGACGAAAAGCTATATTATTTTGTTCCAGCAGTAGCTGATGATAAGAAGAGGCTGCTTACATACTATGGCGAATATTATGGAGACAAAGAAAAACCAACACTAAGTTCTATGCGTGATGTAGAGCAATCATCAACAGTTTTTTATTGGGAGGGTGTCTGATGAATTTTTATAAAAAATTGGGCGAGATTCGTCCGAATCAGTTAATAACTACATATGGACCAGGCTCGATAATGGATGCTGTAAATGATTCATTGACAGTTTTAGATATAGAGTACTGGGATACTAACAATATTGGTAAAGAAATTAGAGATGCAAGATTGGCTAGTTATATGAATGTTCGACGATTCTTTATGCCAAAGACAGGTGGAAAAGAGGATATTCCAGTTGTGTCATTTCCATACTACCATGTGTGTTCAAAGGGAACATGCAAATTCTTATTTGATATGAGAGATTACTTTGATATGGACCAGTACAAAAAGAATCAAGGTGAAGTGAAATGCCCTAAGTGTGGATTTCCAGCATACCCTTCGAGATTTATAACAGTATGCGAAGATGGGCATATGGACGATTTCCCTTGGAGATGGTGGGTACATCATGGAGAAACAAGTTGTAAAGGAGATATGTACCTAAAATCAATGGGCAATACTTCATCACTTGCAGAACTTCGTGTTGAGTGTAATTGCGGTGCAAGGAGAGTTATGTCTGGAGCAATGCAGAAGGAAAAATTTGCTGGTTTATGCTGTTCAGGAAACCATCCGCATAGACCAGGAGCAAAGGCGAAAATTTGTAAGAAGAGTGTAATACCTAGCCAGCGTGGTGCATCTAATGTGTATTTTACAGTCACAAGAAATGCAATATCAATTCCACCTTGGACAAATCCTATTAATGATATCATGGGTGCACAAAGAGCAACTATTGAAACATTGGTAGAGGCTATGGGAGAAGAGGCAGGTCTTTTATTTGCTTATCGGAAGTATTTTGGAGATAAATATTCTTATGAAGACTTTAAAGCTGCCTATGATAGATTAAGCCAAAATATCAAAGAGTTTACTGAACTTAAAGAAATGGAGTATGCAGCTATTACGCATCATGAGGATGTCGAGTATCAACATGATGTTAAGTACTTCAAAGCAGAAGAAGTTGCTTTGAGTGAAAGTTTAAAAGAGTATATTTCTAGGATTATTAAAATACATAGATTACGTGAAGTACGAGTTTTGACAGGTTTTACAAGACTGGAAGCACCAGAACCAGAAGTGGATGAGCAGTCGCATATAGTAAAATTGAAGTGCTCTTCGGGAGAAAAATGGCTTCCGGCAGTCGAAATCAATGGTGAAGGTGTATTTATTGAATTAAATAAGGAAAAAATAAACCAGTGGATGCAGATAGAGACTGTGAAATCTCGTTCTGATAAATATGAGGAATGTTATGCAGCTTATTGTCAGAAAAAAGGATGGGAGAATTTTAAACCAAGAAATGCAGAGTATGTGTTGTTACATACACTTTCACATATGTTGATTAAGGAAATGTCTATGCAGTCAGGATATTCATCATCTGCATTACATGAACGCATTTATAGTAGTGAAAATATGTGTGGAATTTTAATTTACACAGGTGCGGCGGATAAGGAAGGTTCACTAGGTGGACTTGTTGAACTTGGCGGAATGAATAAGTTTTTGCCGCTTTTAAAAGGGGCATTGGAGAATGGTTTAACATGTACAACAGACCCAGAATGCTTTATGAAGAATCCGACGAGTGAGAGATTAAATGGGGCTGCCTGTCATTCTTGTACTATGATATCAGAAACTGCATGTGAAAATGGTAACCGCCTACTTGATAGAGCATTAGTTGTACCGGTACCGGAGCATGAGGAAATGGGATATTTCAGAGAATTGGTGAGAGATTTATGTGGAATACAAGTGTAAAAATCGAATATATCGCAGGTCTGATTGTAGATGCACTTGAAAATTATTCTGTTAATAGAGAGAATGCACAGTTTCGTCTTGTGATTGAAGAACTTAGAAATCATTTTACTAATTGTTCGGAAGAGGAGATAACAGATATAATCAGCCTTTGCATGAAAATGTATTCGTCAAAGAAAATTGAACACGCAGAGCTTGTCCTTACTGCACCAGATTCATTCCATGTGAAAGCATTAAGAACCAAAGATACAATGCGTAATATGATAGAAAATACAGAAAAGAGTCTTACTATAACTGGCTATTCAATCTCAGATTATTTTGCCGAAATGCTTGATGTTATTATTAAAAAAAGCCTGCAAGGAGTATATGTTCGTTTATATTTGAATGATACAGAAAAGCAGAAGGAAGTGCTTGGCAGGCTGATATCATATCGTTCGCGATTCTTACAAATATATGAATATCAAAAGCAAGAAGATGACAAGATGGCAGCGTTGCATGCGAAACTTATTGTATCAGATGTAAAGAAATCACTGGTGTCATCAGCTAATCTTTCATATCACGGAATGCAAGGAAATATTGAAATGGGATTTTTGATTGAATCCCATGAAAAGGCAAAGCAGATAGAGGAAGTTATGAAAGAAATGGTAAGAATGAAAGTATTCTTAAAATTAAGAGAGTAGGTGTTGTTTTGCGAAGATTAGAAATGAAATATTTTAACACATACTATTTTTGTTCAATAATTCAATATATTATTGAGGACTCTAGCTTGGATTATGCTAGAACATTGGCAGAATTTACAGATCCATTAAGTGGATGTGAAAGAGAAGATTTTCCTAAAGAATCATATCTTCATAGCTTTGTAGATTTTGCTGTGGAAAGAATTCTTTTCGAACAAAATAAGTATATGGCGTCAGATATTGAAAGTGCTATTGATGCAGATAGATTTGAAAATGTAATTGGTAAAAAACATGAAGTATTCTATAGATATGGATACAAATACACTACATTCGAATTGGCGATTATGCATTATCAAGGATGCATTGAAAAAATGGAAGACTGGATTGCAAAAAATATAACTCCAGATGAGTTTGAAGCTTTGGATGTTGCCACACAATATACTAATTATCTTGAGGACAATTATTATGATGTGATTGATTGTATTAAGAACGAAGTAGTTTATTTGCTGTTTCAGAACAGAGAGTTTTTGATGCATTTTAATATATTTATGTCAGATGTGCTCCCAGGGAAGTCAGATAGAAAAAATGTTCCACTATGGGTAAAACGTGCAGTCAAATATAGAGATCGTTGCAAATGTGTTATGTGTCAAAAGGATCTATCCGGAATCATGGATATTGAGGAACAATATGAGAATCAATACGATCATATTGTTCCTTTAGAAGATGGTGGACTCAATGATGTTTCTAATATTCAATTGATGTGTTGTCAGTGTAATTATGAGAAGGGCACAAAGACATATACGAATAATATATATCATTTTTATTATGATAATTAGCGAGAAGGTTGGTGTTATAAGATGAGACAGGAAGAATTGCAGGTAACATTTGATATTAATACAATAGATCATTTGGGAGTTAAGCTTTATTCAACAATTCCGCCAATGATTGCGGAGTTAGTATCGAATGCGTGGGATGCTGATGCAAATAATGTTTATATTAATTTTAACAATGAAGGTGAAAAGACAATTACGGTATCGGATGATGGTACGGGCATGACATTTTCCGAATTAAATGAACATTTTTTGAAAGTTGGAAGAAATCGTAGAGTTGAGCTGCATAAAGATGAGACTGAGGGCGGAAGAAAAGTGTTAGGTAAAAAGGGGCTTGGAAAGCTGTCAATGTTTGGAATAGGTAAAAAAATTACGATTTCAACTGTTAAATCTGGCATCAAGAATACTTTTGTAATGGACTATGAGCAGTTAAAAGATTGTGAGGGAAATGTATATAAGCCTACAGTTATTGATTATTGTATTAAAACTGACGAAAAAAATGGAACCTCTTTTTTTATTGAGCATTTATCAAGAAAGTCGGATTTTGATATTGAAAGACTACATAGAAATTTGCAAACTAGATTCCATATTTATTCAGATAAATTTGTTGTACATATAAATGATGATGAAAAATATGAAATTAATTCAAATGATATCCCGGAGGATAAATGTCAGTTTGTATGGAAATTTCCAGAAGATTTTGAAAAAGATTTTGATACGGAAACTTATAAATTCAAAGATTTATTCGAATTTGGCAAAGTTAAAGGAGTACAAGGAAAGATATATACATCACAAACACCATTGAATAAGGATGTTCAAGGAATAGTATTATTTTCAAGAGGAAAACTTGTTCAGGAACATAGTTCATTTGATGATAGAGCAAACGATAATTTTTTTCAATATATGTCAGGAAGTTTTGATGTAGATTTTATAGACAATAGTTTTGACGTTGATAATTGTTCTACAGATAGAAAATCTCTTGCGTGGGATATAGATGAGAATGAGGAGTTATTTAAATTACAAGAACTTATAAAGAAACTTGTGTCTATAGCTCAAAAGAAGTGGAGGGAGCAAAGAAAAGCGGAAAAGAAAAGGAAAGTATCTTCTCATGGTTATGATGTAGACGAATGGATAAAAGCTCTCAATCCAGCAGAAAGACCTTTAGCACAGAAGTTAACAAATGCAATTATTGAAAATGATGATATTGCTGAGGATATAGCAGCAGATTATATTGGATGTATTAAAGATATGTATAGCTTTGAGGGATTTAAACAATTTACTGCAGAGTTAGATGAATTACAAGAATTAGATAATGAGCATGCTATAAAATTACTTACAGACTGGAACACTATTGAAGCGAAAGAATATGCCAAGATTGCTATAGGTAGAGTAAAGACTATTGAACAATTTGAAAAATTTATACAGACTAATGCATCTGAGAGAGATGTTATCCAAAAATTTCTAGAAGAATTTCCATGGCTGTTAGATGCAAAGATGTCAAAGTTTGAAAGAGAAATTACCTATACAAAGTTATTGAAACAAAAATTTAATGATGAATCTATATTACCAGAAAGTAATAGAAGATTGGATTTTTTGTGTACAAATAGTGCAGGTGTTATTCATGTTATAGAATTAAAAAGACCAAGAATAAAATTGACAATGAAAGAGATACAACAAATTTGCGAGTATGTAGAGTTTATAGAAACACAGTTTCCGCAAACACAGGGAAATGTGAAGGGATTTTTGATATCTGATAATATGACATATGAACCAGGAGCAAATAAGTATAGAAAAGGATTAGAAAAAGAGGGTATTTTTATTAAATCATATTCGGATTTGCTTGCAGAAGCAAGAAGATATAATGATGATTTATATAAAATGTATGAAGACATAAGCATGAAAAAAAATAATAAATCTGATAAATAAGGATATATAATGTAGTTAAAGAATAAGTTTATCACTTTGAATGAGCTTGTGAATTTAACTGATAGTAAACATAAAACAATAAATGATAGAATCTGTTTTTGAATACGAAAAAGCTTAATTATATATTGAGATAGTTTTATCAATCATAAAATAAAGAAGGAGTGAATTCATGGACATAAAGCAGCTAATTGGTGAAACCACAGATTATGACAAAAAGCTTGCTCTTGAAGAGAAGAAACCTAAAAGTTGGTGCAAGAGCATCAGTGCGTTTGCTAATTGTTTTGGTGGCAAGTTGATATTTGGTGTATCTAACAATAGTGAATTAGTGGAATTTGCTGATGCAGAAAGTGATGCAGAGAAAATTAGCGAAGCAATAAAAACACATTTGAATCCAATACCGGAGTTTAAGTTGTATTTTGAAAAAGATGGCGAAAAGATTTTTGTTATTGTGGAAGTTATGAAAGGGCAGCAGACACCATATTATTATGAAGGTGATGGACAACTTATTGCATTTATGCGTATAGGAAATGAAAGTGTTCCGGCAACACCTTCGCAGTTGAGAGAATTGGTACTTCGTGGAAGTGGTGAAAGCTATGATAGTCTGAAGTCAAGCTATGATTTTAGCAATATGTCTTTCACAAAATTAAAATCAGTATATAAACAGAGAACAGGAAATACATTTGAAGATACAGATTATGAATCTTTTGGTTTGGTTGATGAAAAAGGCAAGGAGCACTTTTGGCAGATGAAACCCCGGTTCGCCATTCCAGATTATTTTGCACTAGGTGGAATGGACTTACGAAGGCATCTGGAATTGTAGATGCACTTGATGATAAGGAATATACTGGAAGTCTTGTCACATTGTTACAGGCAGGAACGGAATTTGTCAGAAATAATTCCAAGAAAGCATGGCGTAAGGTTGGTGATGGCAGAATTGAAATGCCTGATTATCCAGATCGTGCAGTTCTCGAAGGTGTAGTAAATGCATTGATTCATAGAAATTATATGGAGATAGGTAGTGAAGTTCATATAGATATGTTTGATGACAGAATAGAAATATATTCACCAGGTGGAATGGTAAGTGGAATATCTTTAGAGGGAAAAGATTTATTGAAAATCCCATCAAAGCGAAGAAATCCGATATTAGCTGATATATTCAGCCGCTTGAAA
>ERZ779981.731-NODE-731-length-14739-cov-4.35494_pt1 | contig 14739 bp, 16 predicted proteins | sample MGYA00511182_ERZ779981 | MGnify/ENA primary metagenome ERZ779981 (study PRJEB29588, sample SAMEA2149539) | human gut metagenome | biome: human gut; feature: human-associated habitat; material: faeces | place: Denmark | collected 2008/2010 ... | reverse complement strand
TGTGTGCCGTCGCGGAGGAGCCAGTGCGACGTTCGACCGCCTGAACAAGTATTTCACCATCAACAACATGCCGGTGGTATCTTCGCAATACTGGAACAGCGTGCACGGCAGATTGCCCGGTGAAGCGAGTCAGGACATCGAGGGATTGCAGACCATGCGTACACTGGGACGTAACATGGCATGGCTGCTGAAGAACCTGAAGCAGGGTGGGGAGCCTGTCCCGCCCAGTGAACCGTGGACACCGACCCATTTCATCCGATAAGAGACTGTTTCAAAAAACGGTGAAACCGGAATGAATCCCTCATCAAGTGAGAGCAGAAAAAAATCCTCCTGTGTATAACCCGTAGACTGAGGCTCCACAAGAGGATTTTTATTTTATTCCATACCTTTCAATTTTTCTACTAGCAGGTGGGCGTGACGGATGGATTTCTCTTTCATCCGGGCCAGTTCCTTCTCATCGTGGCGGCTTGCATACGAAAGTCCCCCGCTGTATACATAGCCACACCATTCCAATTGGCAAAGATGGGCCATCTGTTTGTAGGGTATCAGAAAATCGTCAATCGGATGTTGCTGCGGTCCGTCGTAGCTGTACATTTCTTCCGGTGCACCCGTCGTGAACGACAATACCAACTGCTTGCCTTTTAATTTGTCGCCCGTTTTCCCGTGTGAGAATCCGTGGGTGAAAGTCTTTTCTATCCAACGGTGCAAAAGGGAAGGAGCCGTATACCAGAACAACGGATACTCCAGAACGATGATGTCCGCACGGAGAAGACGTTCCTGTTCTTTCTGTACGTCGATACAGAAATCCGGATAGAGCTTGTCCAAGTAAGCAATCTCCGCTTCCGGTAACAGTCTATGTACTTCTTCCAATATCGTTTTGTTGGCGAACGAGTCATTCAGGTCGGGATGCCCCGATACAATTAAAATCTTTTTCATGATGTCCAGTTTTATCAATCTATCTACTTTTGTGGGTTAAATATAGCTCTACGAATTTAAAAATTTATTGTCAGTCGGACAAATTTATTTCAAAAGAACGATTTTACTTCGACACGTTGCTGCTGACATATTTTTGACCATCTATTAGAAAATGATTACTTTTGGACCTTGAAAAAAGGCAGGAAGTCTGCCTTAGATACCGATAAACTGTTTAAAAATAAAATCTTATGAATAAAGTTCGTTTCTACACCGGAAAATCCGTCTGTTTGTGGTGCGTGATAGCTTTTTCACTTATGTTGCTTTCGGGATGCCGCAAGGCAGAATCGGAAATGTATATTCCTCAAGCTCCCGACTATTCTGACCCGACTTTCTGGTATACCCAAGAGAACGACAAGACCGGTACGAATGCCGATGTGTTCTATATCGTATCGACCTGGGAGAAAGACTGGACGACAGAGGACGGGGTAACGGTCCACTATGCCGATGTCTACAACAAGCAACACCGTGATGACATGACGAAAGAGATTTCGGGTGTGGCAGCCTACATGGGGAAGGACAACAATTTTTATGCTCCTTTCTACCGTCATATCACAATTGAAGGATGGGCTACCCGCGATGAGAATATCATCAACAGCCGTTTTAAGGTGGCTTTTGAAGATGTACGCAATGCGTTTGAGACTTTTCTGAAGAACCGTCCGAAAGATCGTCCGTTTGTATTGGCCGGATTTAGTCAGGGCGGAAAGGCCGTGGTGGAGCTGCTGAAAATCATGCCTGAGGAGGCATACCGTCGGCTGGTGGCCGCTTATGTGTTGGGCTACAAGGTAACTCCTGCCGACACACTGGCTTCTGCGCATATCAAGGCCGCCCAAGGTCCCGACGATATTGGGGTGACCATCTGTTACAACTCGGTCAGCGATGTGAAGTACATCCAGCCCGTGGTAGCCGCTCCATGCGCTTTCTGTATCAATCCCGTCAACTGGCGTACGGATGAGGTACAGGCTACCTTGCACGACACAATTACGGTCAGTGTGGCACAGAAGGAAAAAGTGCTCGTAGTGAAAGGTTACAGCGGCAGTGAGTATGCTCCCATCATGGGCTTCCTCAATGTAGGTGACTTCCATAGCTGTGAGCCGTGGTTGTACAAGGAATGTCTGGAGAAGAATATCAAGAACCGCATCGAGATGTTCAAGAGAACGCGGTTGTGAGGAATAAAATTCCACTTTCGATGTAACATGTAGATGTAATTGGGAAATTATAGTCATAAAAAAAGAGGCACAGTACGCTGCGCCTCTTTTTTATTACAATTCTCAATTGTCAATCCTTTTCATAGACTCCTTCCCGTGGCAGAGCCTTGTCAAGATTGGCTACGCCTAAGACGGTGATGGCGGTAACAGTGGCCGTATGCTTCAGATATTCCGGGATATTCTTGGTAAACAAATCACGTTCGGTATGCCAGATTTCTCCATAACTGAAATTATATCCTTTCACATCTTTTGTGGTAAATCCGTATGTCGGGACTCCATATGTGGCGAACACTTCCGAATCGGTACCACCTGCTACTTTCGGTAATTTGCGGGGCGGCCGTACAGTCACTTTAAACGGAATGTCCTCCCGAATCTTTTGGATAGGCTGGGTTATCTTGACGAAATCATCATACATCGCCTGTGAAACAGCTATTCCGACGGGCGGTTCCGGCCCACCGTCACGGTTGAATACGTTGACAATCTTAGGCAGTTCCTGCTCATGTTTCTTGCAATAAGCTTTCGATCCTAACAGTCCGAACTCTTCTCCGGCAAAGGCGATGAAAAGAATCGTTCTCTTGGGTTTCGCTCCCGACAAGGCTAACATACGAGCTGCTTCCATCATGGGGGCAATTCCTGTACCACAGTCGATGCCGCCTGTACCCGTATCATAAGAATCCAAGTGTCCGCAGACGATGACTTGCTCGTCCGGGTATTTGCTACCCCGTATAGACGCCACTACGTTGTGGTATTTGATAGGTCCGAGTTTGAAATGATTGCGGATATCGAACTCCAGCAGGAAGTCTTCCCGCCGTTCTTTTACCATCTGGGCGATGATGTTGAACTGATGCTTGTCGAGTTTGATGTCAGGAACTTCCGGCAGGTTGTCGAACGTCATGCTGTCAATCATCTTCCGGTCATAGAGCGCGCGGATAGGCACTTCCGATGCTTGGATGAATCCTAAGACACCGGCTTCAATCATCTCATGGTAGTAAAGAGCCGGGAATTCCTTATAAGGAATCATCTCGTTGTTTTCTTTTTTCTCCCGGTTTCTCGCCCTGAGTTCGGCATTCTTCTGGTCGATTTCCTTATTTTCTTGTTTGATAGCCTGACGGAGCGAATCTGCATGCGCCGTCCGGTCGATTGGCCATCCGTCGTTTATGCCGGAGATTAAAACCCAGGCTCCTTTCAACTTGAATTTAATGCGTTCGAATTCCTGGTCGGTATGAGGTTCCATCAAGACATGACCACGCTGCACCCCTTTCGTCCCGGAAGTATACGAAGGAGTCGCGAAATGGAGGGTCATTCCATGGTCGTGACTCAACAGCTTTCCAAACCAAGGACCGCGGTTAAAACCGACAGGGAGTTCACCAGCTTCTTCCAGATGCACATCCAACCCCCATTTCTTGTATTCGTGTACCATCCATTCGGCTGCATTCTCATACGCATCCGACCCGATGGGGCGTCCGCCAAAACGATTGGTCAGTATATCCAGCTGATGTGCGGCCTGATTATCCTGTTGCCCCATTTCAATGATTTTATCAACGACGGCTTTTTGAGCGAAAAAAGGCTGTGCTCCTAATGACAAAAATACAGCACAACAAAAGAATAGCTTTTTCATATGTCACAGAATTGAATTTTTCGGTTGCAAAAGAAATGATAAATTGGATAAAATCAAAAAAAATGAGAGCTTTTCTGTCAGGAAAGATGATTTTTATTTTATTCCTTTTACCTTATGCAAAAAAGAAGTCTTCTTATGCCCAAAGAGTTGACGGCTCAGCCATGTGACTTGAACCATCAACTCTCTGATACGTTCCTGCAACTATTCATTCTGCTCCGCCTGTTTTTGTCAGTGGCAGATTCGGAAGTCATTGATATGGGTAAATTCTTTTCAATAGTTGATTGCCTAACAAGGGGCGATAGTGTCCTGATTCATAATAGTTGTGGTAATCTTCTGTAAATTCGTTTATGCCACTGAAATCATACACATTTTCTTTTCCGAAAATGCTTTGCAAGATTTCTCTGTCGTTCGGATGCAGTTCTTTCTGGTGATAATCCGGACTGATGAGGATACGTACTGAGGTGTCATGGCGGCGCAGGATTTTGCTGATTTCCTCCAACAATACGCGTTGCTGCTGAAATATAACAGGCTCTTCTATCACAACAGTGCCATTCCGTTCGGGAAATTCCTTTTTACGGTTTTCCCAGTATGCCTCACCTTCCTGCTCAATCATCTTCTCGCGTGGATTGAACGAATCATTGTTCCTCGAATCGCGTATTCTTCCATAAGGATTCATTCGTTTCGTTCCTGGTTCCACACTTCCTGTAATTCTATATTTCAGGTATGGGAACAAAAAGTCCGGCATGGCAAATGCCTGTATGAATTCCATCTGCACAGTAAACGGACTATCTCCCGATATCGCAGCCGGAAGTACATTACTATAACCATTCAAAAGGCTGAAACGTGAAAGGGAAGTCCGGTCAAGAATCATCAGCACATTTTTTATTTCTGCACCGTCCTTCTCAAGAGCATGAAGCTTGAGACTTATCGCCTTCAGAGTCTCTCCATTCCCGAAAAGACGGATGGCACGGTCGCCGGGGGCAAGGTATTTTTCCCACTCCCCACAACGGAAGGCCATGGTACAGGAATTGCCCAAAACAAAAGAATTGAAATGTACGCTGTCCTTATGGTTTTGGTATATTTGCCAACCTACATGCTGTTCGTTCAGCATGACATCCGAATCATACAGGTCATATTTGCGAAGAATCATGAAAGGATCATCGTACACGTAAAGAGCCATCAACGCCCAAAATGGGAGGGAGAACCACGCCAACTTTCGGACAAGACGTAGGAAGGCAGATTGTTTACAGATGTTTGCGCCAGTAGTAGTTTCCGGTATTTTTTCCATCAGAATTGTAGATATATGAAGTTTTCCGTGCCGAACTCGCCATAAGCAAACACGGCAAACACAATTAAATAATATACTGTCCAGCGAACGAAGGCGGGCTGATTCTCAAAACGAAGAAGCAAGTCGCTTTTGGACATAAAAAAGTCATAAAGCAGTATCAGCAACCATGCGCTGCCGGCCACGATGCAGATGTGGTCGGACATGCCGATATTGATTTCTTTCCAGCTCGCACGAGTCTGAAAAGAGATATTCCGCAGGAAATAGAATGCGTCTGAAACGGACTGTGCCTTGAAAAACACCAGCGATACGGCAAAAATGAGGTAGGTACGGACGACCGAAAGCGTAGCGAACAGCCGTTTTCCAATCTGTTTCCTTACCTTGTTCCGTATTTTCTCCGTCCTTAGTTCCCACACAATCACAAGCCCTTGTATGAGTCCATAGACGGCAAATGTCCATCCCGCACCGTGCCATATACCCAAGGCAATAAAGGTCACCAGGAGGCTTGCCGCCACACCTCCTTGTCCCCAACGACGGGTAACCGATGACAAAGGAAGGAAAAGGTAATCCCGCACCCAGGAGGAAAGGGAGATATGCCAGCGGCGCCAGAACTCAGCCGTGGTCTGGGCGGCAAAGGGATGCGCAAAGTTGGGTGACAGTTTCAATCCAAACAGCATCCCTGTTCCAATCGCCATGTCCGTATAGCCGGAGAAGTCGGCATACAGTTCGATGGGATAGAGCAGGCAAGCCATAAGCAGTTGTACACCTGAGGCGGTGTGCATCGAATCGAACACCCCGTCAATGTAGGGCGCTATATGGTCGGCAAGCACCAGCTTCTTCACCAATCCCACCACAATCAGCTTCAGGCCGTAGGTCATCATGGAATAGGAGGCAGGAGAGAGTCTTCGGACTTGCGGAAGCAAATCGGCCGACCGTTCAATCGGGCCCGACAGGAACTTCATGAACAGGAGCATATAAAGCAGGAAATCCATCAGATTCCGTTCCGCCTTTTCTTCCTCCCAATAGACCTCCGTCAAGTAGCCGATGGCCTGAAAGGTGTAGAACGACATGCCCAATGGGAAAACAATGCCGGAGTTTCCGGTCCACTGGTGGGCATAACGGAACCCAATCCAGCAGAGGACGAGACTGGAGATACTGCTCCAGTAAATCAAGCGGGAGCCCCTTCCTTTTTCACAGGCCCGCTCAATCCGTATCGCCGCACCGTAGGTGAAAAGACTTACGACCAGTGCCGTGACAAGAAATACAGGATTGAAGTAGCCGATGAAAACCCCACTGGCCGCAAGCAGAATCCACTTCCGCCCTTTCTCACGGACCAAATGGTATAAGGTGAAACAGAGCAGGAGCAGCAGGACAAATTCAAGGGAAATGAATGACATTGCTTTTCCCTCCTTATTTGGCCTTATTCAGGATAGTCTGGCAAAGATCGCCCACGTTTTTCAGTTTCACTATCTCACGAAATGTGAAACGCACCCCGAACTTTTTCTCAATCTCGGTGAGCAATATCATATTGGTCAGTGAGTCCCATCCGTCCACCTCGTGGGCTGTGGTTTCTTCGGTCAGTGTGATGTCGTCTCTCTTTAATACTTTTCTGAATATTCCGTTCAGGATTTCCAATAATTCTTTCGTTTCCATATACTTGATTGTTTTTGAGTTATTGAGTGATGAATTTTAATAGTTGCTTCCGGTCAGTTTTGTTGCTGTTGTTTTGTGGAAAACAAGGGATAAAATGAATGTGCCGAGGGCACATATAAGCCGGCAAATGGCTTTGCATATACTGTTCCAGGTGTGCCGTATCTTCCGTCTCCCGCTCTACGGCCAGATGCAGTTCACAACTTCCGTCAGAGGTATAAACCGGCAGCACTACCGCGTTACAGCCATGCTTGTAGAACGCCTTGACGTGGTATTCAATCTCGCCCAATTCTATTCTGAAGCCTTGTATCTTTACCTGTGTGTCTTTACGGCCGCAATAAACGATGTCTCCGTCCGTATCTGCCAGACAGAGATCTCCGGTACGGTAATAGAGCTTTCCGGAAGAATCCGTCACAAAACACTCGGCCGTCTTTTCGGGAGCCCCCCAATATCCGCTCATGAGTTGAGGTCCGGAAATCCATAGTTCACCCATCTCTCCGGCCGGAAGGGGTTTGCCCGAAGGGGATGCAATCCGATAGTCCATCCCCTGAAAAGGTTTTCCGATTGCCGCCATGCCGTTATGGTGTTTGGCCCCTTCCGCCGGGATGACATACGAAGTGCAGTAGATGGTCGCTTCGGTCGGTCCGTATAGGTTGACGACCGTGGCATTGGGTATGCAAGGGCGAAATTCGTGGAGCAGATTCACGTCGGTAGCTTCAGCGGTGACGACGAGATAACGCAAGTCCGGAAAGCAGATTTCTCCGAAATAAGGACGTGACAACCGAAGCACGGAAGGGGCTACCCCCGCAAACGTAAGCCGATGACGTTCCATGATATCCAGTACGTTCAGGTATTTCATTCCCTGTTGCGGAACAGCATAAACACACGCGCCGAGGGTGAGGGGATAAAGAAACGACACGACAGAGACATCAAACGTCAGTTCGAACATCTGAAGCATACGGTCGTTTTCATCCAGTTGCCATCCTAAAGCCCGATAGGCCCGATAGAACGCATTCAGGTTCTTCCGGGAGATGGGGACACCCTTAGGTTCGCCCGTACTTCCGGACGTGAAGATGATGTAGGCGGGCACGTCGGAATCCACCTCCTTGATGCCGGACGGCAAGGCAAGTCGATGGGAGGGGAGAGACACCCGTATAGCCTTGATGTCGGCGGGAAGCATGTCGCCATTTTCTCCGCTGTAAAGCAACAGGCCGATGCCGGATTGCCGGGCTATCCGAGCGTTGCGTTCTGCCGGATAATCGGGATGCAACATGACATAGGTTTTTCCGGAAAGTAGCACACCCAAAATGGAGGCATAGGTTTCCATACGGTTTTCAGCCGCGATGCCCACCGTGTCTCCGTGGAGATTCCTCAGCGTTTCACAAATACTTCCTGCCAGTCCGAACAATTCCTGATAGGTATAGGTCCGGTCGTCAAGGACCAGTGCCGGACGCGTGGCATAACGATTCGCAGCCAGGAGCATGGCTGCCAGCATATCTGCGTCGTTTTTCTTTTCCATATAACGTTAATTATAGTCTAGTTTGTTATATCTGCTTTCCTTTATTCACTTGTTTGTATATTTGTATAACGGAGACGGGCGCAAATCCCCCTATTCCGAAAATGTAAATATTGGTTAAATATAAGTGTGCGATAGATAACAGTCTCACTGATTTGTATGCGAACAGCATTCTGGGAGGAAAAAATATACGTGATTTATTACAAGAAGAATAGCTAATCTGTAGTGTTTCAGAGAAATGCTTCATTGAATTGTACAACATGGGGAAATGTTTTTTATGTTTTCCATCTGAGAACCGTATGTTTTCCATGCGTGAAACGTACGTTTCTCAAGGCGGAAACATACGTTTTCCGTGGGGGGAACATGGAAATTTCAAGCCCAAATGGGTATTTATGCTTAGGCGTTTTTGAGTCTGCATAAAAGGAGGAAAAGAGGAAATTGGCTAGAAACAATATATTGTTTGTTATCTGTAAAATATCAGCCTTATGAATAATATAATAGCATTTAATATCTCAACGCCCAATAATGTGGCCAAAGCAAATTTCAACAGGGATAAATTCAAAAAATTATCTTTGTAACACATCATAAAATAAAGTAAAACTGCTATATTTGCATATTATATGATAAGTTGAGCTATGACGAAAAGTACGATGGGTACCAAGTTGCCAAGAAAGCTGGAGCAGAAGATGCAGATAGTAGGAGAACAGATCAGGCTGGCCAGATTACGCAGAAATCTCAGTATTGCCCAAGTTGCCGAACGTGCCACCTGTTCACCTCTTACGGTTTCACGTATAGAGAAAGGTGTACCGACAGTGGCAATAGGTATTTATCTCAGGGTGCTTTATGCGCTTCAACTAGATGATGATATTCTTCTGCTTGCAAAAGAAGATGCAATGGGAAAAGCATTACAGGATTTAAGTCTTAAACAGCGGGAAAGGGCATCCAAAAAAGAATAAGGTATGAAAAGACTCTATGTATTTGCTGATTTCGATTGGCTGAAAGAACCAAGGTTCGTTGGAGAGTTAAGTTACGAATCACTTCGTGGCTCTGACAGCTATGGATTTTGTTATAGTAATGAGTGGTTAAAGGATTATGGTAGTCTGTTTCTTAGTGATGATTTGAATAACTATCCAGGGCAGCAATATACAGCTCCAGACAAGGATATTTTCGGATGTTTTTCTGATGCCCTTCCAGACAGGTGGGGGCGTACATTGATAAATCGTCGGGAACAGATTCTAGCAAAGGAAGAGAATCGTCCGGTACGTCGGCTTTCTTCATTCGACTATCTTATCGGGATTGAGGACTTTTCTCGCATGGGGGCTTTTCGATTCAAGGAATCAATGAATGGAGAGTATATCAATGCAAGCGAAGTCCTGCGCATACCACCGCTGACAGATATTCGTGAGTTGATTGCAGCTAGTTCCGAAATAGAGAAAAGTGAAGATGAGAACAGATTACCTGAAATGCGTTGGATTGCTCAACTGGTACAGCCTGGTTCATCTCTTGGTGGAGCACGTCCAAAGGCAAGTGTAATTGACGAGAACAAGATCTTGTATATAGCAAAATTTCCGTCCCGCAAAGATGATTATGATGTTGGACTTTGGGAACATTTCTCACATCTGTTGGCAAAGAAGGCTGGTGTCAATGCTGCAGAAACAAAAGTAATCTCTACTAGCGACAAATACCATACTTTGCTTTCCCGACGATTTGATAGAAGGGAAGACGGTAAGCGCATACATTTTGCTTCAGCCATGACTCTATTGGGCTTGAATGATGGTGCCAATGCTAATACCGGCCATGGCTATCTGGATATTGTCGATTTCATACTTCAGAATTGTACTAACGTGGAGGATAATCTGCAAGAACTGTATCGCAGAGTTGCATTCAATATTTCCATTGGTAATACGGATGACCATTTCCGTAATCACGGTTTCCTTCTGACAGCTAAGGGATGGACTTTGGCTCCGGCTTACGATATTAATCCAACGCTGAATGAGTATCAGAGTCTGTTAATTAACAGCTATACCAATAAATCGGATTTGAATGAATTGCTGAATTCTTGTGAGGAATATATGTTACAGAAGCATATTGCTCAGCAAATCATTAGTGAAGTACTGAATACGGTTAAGTATTGGCAGTCATTGGCTACGAGACTAGGTATTGCTAAAAACGAACAGGAACGGTTTGTGGTAGTTTTTGAGAGGCAGGTAACATCGTATGATAGGGTGTAGAATGCATGTATATAAATGTTATAAATAACTAATGGATTGTTATGTTTGATGGACGAAATATAAACTTAGGGATGCCTAAAGAACTTGTTAGAATGGTAAATTTCTTAAATGAAAAAGAATCTGCTGGTGAGTTTGAGTTTAGTGATTCTGTGTCTTATTGGGAGAACAATAAGCATATCATCGAATCTTTTAGTTATGATAGTCGTGGATGGTATTTTGCCGTTGCTTTCGCATACATTACATATATGAAAGATGGTAATATTATTTTCGATGAAACTGATAATATTAGGAAATGGGCTACGGGATTTCGTCTTGTTGCAGGTGCATTTGGATGGGACCCTGAATTCATGAAGCTAAATATTTTGTCATTTGAAGGTAAAACAGAAAATATAGGTCACCTTGTAGATATAGCAGTTCAAAAATACGCTAGTTCGTATTATGATAATGCCGTTGTCTTAATGTCATTGTTGCCACAATACAAGCTGAGTTGCTTTGCTGGTCTGATGGAGAATGATTTTAATAGATATTGTGTGGATTATCCTCCTGAATGTGACATGGAAGAGTTTGCAATTGCTTTTGTGAGAACGAATCAGCTCACAAATGACGACATTAACACTGCTTTTGATATAACTATATCTCACACGTCTTTTATATCAGGTCCAGCTATGTCTTTCTTTCTTTATACGCTTGATAGATTAGCTGGGCAAAGAAGGGAAACTTGTGAGCAAAAGATCTTAGAATTGTTGCAAGGCGATATATCGCTGTACGTTAATCCTTTATGCCACTGGTTGTCTTTTCAACAAAAGATTGGCTTATTTATAGAGAAGTGTGTCATATTATTAATAAAAGGACTAAAAAGTGAGAATAAGGAAGCCGCACTGAAATGTATTGATGATTCAATATGTATTCATTTAAAAGATTCTAATTCTTTAATAAATATTTTTATAACCATTGCCGAAAGTCTGACTCCAATGGATATTCTAACAATGAACGGATGTCTGTCTTCTTTACAAAAGAATGGTGATGATTTTCTAAAATTTGTTTTGTCGTTTATTATCCACCCAAAAGGGATATATCGTGTTGTGGGGCGTAGGCTATGGGATGATTATCATTTGGAATTTTCAGAATTTAATCCTCAAAAAGACTTAGATGAAATACCTCAATGTCTATTTATTATAAGTATGCTTCAAGATTATGGTAATCCGGAGACGAGACTTCCGAAGTTATTGCCATTGATAGAGAGCGATTCAACGCGCGTTCGTAATGTCATAATGAATAGATTGGTACCATATTTAGATGATTATATGGGGCATGTAATTAAAGTTTTTGATAAATTGAATATTAATAATGAGCATGTTATAAAAATCAGGAAATATTATGACCAAAGAGTCGATGCTATAGAGAAAAGAAGAGCGATTAAAGAACTGTCCCCCAAATACAGTTACGTGGTTGAGTATAAAGAAGCAATGAATACTCAAAAACTATATTGGCAACAACAGATGAAGGAAGCTGAAAAAAATAATGAGAGTTTTTTAAACAACATAATGACTAAGGTATTATTGGCAAGAGGAGGAGGTTGGAGGGATGATAGTGGGAATATACAACATTTAGGTTGTATAAAAATTTCAGTACCCTCTAGGCAATTAGTTCAATCTATGACACCTATGGAACAAAATGAATGGATAAATGAATTATTGAAAGATTGGAATGAAACGGCAGGAAATAATTAAACAATATGTGGAATCCTTAAAAGAGGATAATGAATTGGACTATATATTTCCTATACTTTTAGAACGTATGGGATATAGAGTTTTATCAACACCACGACAGTCAAAAGGACAGTCACAATATGGAAGAGATGTGATAGCAATAAAAAAAATTAAGGGGGTATCTACTCTTTTTTTGTTTGAACTGAAAGGATTTGGCTCCAAGGATATAACAGATAGAACACTTAATGAGAAAGATGGTTTGATAGAATCACTAAGAGCATCCAAGTATACCCCTTATGAGGATGTATCTGTTCCTAATCTGTGCAATTTCCCTAGATATTATGTGTTTGTTCATAATGGTTTGATCGATGCAAATGCCCTTCCAACATTTAATGGATTTATTAAGACAGAATTTCCTAATGGAAATTTTGAAGAATGGGACATAAGTGTGTTAACTACTTATTTTTCAGAGTATTTATTTGACGAAACGTTACTAGCTGATGATGAAAGTTACCGCTTGTTTAAAAAAATACTTGTCCTATTAGATGGAGAAGGTAATACCTTCAAGGATATTTCGTCCCTCATAGACATACAGTTAAGTAAAATAGGGACTATAAAGAAAGAAAACAAGAGGATACTTCTTAATATGTTTGCTACATTACGATTGATAGCACATATGATTCATTTTTACTCTATAGAATGTGGAAATCTACTGCCTGCAAAGTATTGCATTGATACTATAATTTTGAAAACCTGGGCTTGGATTCTTAGAACCAAAAAGGAGAAAAAAACTATTATTATTAATCATTTCAATTGTCTTATTGGGTTACAGATTCAAATATATGGGGAGTATTTAAATAAAATATTAAGTGTAGTACAATTTCCCAAAGGGTTATTTTGTTTTGAACCGACAGACTCAGAATATATGTTTTATCCGTTAAGATGCTATGATTTCTTAAGCGATTTAGTTTATTTCTATTTCTTAACAGAGTCTTTTTACAATGTTTCAAAGCAGGAACATAGAAACAGAATAGAGATTCTAAAGAATATAATTGAAAATAATAATGCTTGCACTATGCCTTTGTTAGATACACATTCTATCACTATTCAAATCGTATTTTTGTACATGTATAAATATGCAGAAAATCAAGAAGACATGAATAGTTTGAGGAAGTATTTAATATATACAGTTATAAATCTGATAAAACGTTATGAAAAGCAAAAAATGTGGCCGGAAATGTATGGAAATCGAATGGCCTTAGCTAAAAGCCTTTATGTGAAGGATGACGATTATCATTGTGAATCGTCTTTGCTTTTAATGGTAGTATTTGAATTGTTATCATACCTAAATTTACCGGAGTTCTACTCTTTTCTTAAGCAGAAAGTTGAAGAATCTGAGGTAAACTTACAGGTCGCATATCCGATAACCAATGAATTCGATATTGAACAATTGCTTTTTGAAAAAAGACTCAATAACGAGTTGGCTGTGCAGACCAATATTAAGCTACCTGAAACAATAGAAGATTTTCAGAATAATTATGTAAAAAAATATGAATCTATTGAGTATAGAAGCGATAAAGCTGGTTATTATTTTTTGCGTGTGTTAGCTCATAAATATTATGAAACTGATTTGTTTCCAGATTTTCTTGGTCGTGCATATTGTAAATAATAATCTATTATGTGTTCCCTATGATTATTATAGTACTTATATTGTGCTAATTACTTAATTTTGTATGTTAATTCATTTTCTATGACCGAGAAACAAATACAAAACTATATTTGGGCAAAACGAGAAAGCTTTGCAGATTTGCTAGTTGCACCACAATTTCAAAAAGTAAATATTGATAATCCAACATACGCCTCTCCTTCTGACGTATTGTACAATATGATTATTAGTCGTTATGAAAAATTGTGGGAGACAATGAGCGAAATCGACTTCTTTGGTTGCGAAGTGTCTCTAAAAGAGGAGGGACAGCCTACGATGAGAACAGATTTTCTTGCAATTCGATGCGGTAATGATGGAATTATTGTCATAGAGTTGAAAAAGTCTGATCAGACGGCGCGTCAAGCATATACTGAATTGCTTGCGTATGGTAGCTATTTACGGACTAAATTCACACCTATGTCTGGTGGTGATATTATTTATGTTCTTATCTCACCAGTAGGAGAAAGAATTGTTGAGCAAGCCACTATCAATACGCTAATATATGATAATAATAAAGTTTGTTTACTTATTCCCAAATATGATGCTGGAGATATAAATACATTAAAGTTAGAATTATGGATTCCAGATAAAGAAATTTTCAAGGATTTAAGTTACTCATGCTTTAATAGAGAAAATATTTCGGTCAGTAAAATTGTCTGGGAGTCTCTTCCTGATGAATGGTCTCCTAAACCAGGAGAAAAACCAACGCCAGAAATGTACAAACGTCTCAATAAAGTATCTTCTATTGCAGCTCAACTTATGGAAGAAAGATACTATGTTTGTAAAGTCTGATTAAAGTCGCTCGTCGGGACGGGTGGTCCCGCCCCTTGCCGCTGGGCGCTCCC
>ERZ779981.726-NODE-726-length-14810-cov-4.306_pt1 | contig 14810 bp, 17 predicted proteins | sample MGYA00511182_ERZ779981 | MGnify/ENA primary metagenome ERZ779981 (study PRJEB29588, sample SAMEA2149539) | human gut metagenome | biome: human gut; feature: human-associated habitat; material: faeces | place: Denmark | collected 2008/2010 ... | reverse complement strand
TTGTCTAATGCCTCCAACATGCCCATTTCCTCAAGCTCATGCTTTAGCTGCTCGAATTTGAGATACAGATTTCCCTCTCCGTCAAGCTCTATCTTTTTGGCATAAAGCTGATATGCGCCGGTCTTCTCATACACCTCAACGGAACCTGTCACAATAACCTGATCCCCCTCCTTCATGTGGAAGGAAAGTCCTGCCGCCCGGCTGCCTGCAAACATAATAGCGTTCATGGCTGCTCCCGCGTCCTTTATTGTGAAATAAATATGACCGCTCGTGTGATACTTGCAGTTGCTCACCTCTCCCTTTATACTCACCTGTCTGAGCATAAAATCCTGAGCGAACATATTTTTAATATAGCTATTTACTTGCGCTACCGAATATATATTTCTATTTGCCATGTTCAATACTCTATATCGCTGTTCCTCTTAAGCTATGCAAACTTTGCAAGCACTCCGTTTACAAATGCACCTGACTCATCTGCACCATACTTCTTTGCAAGCTCAACAGCCTCATTTATTGAAACCTTTGTAGGAATATCGTCCTCAAACTTTATCTCATAAACTGCCAATCTGATGATTGCCAGATCAACCTTTGCCATACGATTGGTCTTCCAGCCTGTAGACTTCTCATCGATGAGTGCATCAAGCTCTGCCATATGCTCAATAATCGCACTGCATTTTTCATCAATATACTGTCTTTCCTCATCTGTAGGATTTGTAAGCTCATCATTTAAAAGCTCCATCTGCTCTGCAAGCTCAGACTTGTCATGAAACTCAACCCTGAAAAGCATCTTAAAAACGTTTTCTCTTATCTTGCTTCTTGTCATTTAAATTCCTCTCGTGAATAATATTTTATATAAATTAAGGATGTCTGTACGACATCCTTAATTATACTACATTTGTGATCATTTAAAAAGAACTATTTAATTCTCTCCCATATCAACACTTGCTATACGAACATTGATAGTAGCCACAGAAAGCCCTGTCATTGTCTCAATTGCAGACTTAACCTTCTCCTGTACCTTTGTAGAAACCTCAGGGATGCTGTATCCATAAGCAATATTGAGTGCTACATCAACCACTACCTCATTGTCTGCTATCTCAATCTGAATTCCCTTTGAGAGATTCTTCATACCGAGCCTGCTGACAATCTCGTTTGTGATATTGCCTGCCATGGAGCTTACTCCCTCAACCTCAGTGGCAGCAAGACCTGCTATGATAGCTACAACTTCATCTGCTACCTTGATCTCGCCAGACTCATCTGATTTGATATTTATTGTGTTTCTATTCTCTGCCATGTCCATGTTCCTCCTTAACCGGCTATACGGTCTGTCCCTTTGCCACGTAAACCTGGAATGAGTCATTTCCCGTAAGTGATCTATTTCTTGATACGCGAACATTCTTGTCTGTGATCACGTACTCCAGATTGGCGCCATCCTCAATTACCGTATCCTGTAGCAGGATGCAGTTCTTGACCTTTGCATTCTTTCCTATCTTGACGCCTCTTGATAGGATGCTGTTTTCCACGGTACCCTCGATGACACAGCCATCAGCAACCATGACATTCTTGGCTTTTGAGCCATTTATGTATCTTGTAGGGTTATCATCCCTGATCTTTGTATAGATAGAATTGCCACTCTTAAACAATGCTTCCCTGTTATCCTCATCAAGAAGCTTCATATTCTCCTCGAAATAACTCTTCATATCTGTAATCTGTGAAGCATAGCCTGTGTACTCATATGCCTGGATATTGAGTGAATCAGTGTTTGCAGCCATCAGATCCCTTGTAAAATAAGAATAACCATGTACAAAAGCGTCATCCACTATTCTAATGAGCTTCTCCTTCTCCATGATATAGATATTCATGCCAAAGTTTACCTTGCCCATATCCATGGCATTGATATATATCTTTTTGATACGTCCATCATCTATATCAAATGTATAGTACATCTCATCATTGTTGCCGTTTGGTCTTAGGAATACCTTCGGTACCTCCTGCTTGCGGTACATTGCAGTGATATCAGCCCCTGTGTTCTTATGTGCCTCAATCAGCTCCCTGAAATCAAAATTGAATACATAGTTGGCATCAGCCATGATAACATACTTCTGAGTACACTTTCTCAGATAGCCCTTAAGGCTTTCGATTGCCTCAACACGGCCCTCATACACCTTAATCTGCTTCTGTGCATAAGGCGGAACTATATTGATACCACCATTTTTTCTTGCCAGATCAAACTCCTGACCTGAGCCCAGGTGGTCCATCAGAGAGTGATAATTTTTCTTAACTATGAGAGATATATTGTCGATTCCGCTATGTACCATGCTCGAAATCAGGAAATCGCAGAGTCTGTAACGACCTGCAAACGGAATGGAAGCCATAAGTCTCTCGGATACCATCTCAGGAATGAGGGCATCATAACTGTTTGCAAAAATAACGGCCAAAGCCTCTTCGTTGTTCATATTTAACATTGTTCCTGGCCCTCCTCAACATCATTATATACCATTGCCTTTGGTCCTATAACCGCTCTGTCGCCAATTGTAACTCCAGGTGCAATTGTAGCAACATCACCTGTCACGTCCTCCGCCGGCTTTTCTCCAATAACTGCATCACAGCCTACTGTAACGCCCTCTGCAACTATACAGTGTGTGACCTTAGCGCCTCTTTTTATCACAGTATCACCCATGACAACTGCATCCTCTACCACAGCGCCCTCTTCTACGATGACACCGCCAAAAAGAATTGAATGCTTTACTGTGCCCTTCACTACACAGCCATCGGTAATCATAGAGTCTGTAACCTCTGCGCTGTTGCCGATAAAATGTCCTGTATGGCCGCTGTTACGGCTGTATATCTTCCAGTTTTCATCAAACAGGTTGATACCGCTGTGCTCAGGATCAAGCACCTCCATGTTTGCCTCCCAAAGTGCAGGTATTGTTCCTACATCCTTCCAGTAGCCGTTAAAGTGATAAGCATACATCCTACGGTCATCCCTCAAAAGGTTTGGAATGATATTGTTACCGAAATCATTCTCTGAATCCGGATCATTTTCATCCTCGATAAGATACTTCTTAAGTATATCCCAATTGAAGATATAAATACCCATGGATGCAAGATTAGACTTAGGATTCTTTGGTTTCTCCTGAAACTCTGTGATCTTGTCGTCATCATCTGCTACCATGAGACCGAAACGTGATGCATCCTCCCATGGAACCTCCATAACCGCTACAGAAAACTCAGCATTTTTCTCCTTATGGAACTTAAGGAAATCGCTGTAGTCCTGCTTACAAATCTGATCTCCTGAAAGTATGATAACATACTCAGGATCATATCTCTCGATAAATGCAATATTCTGATAAATCGCATTGGCTGTTCCCTTGTACCAGTCTGAGCCTGAAGCCTTCTGATACGGTGGCAGCACATGCACTCCTCCATATAATCTGTCAAGATCCCATGGCTGTCCATTTCCTATGTACTCATTCAGCACAAACGGCTGGTACTGTGTCAATATACCAACTGTATCTATGCCTGAATTAACACAATTAGAAAGTGGAAAATCAATAATCCTGTATTTGCCTCCAAACGGAACTGCCGGCTTTGCAAGTTTCTGCGTCAGTGCATAAAGTCTGGAGCCCTGACCACCGGCAAGAAGCATCGCAACTAGCTCTTTTGCCATATTAAAATCCCCCTTGTTTAATTTCATTAAATTTTTGTTAGCTTTTGCAATTATTTTGTTTTTTTATAATGGTTTATAGTTATATTTTACCACATTTTAGCATTTATGCAATTCAAAATTAACTAAAAAATACTATAATTTTTGTCATTATTTTCCAATTATCTCGCGGTTGTTTATGAACTCGTACGGCACTTCCTGGTACACATAATAAAAATCTCATATTGTCACCATATAGTTTCTATAAACGTTGATTTTAAACCATTCTTCCCTTATTTGACACCACGAGCATATACTATACCACCACGGAATCACCATAAAATGAGATAATTTTGTTATTTTGAACTGCTTTATTATAACTATCTTCTGTAATAGTATCACCATTTGTACTTAATCTGTCAAGCACCTCTGACACTTTATCCATTTCATTGCTCATATGTTTTGGCATAACTGATGTATACAAATCCATCGTCATTTGCAAAGAAGCATGTCCTAGATACGCTTGAACTGTTTTAGGTTGAATGCCTGACTCAAAACAACGTGTCGCAAAAGTATGTCTAAAACAATGTGGTGAGAATACTTCTATCTCATCAACATAATCTCTTGTCAGATTTACCTCATCAACTACCTTTTTTATTGCTTCACATATAATCTGTGAATTAATTGGTGTATCAAATTTAGTTGTAAATAACAAATCAGCGTATTGCTTATCTACTGATTTACTCTTAGGTGCTTTCTGTGCTATAACATTTTTCTGCATATATTGTCGTTTTAATGCCATTTCACATTGATGATTTATTGGAATGTTTCTTTTGCTAGTAGCAGTTTTAGGATTCTCAAAATGAAAGCTTTTTTGTTCATCACCTTCATATTTCTGATATACAAGTGTTCTCGTTACTTTTATAACATTTGTCTCCCAATCAATATCTGACCATCTAAGTGCTGCCAGCTCTCCTATTCTCATACCAGTAGAAACTGCCACGACAAACAGATTATTATAAAATGTTCCTTTTGCACAATCAAGGAATAATATCTGTTCTTCTTCTGAAAGAACTTTAACCTCCTTTTTTTCGTCTCTTTTTACGGAAATCCCCTTTGCGGGATTTTTCCTTATATATTCATTTGTAAGAGCTTTATTGAAAATGTCTATGAGAACCACTTTAACTTTATTCTGAGTCTCATAACCATAACCATCTTGCTTAAGCTTTTTTATTAGCTTTTTAATTGTAAGTTGGTCAATATCTGTTAAATTCAGCTTACCAAGTGTCGGGGATATGTGCTTTTTATAAATCTGATTGTAGTACCTTTTGGTGTTCTCTCGTATTACATCAAATTTGTATACATTCATCCATTCACTGTACCATTCGTCAAGTATGATACTCTGCTTTATATTAATTTGCTTTTCATTCTCATATAAAGCTTCGTTATATCTTCGCTTAACGTCTTTTAAGTCTTTTCCAGATATAGATTGTCTTTTTCCAAATCGGTCTACAAATCTTGCATCATATCTTCCATTTTTTCTCTGACATATTCCGTGTCCAAGCTCTTTTCCTTTTAGATCCTTGCCCATCTATTTCCTTTCTATGAGCATAATCCATATGATTATATGATTATATCACATAAATTATGTCATGTAAAACTATACAAAATGTACTGTATCAAGATATTTTTCAAATTCCTTACGCTTAACCATATTCTTGTTTCCTATTTTAAATAGGAAAGAACACCCTCTTTGAGATAGCATATTACGAAGTGTTTTCTCACCTATCCCAGAGTATGCAGATGCTTCTTTTACTGTCATATTAAGTTTTAACCAAAAAGGTATTATTTTATTTTCTGTCATGTACCCTCCAAATTAAAATAGGACTTAGCATAAGCCAAGTCCTATTGTCTTTTTAATCATAATACTATGTATTACTATAATTATTGTTTCCTATTTACATAATGAAGAGAAACCTGATAAAAGTCATTAGCAAATTTATTCATATATTTATCCATAGCTTTCTCAACATATTGAACACCACTCTCATTCGTCAAATTAGGACAATTAAATGTAATATTTACGCTTGGAGCAAAGTTATTCTTAGTAACATTCTGACCAACCTTACTAGCATCAAAATTCATCTTAGGTGTATTCATTGGCAGATCACCTAGACTAATTTTACTCATTTTCTCCATAATTTCATTCTGAACTGGAACTAAATGCAATGTCTTAGCAAGATTTTCAATCTGTTCCTCAGTAAGAACAGCTTCACCTTTTTTTGCGATAATCGGTACTTCATCAGCTTCAAGCCCATTAGTACCTATATCCTGCACCAAATCAAAGGCTTTATCTTTGGAAGAGCCTCTATCTTACCAAGCTCAAGACCTTTATGATAACGTTTAGCATAACCATATTTACCTATTTTCTTAGGATGATCTTTTTCAAGCTTGTTCTTTGCTTTTGAAGCATTAGCAGGAGAACCAGCATTTGCAATCCACTTAACGATAAAATATTTGTTACCGATTTGCGTAAAACCATTTGCACCCTTGGAAGCATAATTACTAATTTGGCTTGATGCCTGACCGCTTGTGCTATAACCTTTTTTACTTAGCTTCTCATAAGTCCAATAATCATTAGACTTCAGCGCAGGTTTATTCGGGTTATTATTTTTATCATAAGTTACTTTGTGTGTTGATGAACTACTACCACCTGAGCTACCACCTGAGCTACTACCTCCACCAGAACTTGCAACACTTGAAGAAGCAGAGGCAATACCAGCCGCAGCGTTTTTTGCAGCTTGTCCTTCCGTATTGGCAGCATTTACAGCAGCATCGGCTTGTCTCTGACAAAGTCTCTCATATTCTGATGTGAAATTAGCAAGTGTCTGTTGTCTACCGCTTAGTACTTCAGCTTCCCAATTTGCACCAAGAATTTGTGAAGCGTAGAGTTTATTCTTTTCATCATCGTATTTAGAAGTACAATCTTCCCATTGCTGTTTTAAATTATTATAATAATCAACTTTTTCTTCATAGCTTGTTTTTAGTTGTTCATTACTATTAATTTGTGATTCAATAGCAACATATTGATTTTTGAAATTTTCAATATCTGCAAGATTATTTGAAAGAATTATACGTTGATATTCTGATCCTAAATATTGCTTAAGATTCATAGTATCTTGTGCTTCTGAAAAAGCATCGGATATTTCATTCCACTTATCTTTAAACTCATTAAGAGTATCAATATAATTATCAATATCGTCTTGTTGTTTCTTTAAATTAGCAACATCTACATCATATTGTGCATCATGTAATGAATCTTGAGCATCACGAATAGCAGAATTGTCTGTACTATATACAAATTGGCCATCCTTTAAAAGATATTTTGTCTTTTGAGAATTTGCTTTATTTAAATTGTAAATAGCTTCTTGTAACTTTTTCTGACGTTCATATTCATCATTTTCATCAGACATAGCGTCAATGACATCCTGAATAGAATCTTTTTTCTTATTAGCTTTTTTGATTTCATCATCATATACTTTTTGAATTGCTGATAAGATAGAGTCGTATTTATCTTTCTGTTCGTTAAGTTTATCATTATTCTTCTCAATAACATCAATCTTATCTTTCCATTTATCAATTTCGTCATCGAGAAGTTTTGTGACACCTTTAAGTGCAGCATCATAGATAGATTTTTGCTCATCAATCATGTCCTTGACAGCAGAATAGTATTTACTAGCAGAAATTTTACCATTCTTATACATTCTTTCAAGTTCATCAGAAACATACTGTGAATACTGCTGATATGTTATCTTACCTGCTTCGAGAAGAGCTTTCTGATAAGCCATGAATTTGTCAAGATATTCTTCGTTCTGCTTTTCGGCATCGCCGCCAGAATTTTTACCACCTGAACCAGATTTGCCAGATTTGCCAGAAGATTTATTATTTTTTAGCTTATTGTTATAGTTATTGGTTACACCTTTACTAGGAGTATACTTTCGTTCCTTACCACTTGAATCTGTTGGAGTAGTACTGAATTTCTTATAATCTACTTTTTGTGCTGCTATATTAGAAGATAAAACTTTACCAAAACTAGATATAGCAGAGCCAATTGATTTAAGAGAAGAAGAACTTCCCTTAATATCATAAGTTAGATTCGGAATATCACCACCAACAATCTCTTTACCGCCAATTTTAATAGCTGAGAAATGTTCAACTCCATTTACTTTTGGAGCAAAATTTATTGTAGCTTTGAAATTGCCTATCTGACTACCAAGTTCAGCAAATAATGTACTTACAGCATTTGCCATCTGTTCAATAGAAGCGTTAGTATTACCTGCTATTGCTTGTGATGCTAAAGCTTGATTATCTACACTATTAGTAAGACTATTTGCAATCTCGGAAGTGGTTGTTCCCATAGTACTTGCAATCTGGTCAGCCATATAACCGCCATTTTGAACAATATAAGCTAAATCTTCTGCAATAACCTGTGCGTGAGCAGTAAACTCATCTGAACCAGCCGTAATAGCCCCACTTGTAATCTGTTCAAGCGAATAGATACTGTCTTGATACTGATTAATTCAGTCTTAACTGCTTCCATTTTGGAATTTACTTCATCAGTAGAAAGTCCTAATTTTGTAAAGGAGTTTTCAAGATTTGTAATAGAAGTAGTAGTGTTTCCAAACTGCCCCATAGAAGTCTCAATAGATTTGAGCTTTTCTGCATACTGTACCGCAGTTTCAAGTACCTTTACATCACCAGTCTGTACAAGTCCTGCTTCGATTAGAGGTGTGATTGACATAGCGGAGCAGAAAAAATTGTTAGAGACTCCTGGTATAGCAATGATCCATAAGGCAACAGGAACAAAGGAAGATTTACTTTCCACTATTAATGAAGGAATCTATGTATCACTTGAACCTAATAAGCGAGTCAAATATATCGGCTTATCACAGCCAGATACAAAAGATACTATTGATGTTGCCGATGTTATTAATGTTGTCGGTGAGCCGATTGATTACTATTGCGGGTATGGTAAGACAGAGGATACAGTGCTTTATTTAGCAGGTCTATCATTCCCAAAAACCTTTATTAATAAGTTGGCTGAATCAATCAAAGCGGAGCAAGACAGAGTTAAAAAGGTCATGGAAGATGATGATTTATTTATCCGTAATTTTCACTGTAGCTACAATAAACTGCAAGAAGTAAGCATTTAGCTGATAACTTTATCGTCTAAAATAATGAGGTATTCATTTTATTGTAGCTATAATAAAAAAAGGGCTACCCTTGCCGTTAAACAATGGTAGCCCTCTATTTTATCATTTATCAAGTTTTTTACATATTGAATATAATAAGCTGATAATTTCACCAAAACCAAGAAATAGTAACCCTGAAATGCCTCCTGTTAAAAAATATATAATGTTAGCTTCCGAGATTGCCGAAACAAAACCTATCAGAATTGTGATTAAACCTATCACATAAAAAACCATAGCTAATACATCTTCTTTTTCATTTTGCTGTTTTTGCTGTGTTGGTATGGTCTGTTGTATAGTTTGAGTATTTTCTTCTACTGACTCATTAGTATCATCTATATGTTCTCTATAGAAAGTTCCAGTTTTTTGATTATCTTGTTTAGCAGATTTGATTACAATAGCTATAAATATTGCAACAAGTGCTAATGTACATACAATGATTAATAATTCTAAAATTCCCATATAATCTCCTTATTTCACGTTTTTTATTGAAGCTATTAAAGCTAATATTGAAGGTATCAGCGTACACATTTGCAATAATATAAATAAAGCAATATCAAACATAAATAATCCTGCCGTATCAACCATCAGACAAATTATTGCCAATACTAACACAATGTATTTCAATACCTTTGTTTCTTTTATACTTACAATCATTCCAAGTATTGTAGTAATAATAAATCCTATAATAGCAAGAAACATCAGCCACCAAGGTAATTTATTTGAAACACCTATTCCGATTCCAGAAAATAAAATATATATCATTGCTATAAGATTAAGAATAAATCCACTTTTATTTTTCATGCCCAGCCTCCTTATAATCATTGGTATCTGAATTTACATAACCTTGACCAGAATAATCAGGTGCCAGATAATCCAATTCTATTTTTAAGTTATTGCTTGAAGAATCGTAATAAGCCATAATATCTATGACTTTATCATCTAAATTCCATATAGCCTCATATTGAATATTTCCAACTAAAAAATCAACATCTTCACCAGATACCCCAGCTAAATCTGTTAATTGTTTCACTCCATTTACTGAAGGATCGCCATATTTACTTGTTAATAACGAAACAAGACTATCAAACTCACTTTTGCACCAATTAGTATCAAGACCAAAATCATAGATTAAATAACTGACTTCATAACATCCATAATCAGAATCTGTGTAATATCTTAGCCAAGTATCATTGCCATTTAAAGTTGTGTTATATACTATAGCTCCACTACCATCATCATCTAAGGATAATGTAAGACTCTCTTTTTCTTTAATCTGCTCTACTGTATCATGCCAATTTGCAACACCTGCTGCATTTCCAACAATAGGCTCTTGTGCTTTCTGTGTGTCTTGTTCTGTCGGCTGTGTTTCAGTTTCTTTCTTAGTAACCTCGGTTGTTTTCTCTGAATCAGCTTTCTTTACTGTTTCTGTATTGGGCTTAGCTTGTGAACCGCCCCCAACTAACATACAAGTTGCCATTAAATAATAGCTTTTTCTTCATAGGCTCTCCTCCCCTTCTCTAAAACTATAGTTCTATAAGTATTACTTTATCATATTTTATATTACTTATCAATATTTTATCGTGTAAAGTGATATATTATCATCAAAAAGAGGTAAAGAATGAAGCCATTAAAGAACAGAGTGAGTCTTACACTTGATGAGGATATAATTGAAAAAATAAAACAGCTTGCAGAGAATGATGATAGGTCATTCAGCCAATATGTAAATATGGTGCTTAAGGAATATTTGAGTAAAATTGATAGGGCTACTGAAAAGTAGTCTTATTTTGTATGAAAATAGCCTTAAAAACACCGACCTGTATATAACGACAATTTTTTGTCATTCATAGTATAGTGTGCAACAGTTTTTTATAAGATATATCATCAAAACAAAAATCAGCTCAATGTTACGATAAACAATAACTTCAAATAATCTCTCAACAAATTACTTCAAAAATGAACTATTCTATATTAAATCTAAATTTAACTTTTTACCTCTAAATTTCAAAAAAACCTTGATTTATAAGGGTTTTACCGATAACGATTTTATATGCAAAAAACACCTAAATTAGTACTATATCGTTTTAAGAATGCCGTAAAATCAAGGTTTTTCCAAGCACACGATATAGTGTACGATATTGCAAAAAACGTAAAAAAATATAGCTAAATATTGTTATACCCTATTTTTTTACTGTTATATTTGCGACCTTATAAAATACTTACCATCTGATACAGATCAGCCATTATAAAAATGATTCTTCTTTTATCACTTCCATTTTTCCACCCATACAAATAGGCAAGCAAACAACTTCATCCTCTCTATCAATATAAGCAAGTACATCTTTTACAGGTACTTTCACAGTATACACAATACTTTTTGTTAATGGTAACATCTTAACTCTTGTTGCAAAAAATTTTGCCTGTTCATAATCTAATGTATAACTAACAGATTGTGTATAATCTAGATTACCTTTATCACCTGCCTCAAATTCTCCACGATATGCGATTATACAACCATCATGAACATCTTCTTTTATTAGCTCATACACATTCTTTTGACTTTCTTTACAATAACCTTCATCAAGTAGTTGTTGAAGAATATCTAAAAAATCATCCCCAATACTATAAAACGAATATACGTCCATAAGCATTTGCATATAGTATTCTTCACATGGATACTCATCTATTATCAGCTCACGGCACAATGAATATGGAACTATAGAGCTATCTGAATATTTGAAGCACATTTTTGAAAATGTATCGTAATAATCTTTAGGTTTTAAATCCCAATCGTCATTCATATCCAAGAATTTATCGATATCTTCATTAAACATATCTAATTCACTCACTTCGCAACCTCCAATACATACTTGTTATATTTTTCTCTATTTTACCATATCAGACCAATAAATAAAACGTAAAAAAATAGGGCAATCAGATATTTCTACCTAATATGCCCTATAAAATTAAATACATTAGACTCAATCAGCTATCTCGACTTTCCAATTTAGCATAGCATTATACACGCAATCCTGTACTTTGCCCTTACAACTCTCTGCAAGTTCTTTAATATATTTTTCCTTATATCTTGAGAAACCTTTGTATGCTTCTTCTTTCGTATCAAACGTACCAACATCCATTTTCTTACTTAAAATATCCATCTGAACCTTAAAACCATCTTCTTTCTTTTCGATAGTTCTTTTTACACCTCTTCCCTCAAATACAGTATTGAGATAATGTGTCATAAATGCACATGTTTCTGGACTGTAAACATTATTATTCGGTACAAGCAAGTCTTTATCTAAATCAAGTTTTTCATCTGGTATTATATGCTCTCTATACCATATACGGAAATTAGCAAAGTTGCGCCATTCTTCACATACTGATTTATCCTTGTAATACGGCTTATATACATGAACTTTCTTATTGTAGCAACGCTGTATCATATTTTTCCAACGATTAAATTCGTCAGAATTATAATCAACATCATCAGCCCCAAGATATCCAATACCTTCATATGTTCTTCTAAAATGCCAAGGATTCCAATTATCAGGCTTATATTCTACAGAATTAATGATATCCATAATCTGTGTTTCAGTTACCGCACCATTCTCATCATATATCTGCTTTAATGCTCCATACTGCAATTCTGTGACTGGATATAAGTGTTTATAGTAATTATCCTTTACATCATTGTTTTCATGCCATATACATGTATTGTTTAGCATATCATAATTTACGATAAATGTCTGGATCACAAGGTCACTAGCCTTGACTTCCTTTCTCCTATGTCCCCACTCTTTCTTAGTCTTAAAGTATACATTCTTATCAAGAGTGTAATATAACTCTTCGTCATCGTGTGAACATGAACCTCTCAAGAGCTTGTATCTATCACCATCTTTTACTATACTTCTACCATAGTTAGATATCCATGTATCTTTATAATCAAGCAATCGTACAAATCTCTCGTCTTTAGCAATATGAGCTATTCCCGATACAGCTTTTGTAAGTATTCCTGATTTATGTATAGTCTTATAATTTCTTTTTGTTCTCATGGATTTATCTGTATTATATAATGTCAATCCATTCTCATAGTATTTCTTTGTTCTTGTGTCGATAATACAATCTTTACATGTTACAGACCATGCCTTTCCATATATTTTTGAATACTTACTTAATGGAAGTTCCCTCCCACACTTCTTACATATTTTTGTTTCATTGTTTTTAATTTCACTAATCATAGTCCTCCTTATTATTAAATCAGATGTCAAGAAATAGGCTAGGCATAAATGACGCACCTTAATAAACTGCTATATGCAGCAGTCGTGTTATTCAATTTTTCTTATTGGAAAATGTGCAGAATCGCACTATAGATATTCTTGATCTCTGATACAGGTTTTCTTTTACTTCCTGCCTGTTGGAAAATATCCATACATTTGTTTAGAATCGGTATATGTCTGCCGATTATTTATTTATAATCTCATACTCAATGTTACACGTATCATCTTCTGATACATCCTTATTCTGTTGTAAATGTATACCTAACAGAGTTACCATGCACCCTATATCATCCTTGCATTTCTCTGGCAACTCAAAATAAGCATCCTTGATATGTAAAGTATTACTCATTCTCTTCTATTCCTTTACTATTCAGTTTTCTTTTTATCATCTTACTAGGCTTCAAGCGTATTCTTTTTTGAGCAGGTACTTGACTTTCACTATTCTTTGCAATAGTATTAGTAATTTTGTACTCTTAGGATTCTGATGTGTAGAATGTTCCAAAGCAATCTATTTTAATTTTCTCTCCTTGTCGTAGCTCCTCTATAAGAACTTCCTCAAATGCTTTCCAAAACATATATGCTTGATATTTATACAATCCCGCATTTTCAGCTACCTTGTCTAAAAATTCTTTCTTTAACATCATTTACTCCTTTCTGGAGACTCGATAACAGATATAATTTCTGCACAATTCCCCTTATTGTTATGGAATGGTATGAAAAACACGTAATAATCACACTCTATATACTCACCATTTAGCTTTGAATTATGGATAAAGTATGATCTCCCATTGTCACCACTGATAAACCCATATCCTTTATCTTTAAAATATCTCGTTACTGTTCCAAACATTTAATTCCTCCTTGTATTTTTCTAATGAAATGCGTATTTCTTAATTTGATCATATAATGTCTCTGTGACGCTGTAATCGGCTCATACAGGCATTTTAAGACCATCAGTGTATATTTTTATGTCTATCACTTTTAAGGCACTAAAATAAGACCATACAATCTATTACAATTGATATGGTCTTATTAAGATGTCCTAATCATATGGATTACGTCATTCATTATTCAGTTGTATTTTCAGCTCATATTTGACACCATTTATGAACCACCAAAAACACCATTTTAAACCCACGGCATGAAAAATTATGCCAATTTATGCCAACTTATACCAAGATTTGGTGTTTTTATGTAATTTTAATTTTTCCTAAGAAGCCCCAGAATACCGCTATTTTCCAATTATCTCGCGGTTGTTTATGAACTCGTACGGCACTTCCTGGTACACATAATAATTAAGCCAATTGGAATAAAGTATATTGCCGTGCGATCGCCACTGTAAAAGCGGCTTTTGTGTATCATCATTATCCGGATAGTAGTTCACCGGCATATCTATATCAAGCCCCTTTTTCTTATCCCTCTCGTACTCATTGTGAAGAGTATATCTGTCATACTCAGGATGTCCCATCACAAAAATCTTTTTACCGTCCTGATCCATCAGAAGGAATACTCCGGCATCATCCGACTCCGCAAGTATGGTAAGCTCAGGATGCTTTAATATATCCTCCTTTAAGACCTCGGTATGTCTTGAGTGCGGTGCGTAAAACACGTCATCGAAGCCTCTGACAAGTGGGA
>ERZ779981.710-NODE-710-length-14949-cov-1.68981_pt1 | contig 14949 bp, 8 predicted proteins | sample MGYA00511182_ERZ779981 | MGnify/ENA primary metagenome ERZ779981 (study PRJEB29588, sample SAMEA2149539) | human gut metagenome | biome: human gut; feature: human-associated habitat; material: faeces | place: Denmark | collected 2008/2010 ... | reverse complement strand
AACTGGCAGACGCACAGGACTTAAAATCCTGCGGGACTAACCTCCCGTACCGGTTCGATTCCGGTCGCCGGCATTAAAGTTAAAGTCTGAAACCTAAGTAAAATCAAGGTTTTCAGGCTTTTTTGTTGTGTAAAAAAATAAATAGGGGCAAAATAGGGGGTTATATATGAATGAACGATCGGTAAATGTGCTAATTTGTACATTTGCCGGTCGTTTTGTACAAAGGTATTTTTTGTACAATATGTTTGTGATAAAGTGAATTTGCTGATAAGAAAAAATATATTGCTTCAAAATAACGAATATATTTTTTCGAAGACACATAAGAAAATGTTTAATGCGAGGAGAAGAAAAATGTTTACAAGAATGTCAAAAGGAGTACTTTGGGTATTGGTAGCAGCGGTTGTTATAGGTGGATTTGTGGGGATGGCTGAGGAAGTCGGAATAGGTCTGCTTATATGGCTGGGGGGACTTGTCCTGATTTGGGGACTTGGCGTATTTGTTGAACTGATTAACAATATTTTGGATATTAAGAAAATATTGCAATCAATATCATCTACAGGCTCTATGGGAAACTCAAATGTTGGATCATATGGCAGCATGGGTTACAACATGAATACTTCTACACAGTCCGGTTGGAATGAGACAACATGGTATTGCAATCACTGTGGAACAGCTAATAGTTCAGATGCAACAAGATGTGTAGGTTGTGGCACTCTGCGACCAAATAGTGGGAAACCCAGTCTGGCTTCGGCAGCGGCACAGATGGGTAATTCCAGAGAAACGCAGACAGGATGGTACTGCAGATATTGTGGTTCAAAGAATAATGCGACATCAAGGGTTTGTATTGGGTGTGGTAAAGATAAATAAAAAGTTAAAGAGTTCTGATCCTGTAATTGCAGGGTAGAGAAGCAACAGATAGCAGCTGACAGACCTGTTGTAAAATGACCGGCAGATGTTAATTTGTACATCTACCGGTCGTTTTGTACATATCCATTTTATTATGAATTTAATATGGTAGGATATTAATTGTCGATACAGGAAATCGTAGATATGGTGTTTATCTGCTATGGTTAGACAGATTAGATTTGGAGAGGAAAAGGTACATTATGAGGCGATATAAGGGATTGATGTTAGCGGGAGTTATATGTATAGCTTGCAGCATGAGTGCTTGCCAGAGAACAGTCAAAGATGAAACGAGGACGACAGATTCAATAATTAGTGAAAATGCAGATGAACATATGGATGAAACGAATAGTGAAGTGAAATCAGAAGGATTATAACTTCTGTGATATAAAATATAAGTAAAAATGAAATCCTGTGAAGAGAATAACATTCAATGAAAAATTTTGAAAGATAAGTTCTCTTTACAGGATTTTTTGGAGGACGTTGATGTATCATCTTATCTTTCATTAAAGAACAGTGGCGTAAAATATTATGATTACGACGGAAATGAACTTGGAAATGTGGAATATTTTACATTCCTTAAATCCTGTGGTGTCAATTATATAAGACTTCGTGTCTGGAATGATCCATATGATTCTGACGGGAATGGTTATGGCGGAGGAAATAATGATCTGGCATCTGCGATCACAATGGGTAAATGGGCATCCGAAGCAGGGCTTAAGGTACTGATTGATTTTCATTATTCTGATTTCTGGGCAGATCCTGCAAAGCAGAAAGCTCCAAAGGCGTGGGCAGAATATTCATTTGAGGACTGTCAGGGGTAAATAGAAATAAACTATCTTTTTCGGATGGGGCATGGTAGAATGAATCTTACATGGCAGTTTTTAGAGAAAAAACTGTAAAAGAAGAACTTATAAAGGGAGGTTATATTACAAAATGAAAAAGAAAAGAAGCTTATGGATAACACTTGCGGCAGTGGCCTGTATATGTGTATCGATGTTATTTGGTTCGGCAGCCACTGCAAAAGCAGAGGGTGAAGGACAGGAATATACATATACGGATGCTACGTTGTTTGTTTGTGGTGCTGATGGTGTGGTTACTGCTTATGCAGGAGACAGAAATGTAAAAGAGATTGTGGTTCCGCAGACGATCGGTGGTGTGACAGTTACAGGAATCGGGGCAGAAGGATTTAAAGATATGACAGAGCTGGAGTTTACAGCAGTGCCTGATACTGTAATATCATTTGGTGATTTTGCATTTAGCGGATGTAGTAAACTGAATACGATCTATCCGTATCAGCCGGTGCTTGATTCTGTGACAGGGGTGGATACCGGGAAGTTTGTTATCTTGAATTCCGAACAGAATGTCGGAAAAGTTATAACACTTCCGACAAATCTGAATCAGATCGGTACAGGCGCATTCGCGGGCTGTACTTCTGTTGGCAAGTTTGCTGTTGCAGATGCAAATGCATATTTTACAACACATGCATGGGATCGTGCATGGACACAGCAGCCAAATGATAATTCCGGTGATGAGGTAGTGACGAATCCTAAAAATACAGGTGAAGTTTTGTTAAGTAAAGATGGAACGATAATGTATCGTCTGGCACCTGCCTTCCATTATACGGGAAATGGTCTTTATAATATACCGGAGACAGTTGTGACTCTTCTGCCATATGCCTGCGAGCAGGTGTCATTAAACGGAGGATTTGTAATTCCTGCATCCGTGCAGGTTATAGGAGATTATGCATTCTATAAGTGCGGGAATCTGAATACAGTAAAATTTGCTGAGGGTTCCCAGACATCCACGATCGGAGCGTATGCATTTGCATATAATAATAATTTACAGAAATCAGATATAACAGACGGGGCTTCGTGTTTTACACTTCCGACCGGTGTGACATCTATCGGGGAGTATTGCTTTGCTTATTGCCAGAATATTGTGATTGATATATCAAAGACAAAACTTGAAGTTATTCCTGATTATGCATTTTATGAGAGCGACAACCTTCATGAGTTGCAGACACCTGTAACATTACGAAAGGTTGGAGCTTATGCATTTTATGGCTGCAACAATCTGAATGAAGTAAAATTCCTTGGAAAGACTTTAGAGGAGATCGGAACAGGAGCATTTAAGACCTGCAATAATCTTCATATTGTAGATATTCCGGAAGGTGTCACGGCGATTGCAGACGGAACCTTTGATGGATGTCAGAATCTGAATACTATAAAACTTCCGGACAGCTTAAAAACGATTGGTGATAATGCATTTAAGGATTGCAGAAATATTCATGAGATGGTGATTCCTCCAAATGTATCTCATGTATCTAAGAACAGCTTTGCCGGAGCAAATCAGAATGACATAGATACATCAAAGAACCAGTACATCCAGAAATTTGTAAAAGCAAAGCTTCCGGATGTCGGTGAGAAATTCACAGTCGGAAATCTGAAATATAAGATAACAAAGTCTCACAAGACGAAAGGAATGGTAGCGTTATATGGAACTAAGGGTAAGTCATTAAAGACAGCTAAGGTTCCGGCTACGATCATGTATAAGGGTTATAAATTCAAGGTTACATCGATTGGAAATAATGCATTCAAGAACTGTAAAAAGTTAAAAACAGTGAAGCTTGGAAGCAATGTCAAATCAATCGGTAAGAATGCATTTTACGGATGCAAGAAGCTGACAGGTGTTACCCTGAATGCCAAGCTGACTACGATTGGTAATGGAGCATTTACAAAGTGTATCGCACTGAAGAAGATCACTATTCCTGCAAAGGTTACAAAGATCGGAAGCAAAGCTTTTTACGGTGACAGTAAATTGAAGACGATTACGATCAAGAGCAGTAAGATCAAGTCAAAGAAGATTGGAAAATCAGCATTTGCAAAGATCAATAAAAAGGCTACGATCAGAGTTCCCAAGAAGAAGCTTTCAGCATATAAGAAGATCATCAGAAGTGCCGGAGCGGCAAAGAGCGTAAAGATTAAGAAATAAAGATCCATTCCTTTAATAACAGAACGAATATATATATTCTGTCAGGATAACAAAAGCCCCGCGGCAGGTAATGCCACGGGGCGAAGGAAGGGAATCTATGAAAAATGAAAGTAAGCAATAATTATAAAGTGTGTATCTGATATTCAGGTATGCACTTTTTTAGATATGAGGACATACAGTCGAAAACGCTTGCTCTGACCACATTTTCGGTGATGCCCTCTTGGTTTTGTTTTCCTTTGATGGTATTCATATTAAAGGATAAATGTGTTTATTCTATGTTCAGGGTGTCAATGAATTGTGAAAAGAACACATAAAAAATGCATGTTTTAACGGGATTAACGTGCGGTATAAAATGATTTACAGGTTGCGTTTATTCGTGGTATGATAAAGAAGCCTGCAGGGAGCAGGAAAATAAAAAGGTTATGGAAAACACAGGAGGAAAAGAAAATGGTAGTAGTAAATACAGAAAATATACCGGGAAGAGAGTATCAGGTGATCTCATTGGTAACAGGTTGTTGTGTTATGTGTAAGAATATCGGAAAAGATATCGGTGCATCCTTTCGTAATATGGTAGGAGGAGAAATGCAGGCGTATACACAGATGATGGCTGATGCAAAAGATAAGGCGATTTCGTATATGATCAATCAGGCTATGAGTATGGGAGCAGATGCGATCGTAAATGTCAGATTTGCTTCAACAACAATTGTGGCCGGTGGTGCAGAAATTCTTGTTTCCGGAACGGCGGTGAAGTTTACAGCTTAACAGATTGATTCGCACATAGTGTTAGAAATGGAGGAGTATATGAAGAAACCAAAACATGAGCTAATGACATTTGTTGCCGGAATCGTTATGCTGGTAGCAGGGTTATTTATATTGTCTCAGAAAGTAATTGTATCATCCAGTTTCTTTTCTTCATTTGGAGGATTGTCAATCTGGGGAGCAAGAGTCAGTTCTGGTATGGTAGTGATTCCGTTGATCATTGGAATCGTATGGATGTTTATGACAGATTCATTTGCATCAAAGGTTTTTTCTGCGTTGGCAGGACTTTTGATCGTAATAGCAGTTATTTTGTCAACAAATATTCATCTTACCAGTATGACATTATTTGATTGGCTGGTGATTCTGGTGCTGATCTTTGGAGGTCTTGGATTTGTAGGCAGAGTGCTTCTGGCAGACAGAAAAAATGATGAGGTTGATCCACGAGAAGAAATGTACAGAGAAATGTATGGAGAATCGACGGATAAAAAATCAAAGAGAAGAAGAAAATAGGATTTTGTATATTCCTTTGGAAACGGGAGAATTTAAAGGGAAAGACTATTACAAATAAACTATAAGAAAGAGATGAGTGATATGCCTTATTTTTATTTTGATCCAACGTATATTTTAGTTCTGATCGGAGTTGTTCTGTCGCTGATCGCATCTGCTCAGGTGAAATCGGCGTATAAGAAATATGAGAAAGTATCGACAAGATCAGGATTTACTGCAGAGCAGGTGGCAGCAATGATCCTCAGAAATGCAGGAATTACAGATGTGGCGATTCGACCGATCGCAGGCGAATTAACGGATAATTACAATCCAAAAGATCATACACTGAACCTGTCACAGAATGTATATGGTTCCAGGTCGATCGCAGCAATAGGCGTAGCAGCACATGAGTGTGGTCATGCAATTCAACATGCGGAAGGATATGTACCGCTTAGCTTTCGTTCGGCGATCGTGCCTGTTGTAAGCATTGGTTCTACATTATCATGGCCATTGATCCTGATCGGTTTACTGATTCCGAGACTGGACGTATGTATTACATTCGGAATCATTTTGTTCTCGCTGGTCGTTGTATTCCAGTTCGTAACATTGCCGGTTGAGTTCAATGCTTCGGGCAGAGCCATTGCAATCTTAAGAAATGGCGGATTTATGACGGAAGAAGAACTTGGCACTTACTTATGTGGCAGCAATGGTAACAGCGATTCTTCAGCTCGTACGTCTGCTGTTGCTTACAAATAGAAGAAGATAATCAAAAAGTAAATATCGTGTGTTTTGGTAGAGTCCATTATAAGAATGCCGGAATATAATAAAAAACGTGATCGAAAGGTAAAGACAGTGGTGTTAAGAGATAACTGCAATGATCTTTCCGGTCACGTTTTTATTTTGTAAAAAGGAATGGATACAGGAAAGCGTATGGGTTTATATAGGAATACTCGGTATATGTCAGCAGTGTATAGTACAAAATATACAAATAAAATGCTAAAATTAGTAAAAATACCTAAAAATATGTTGCAAAATTGTGAATAGTATTTATAAAAATTATGTGCTACAATATCCGTGGTGTGATAAATTTGGATAGTTTCTCACAAAATTAATACGAAATTGTGCAATAAATTAGAAGATTACACAAAAATATGCCCAAGGTATCACAACCGGAAACATAATGACATTGCCAGTTATCCCAAGGGGTTGGATAACTGGCAATTTATAGTATATCAACGTATACATAGGAATTGGCGGGATGCAGTTCCGGACAGCAATGAATGGAGGACAGAATGAGAAAACGAAACATGAGAGGATATGTAGCAGGATTTGCTCTTGCGGCAGGATTATGCATAACGCAGGGAATACCTGCACATGCAGCAACCGAAGTACAGAGCGACAGCGGAACGGATCAAAGCTATGAGACAGCAGATCCGTCGAGGGGAGTTACCTATATAAAGAACGATTCGGGGAATACGTTGGGAATTAACCTGAATGGTAATTCTGCCGTCATTCGTATGTCTGAGAATTCTACGTCAGATAAGACATGTATTAACATATATAATGATAAGAACAGGAATGGAAAGGTTGATGACGGAGAGACAGCATTTACGCTGGATGGAAGTGCGGATATCATTTGTTCCGGCGGAATGCCGATCTATGGTCTCTATCAGCAGAAGTATGATAAACCGATGGCGATCACGGTGGATGGAGCGGATATCGGATGCGTGAAGGGTATATATGAAAGTTTACTGGATTCGGAGAGCAATTCTCAGCCGGCTTTAAAACTTCAGATTACGAATTCTGTGCAAATTTCTGCCGTAGTGGCTGCGGAGAAATCACAGATAAACGGAGATGTAGAAGTCAGCGTTGGCGATGGATGTGAACTCAGCAGTCTGGTAGCAGCCCAGACAGCTTCTGTTTCCGGTAATGCAGCAGTAAATCTGAATGGTGGTTCATATGGAGTTGTCCAGATCCTACATGAAGGAGCAGAGATTCAGAAAGATTTGGACATTACATTTCAGGGTATTACCTTGAAAAATGGTGTAGGTAGTTCCGTCGCATCATCCGGTTGTAAGGTGCTGGGAAATGTAAATTTTGATGCAGACGGAGTGAATGTGGAAAGTAGCAGCAGTGCATCCTTTGCTGTATTAGATGGTGCAAACTGTAGCGGAGATCTGAATGTTACATTAAAGAATTATACAGGATCGGACTGGACATTCTATGGCGCTAAAAATAACAGTTATGTTAAGGGAGACCTTGATGTACAGATCATTGGAGGCAGCGGAACCTATGGCAGCATCTATGGCACTATGCAGACTGTCGTAGAGGGAACAGCTAATATCCGGATAAAGGATTGTAATTGTAAAGGTGCAATTTACGGTGATTATGCAGGCGCTTTTTTAAGCAGAAAGAATCCTGCTGACGGAACATATGCTGTGACTATATCGATTGATGGATGTACGGCAAAGGGTATTGTATATGGTCAGGCATATGCACAGCAGGTTTATTCTCTGAAAATGAATATAACAAATATAGATGCTACCGGGTGTAATATCTATGGATTCCAGTCAGGGACAACTAATGTAATGGGACAGACTGATATCAGTATGAGTAACTGTAAGGGAAGTTTTATTTGTGGATACAATGGATACAATTCAGAGAATAAGAAAGATGAAGAAACACTGACAGTTACAATAAAAAAGTGTATTGTATCAGGAACACTTTTTGGTATAAATCAGGGCTATTTTGAAAAAGATTGTATACTTCATACGTCAGAAAATATTTTTAATAGTTATACCGGATTTAGCAACATTACTGTTGAGAAGAATGTAGAGCTTATATCTGCCAATGAAAATGACGGCTCAATTCTGGATGCAAATGGTGATCCATTGATTGATTCCTGTTCATTTGCGGCAAAGGGATATTATGATATTACCAATAGTATAACCGTAAATGGTAATTTTACAGTAGAAATGACAGGAGTCCGTACTAACTCATTAATGGTAGTTGGATCTTCTTATTTGTACGGTGATTCAAAATATACGATAAAAGACAGCGAAATTACAGGAAGCTCACCAAATACACTTACATTTGCAGATAATATTTCACGGGCAACTGAAAATACAACAACGGTTCTGATCGATAATACAGATTTCAGTGCCTTGAGTTCTCTTAGTTTTGGTAATCGGCTTGCGGATGGGCAGATCCTGACTATGACAGTTAAGGATAACTGTAAGCTTCCTGTAAATTATTATGTAACACCAAATAGAAATCAGACAGGCTCTGCTGTAGTGACAATCGGAAATGATGTGTATTATGGTGGAATTGTTACACTGAAGGAAGATGTAACAGCAGATAATGTTTATTTTGGTACATATGCAAATTATAGTAGTGGATATGCTACTGTTTTAATTCCGGATAATGTGACGGTAACAGCAAATGAAAATATCTATATACCATATTTTGCAAAGGTATTGAATAAGGGTACTTTGACAGCAAAAACAATAAAGAATCTTACTTCGTCTTCGGAATCCAAGATATATCTGAATGGGGGAATGATTCAGGCAGAGAAAAAGGAAGTTGAGATCTATTATCCGATCAGTCTTGAATATGATGAGAAAGCAAGTCAGGTATCGATCAGTTCCAATGAAACGATATCATTAGAGCCGGGTGTTTATTATGGTAAAAACGGACAGACCATCAGTGTATATCCATCATATATGAAAGGCTATAATCTGGTGTCGGTTGTTTTAAAGAAAGCATCAGAAACACAGGCATCAGAACTGGCAGAAATCAGGGGTAATTACAGTTTTGATATGCCGGATGAACCGGTGACGGTTATTGTCACAGTTGAAGGGAAACAAATTACTATAAAAAAGACAGCTGCAGATCCATGTGCTGTATTGAATACGACATACATGGCAGACAAACCATTATATGATCTGACCAGACTCATGATCTTTAACGATGCAACAGAAGGTACAGTTAGATATACAGAGGATGCTGTTTATACACTTCCGGAAGGTTTGAAGATAGAGGATGGAAAGCTCGTCGGAACACCTTCTACATTGTACGAGGACGGAAAACGTGTAGATATCCATGTTATAGCAAAAAACGGAACAGAGGCTATATTAAAACTGAATGTTATCGTGTCCACAAAACAGCAGATGCAGGAAAGTACAGCCGAACGATTGACAATAGATGAACAAAAGAAAGAGATTTGTCTGAACGGCATGTCGGCAGTAATTCAGCAGACCGGATCGCTGGATGACGGAACAATCCTTACCGGTATCTTTGCAGACGATGATATGGATGGTAAGGCAGATGGCAAACAGGCAATGTATAGTGGAGATTTGTCAGCGTATACAATTTATGGAATTTCCGGCGTAGATTCATGGAATTATCCGGTAAAGATCACAGTACTTAGTGGCACAGTAGGAACTATTTATGGAGAGTCGAATGCCACCATTACATATCCTGAGAAAAATGCTCTTATATTAGAAATTCAAGGCGGTACGGTAGATAATGTGTATGGCATGGGATCAGGAACTGTTGGTGGATATGTATATATCAGAAAAGGGGAAAATGCAACAGCAAATGTTGCTATAAAAAATTCTTCAACTTATACAGAGCCGACAGGATCATTGCTTGATAATAATGGCGTGGTATCCATAGGCGGAAAGTATCATTCATATGATAAGATTACGGCTGCGTCCATAGAGGTAAAAGATTATGCCAACATAATATTTGATGAAGCTGTTGAACTGACAGAAACACTGACAGTAGGCAGTGGAACAAAGGTTACCTTTAACAGTAGTGTAAAAGCAGATAAATTTGCTAAAACAGGCAGCATTTATGCAGAAGAATGGTTTTATTCCAAAGCGGAGTTTGAAACATTTGCACCAGGTTACTCATGGGTACATATTGAAAAGACAGCGACCTTGACCGCAGATACGATTCAGACAGATAATACATCGGGAATAATTTATCATAAAGGTGTTGTTTCGGCAAAGAGCTGTTCTAATAAGGCAAAGTGGATTGTGGCAGGAGCATTTGCGGATGGAACGGATATCAGTGGCTGGTCAAATCTGTATTTCAAGATAACTGCATCATCTAATCTTGGAAGTGATCCATTTAATTATGCAGATTATTGGTACTTTCTTACCAGAGAGGACGGCAATGGATCAGATTATTTCCTATGCGGAAATATAACACAGCATGTTAAATATAAAGATATAGCAGGATATACAGCTGTATTATCTTTAAATGATGGAGATGCTGTGGAAGGAACAAACGGAAGATGTTTGATGGCAATACCGCAGGAAGAAATGACATTATACGTTTCTTATATTCCAAAGCAGATCAGCTGCAAGAAGCTGTATGCAGATCCGGCAGTAGTGAAGGGAACAGAGTATACTACAGAAAATCCGGCATATGATCTGAGTCAGATCAAGATTGAAAATGATACAACAGCACAGTACGGATCGACAAAGAAATATAAGATCAAGGAAGGCTCAAAGCTTCCTGAGGGGTTAACCCTAGATGGTGATCAGGTAGTTGGTACACTTGCAGATACGGCAGAAACGACAGAGACTAACTTCCGTATCACAGGAAGAAATGGTTCTGTAGCAGAGTGTAAGATTTTATTTACGGTAGAAGAAGCCGGATATAAAGAAACAGATCTGAATGAGGAACTGGATGTAAAAGCATATAGTGATATTGACCTGAAGGGTCATTCTGTTGTAATCCTTCCGGATGAATCGGACAGCACGGGCAAGAAGGTATCTATTTATCCGGATGATGATCATGATGGCATTGCAGATAATGGAAAGGTATTAAAGATAGGTGGAAAAAGCTCATATGATCTGAGCAGCCGTTCTATCTATGGTTATAAAGATACAACTCCATACAAAGGAGATGTCACTATCTATATGTATGGTGGAAGCATCGGTAGATTATATGGAGCTAAGGGATCATCAAAGAGTGAAAGCAACCTTGCACAGGTCGATGGTACAGTCGGATTATTTATTAAGGGTGGTCAGATATCCTATGAGACAGCTGTAGCATATTATGCGAATGTAAAGAAAGCAGAACTTTATGCTACAGACGGTAAAATGTACCGATATGTATATGGCTTGAACACTGCAACCCCCCCCCCGGCCGATGAACTGGTATTCCGGTTTACAGATCAGGCACAGATGGTACAGACATCTTTACAAGAAGAATATAAGATGTATATTGCATCGCAGAGTACAGTAAATAAAAATGCAGAGATCACGGTTGGCGCATCGGGAAGCCGGTATGCATTTGCAAATTATAATGGTAACCAGATCAGTGGCAAATCATCTGCATATGGATTTTCCAAGAGTACTGTAAACGGAAATGTAAATTACGATGTTGTCGGAAACTGGCAGCTTGGCGGAAGTGGAACAAATATTGTGTCCTATGATTCGGAGATCAAGGGTGATCTGAATGTATTTATTAACACGAATTCATATGGCATATATGGAAATGACGGATTCTATACGACCGGTTCACTGGTTAGACAAGGATCAGTGAACAATTTAAATGTTACAGATAAGACAGGAGCAAATGGTTATGTCTTAGCTGCTGACTGTACATTGAATAATGTTCGTGTGAAACGTACCGTAAGTGGTTCCGTCAGAGGACAGGTTACATATCTGAGTGGTAAATGTACGATAAATGAAAGCTTCTATGCTGAAGATTATATTGACAAGAAGCTGCCGGATGTATGTATTGGCGGAATTTATACTATTGATAAAGATATCTCTGCCAGGGATCTGAAAACTCTGGACGGAGCAGAAGTTACGATTGCTGATGGCGTATCCGTCGATTATACAGGGGATGCCGAATTATATGGAACATTGACCAATAATGGAACATTTACTTGTAAGGGTGATAAAAATTCAAAAACAACATTAGCGGGAACATTTACAAATGCAGGTGAAGTTACTCTGTGGAGCGCAACGACATTAACGATTAACAGTTCGGCCGCATTTATCAATAAAGCGGATGCATCCTTCTGGTTTGGTAAACTGACGAATTCAGGAAAGATCATTAATGATGGTGTTTTACAGCAGGGTGTAAGTACAACTTCAATCGGAAATGGTGTGATTCTTACTTCCAGGATACCGGAAATGGGAGCTTCGTCATTATCATATTATTCAACAATTTATTATAAAGCAGAGTTGATATATCCGGAATTCTGCTTTGAGGATGCGGATAAGACACCGGTTTCAATCGCACCGATAACAGCCTCCTATATGAAGACTTCCGGTATTGAAGGCGATGATTCCGTCTACATCAAGGGTGGTGTGGCCGTAATGGTAACTGTTTCCGGAACACCTGTAGAGGGGCTGACAGTAGATACGATCACATACAAAAATGGCGGCAATACAATGACCAAGCAGAATGAGACCTTATGGACTGCTAATATGCCATATGCGCCGGATACGTTTACGATAAATATGAAGAATGATACTGCTACAGTCATAACACTTGATAAGACAGAGGATGTGGTAGATACCGCAGTTGTAGGTGTTACAACAACAGCTGATAAACCGCTGTATGATCTGACCGCTTTAAAAATCACAAATGACATTGACAGTGAAACTGCAAAGGTTGTTTATTCTCTGGATAACGGATCGATACTTCCTTCCGGCCTGGAATTAAAAAATGGAAAAATCTATGGAACTCCAAAGCAGGCTACTGGTTCATCACAGATTGTGACTGTCAAAGTATGCGGTAAGAATCAGACAGTTGCAGCATTTAAGCTGACATTTACCAAGGTGGCTAAAGGAACTCCTGTTATGGACACACCGAATGCATGCGTGGGCATAGCAGGTAAAACATTGGAAAGTGTAACGCTTCCGACTGCGAAGAAAGGTAAATATCAATGGGTTGATAAGACAACTGTGATTGAAAAGGCAGGAACAGCGGAATATGATGCATATTTTATTCCGACAGATATTACAAATTATGACTGGAGCAAGGCAAATATTGCGGAAGATGCTTATGAAGTATTGGCAAATGGATCTGTAAGGATCAAAGTGAAACTTACAGTGAAATCAGAGAAACAGATTCCGACATATACAGTTCCGACAGATTTGAAGGGAACATATGGACAGACGCTTGCAGATGTAACAATTCCGGAGACAGAAGATGGAACATTTGCATGGGTAGATAGCAGCATTTCCCTTGGGGAGGTAGGAAGTCGATCATTTAAGGCAGTCTATACTCCGAAAAACGGAGATATTTATGAAAATGCAGAGGATATTACAATTACAGTAACGGTTGAACCTGCAAAACCGGGATTCAAGCCTGAACTTGATGAGATAATGGTGAAGCAGGGAACTGTATTAGGGGATGTAGAGCTTCCGGATGTTGAAGGCGGCTATTACTACTGGTATACAGCAAAAACAACTGTTATAAATGAAGCGGGAGATTATAAGGTATGTTATAAGCCGAGTGATATCACAAATTATGATTGGACAGAAACTGCTGGATGGAGCAATGCTCATAAGGGTATTATCCTGTCAGTAAGAATCCTGGTTGGTGAGGAACATGCTCATACATTTGTCTGGAAGTCAGATGCAACGAAGCACTGGAAAGAATGTACATGCGGAGATAAGACAGAAGCAGAAGAACATACATTTAATGCCGGAGAGATCACGAAGGCTCCAACAACAACGGCAACCGGTATTAAGACCTATGAATGTACAGTCTGCGGTTATCAGAAGCAGGAAATTCTGCCAAAGAAGGAGGAGACTCCGGATCCTGGTAAGCCGGATCCAAAACCGACACCGACACCTGACAATCCAAATCCGGTTGACCCGAATCCGGGAACACCGGAAGTTACGGATATCAGCAAGGCAGTTGTATCCGGTATCGTGAACAAAGCATATACCGGAAAAGCACAGGTACAGTCCAAGCTTACGGTATCATTAGGCGGTAAGGTTCTTACAGCAGGAAAAGATTATGTAGTGGCTTACAAGAATAATAAGAATGCTGGAAAGGCAACCATGACCATCAAGGGACAGAATGGTTATACCGGCACATTAAGCAAGACATTCAATATTAAGATCAGTAAGGGAAAGACCTATGTAGTAAAGAGTGTGAAGTATAAAGTGACCAAGGCAGCTACAAATGGCAAGGGAACCGTTATGGTAACAGGCAGCTCTTATAAGAAGACAAATAAGAAGTTTAAGACCTTGAAGCTTGGCAAGACAGTCAAGATCGGTGGTATCTCTTATAAGATTACAGCGGTTAATAAGAGTGCATTTAAGGGTTATAAATATCTGAAGTCCGTAACGATAGGAGATAATATAACGACGATCGGTAACAGCGCATTTGAAGGATGTAAGGCACTTACAACCGTTAAGCTCGGTAAGGGTGTGACAAAGCTTGGAAGTAAGGTATTCTATAAGGATGCAAAGCTTAAGAATATTACAATCACATCAAAGAAGCTTAAGACAGTTGGCAAGAACGTATTTAACGGTATTCATAAAAAACCGGTTGTAAAACTTCCGAAGAGTAAGTATACTAAGTATGTGAAACTTTTGAAGAAAGCGAAGATGCCTTCAAAGGTAACATATAAGAAGATAAAATAAAAGCTGTGAATATGTTCTCATGATAGATGATCATATGACAATTTCATAGTATAAGGTGAAAGGCCACCGGAGTATCGAATGCCAGTTCATGGAATTTCTGGGCGACAGAGTTGTATGGAATGCAGAAGATATCGGTGGCCTTTCCTTTTAACAGGAAGGTGGCATAATGAGTATT
>ERZ779981.709-NODE-709-length-14949-cov-4.13489_pt1 | contig 14949 bp, 12 predicted proteins | sample MGYA00511182_ERZ779981 | MGnify/ENA primary metagenome ERZ779981 (study PRJEB29588, sample SAMEA2149539) | human gut metagenome | biome: human gut; feature: human-associated habitat; material: faeces | place: Denmark | collected 2008/2010 ... | reverse complement strand
GGCTACCGCGACACGACCAATTACCGGGGCGTCTGCTACATCCCTACTCAGCTCGACACCCTTATCGTCTATAAGGCCAATTATCTCAGCGAGAAGCTCGTGGCGAAGGAGGTAGGCGATACGACTTATCTTTTACCCAACTCTCATCGCGTGTCCGAGGTGACCGTATGGGGCCAGGACCGTCAGCGCCGTCTGGAGGAGGCTGTAGAGCGGTGGACCAAAGAGGCGACCAGCGAGCCCCGACCTTCCGGTGGCATTTTCTCCTTCGATCTTGCCAATATGTTGGACCGACGCGGCCGGCGCGATGCCAAGCATTTGCGCAAGGTGAGGAAGGCCTTCCGCAAGATGGACGAGAAGGGCAATGAGGATCCTATCAAGGCGGCCTATAATAAGACCATGGAAGAGAAGCGGCTGGCGGCTGAGCGTAAGAAGCTCATCAATGAGGCCCAGCAGAAATATGTGGAGCAGAAAGAGGATTCCACCCGGCAGCTGATCAAGAGCTACGAGCAGAAAGAAGACACCACCCGGCTGCCATGATAGCCGGGAAAAATGCGGCAGGGAAGTAGATTCTCGGAATTATATCTCGATTTTGTCATGATTTCAGAAAAATATAAATAATCATTGAAAAAAGAACGGGAAAGTTTTGGAGTTTGCGAAAAAGTCCGTATCTTTGCAACCGCAATAAGGAAATAAATAACATTTCTGAGTTGCGCAACAGAAATTGGGATATGGTGTAATGGTAACACTACAGATTCTGGTCCTGTCATTCCTGGTTCGAGTCCGGGTATCCCAACAAGAAGCTGAGCTTTCCGCTCGGCTTTTTTACTTCTGAGTTGCAAAATAAACTATTGGGATATGGTGTAATGGTAACACTACAGATTCTGGTCCTGTCATTCCTGGTTCGAGTCCGGGTATCCCAACAAGAAGCTGAGCTTTCCGCTCGGCTTTTTTACTTCTGAGTTGCAAAATAAACTATTGGGATATGGTGTAATGGTAACACTACAGATTCTGGTCCTGTCATTCCTGGTTCGAGTCCGGGTATCCCAACAAGAAGCTGAGATTTCCGCTCAGCTTTTTTTGTGCTCCATAGGGATGGGTCGTGTGGTCAGAGGGTGCATTATGTTGCAGTTTCCTGATGATGGCATCCTCACGTTCCTGCCTTCTTCTGTTATGACGATGCCACCTTGATGATGTTGGTTCGTCGTTCGGAATTGGGGAAGACAGCCTGCGACCTTTGTCCGGTGTTGGTGGGCAGGGTCGGGAAGTTGCCCGATAGGGTAGAGGTCCCAACTTTGGAGATGACTGTCCGACTGTTGGACGGGTCGGTTGTGTGACGTAGGAAACAGAGGGATGCCATAGCGGTCAACAGGTGGTGGAGGCCGGATCCGCCTCCGTCTCCCCTTTGACGGAAGCGGTTGTACGACGCAAGTCGGTATGTGACGGCTCCGGTCATTTGTAACATTTTCTATAGTATCTCTGAAGGCAGGATTAACTCTGCCAATGCCAATAGTCCTTGATGATTCATGGGACAAAGATATAACTTTTATGCAACATATAAATTTCTTTCCCCCTATATTTATCGGGTGAGCCGAGTTCCTGGAACACCTATTTCGCCCGTATCAGCGATGGCCTGATCCGTCGGCAGACCGATGTGCTCGTGTCGACAGGATTGAGCCGTGTGGGATATCGCTATGTCAACATCGACGACGGCTTCTTTGCCGGCAGGGATGCCAAGGGCAATCTGCTGATCAACACGAGCAAGTTTCCCGGCGGTCTGAAGCCGGTGGTAGAGTATATCCATGGCAAGGGGCTCAAGGCCGGTATCTACACTGATGCCGGGCACAACACCTGCGCCTCGTTCTACAATGGCGAGCCGGGAGGAGTCGGTGCCGGCATATACGAGCACGAGGCACAGGACTGCCGTCTGTATTTTGATTCGTTGAAGTTCGACTTCATCAAAGTGGATTTCTGTGGCGGTAACGCTCCTCAGAACTCCGAGCACCTTGCCCTTGATCCGCAGACACGCTATACAGACATCGCAAAGGCGATCAAGGCCACGGGAAGGGATGTTGTGTACAATGTGTGCAGATGGGACTTCCCCGGCACATGGGTGTGCAAGATGGCCAACTCCTGGCGCATCTCACAGGACATCAACAACTCATGGGGATCGGTGGCCAATATCATCCGGCAGAATATGTATCTCTCGGCCTATTGCAGTCCCGGACATTATAACGACATGGACATGCTGGAGGTGGGACGCGGTATGACCGACACCGAGGACCAGACCCATTTCGCCATGTGGTGCATAATGAGCTCGCCGTTGCTCATCGATTGCGATCTGACCACTGCCAGCGACAAGACCTTGAAGCTGCTGGGCAATGAGGATCTGATAGCGGTCAATCAGGACTCGCTGGGCCTGCAGGCCTACGTGGCATGCGTGAAGGATGGTGTGTACACCTTGGTGAAGGACTTCCGGAAACGCAATTCTACGACACGTGTCATTGCGGTCTACAATCCCACGGACATCCAGAAGACTGTCGACGTGTCTTTCCAGGATGTGTGCCTGGGAGGCAATGTGAAGGTCTACGATCTGATCGATAAGTCGAAGGAGACCTGCGCCGGCCAGATGAAGGTGACGGTGGCTGCCCATGGCGTGCGTGTATTCCAGCTGACGGGAAAGAAGCGCCTGATGCGCAGATGCTATGAGGCTGAGACGGCTTACCTGAGCGACTATCAGGAACTGCAGAACAACCAGGCCGTCGGCACAGCCGTCTATGAGGAGCAGGCCGGCTGCTCGGGCGGAATGAAAGTCGGTTGGCTGGGCGGAAAGGCCAGCAACGACCTGCAGTGGCGCGATGTGTATGTGCCCAAGGGCGGCACCTATTCCATGACACTGTCGGTCATCTCCGGCGAGTCCCGCGATATGTACTGTGAGGTGAACGGCAAGGCGTATGGCAAGCTCACCTGCAACACCGGTGACTGGTCGACGGTCAAGAAGTATAAGATGGAAGTCAAGCTGAAGGCCGGCAACAATGTCATCAGACTGTACAATGCATCAAGCAACATGCCGGATATCGACTGCATGTATCTGGAGTGATGCCGATAGGAAGAATGTCGGCCTGAAACCGTGCTGACCGGATGCTGATCACCCTTTCTCTTGCCGTCGGGTAAGGGAAAGGGTGATGACGGTAACGGGGATCAGCGTTGTTTCCGGCAGGCATTCTTTTTTTGTGCCTTTCCGGTAGGTGTCCGCTTCCTGGCCGGCAGCTGTCTGCCATCTATGCCTTGTCAGGGATAGATGGAGTGGAAGGCTGATTTTAGTAGGAAGCTGCTTTGAGATTTGGACGTTTTTCCCTATTTTTGCATTGAGGAAGCGGGAGGTGAGAGACCGCCTGCGTACGCAATACCGGGAACCTGGCCTGATACGGAGGAAGGTGCACGGTCAACAAGCTAAAAACAAAAACTAAAATAAATCAGAAAGCATGAAGAAAACATTTCTAACACTACTATTCGCCCTGGCCACAGGAGTCCTGCTGCATGCGGAGGACGGCTCCCGGCTGTGGCTACGGGCTTCCCGTAATCCGTCTCCGTGCAAGGTAGCGACCAACGACCGGTCGGCAACAGCGCGGATAGCGGTGCAGGAGCTGTCGGCCTATTGGCATGGTGCGGCCGTCAGGCTCGTCAGAGACAAGTCGGCAGGCAGCGGTGAGGGCTTTGAGATCAGTTCCGCACCGGATGCGTCCGGTGTCACGGTGAAGGCCGGCACCAGCCGCGGCCTGCTCTATGGAGCCTACGAGCTGTTGCGTATCCAGGACACCGGGCTGCCCGTCGGTGCGCTTCACATCAAGGAGCAGCCCACGGTGAGGTATCGCCTGCTCAACCACTGGGACAATCTGGACGGCTCCATCGAACGGGGCTATGCCGGCAAGAGCATCTGGAAGTGGGACGAGATCGACGGCGACAAGGGCACCATGAGCACTGCCTTGCGCAAGCGCCTTACCGACTACTGCAGGGCCAATGCGTCGATAGGCATCAACGGGTCGGTGATCAACAATGTCAATGCATCGCCCAAGATGCTCAATACCACCTATATAAAAAAGGTGAAGGTGCTGGCCGACCTCTTTCGCGACTATGGCATCCGTGTCTATCTTTCCGTCAACTTCGCCTCGCCGATGGCCGAGGGCGGACTGCCGACTGCCGATCCCCTCGATGAGGGTGTCCGCCGGTGGTGGAGAGACAAGGCCGGTGAGCTGTATAAGGCGATACCCGACTTTGGCGGATTTCTGGTGAAGGCCAATTCGGAGTGACAGCCAGGCCCCGGCGATTATCACCGCACCCATGCCGAGGGTGCCAATATGCTGGCCGATGCCCTGCAGCCGTATGGCGGTCTGGTGATCTGGCGCAGCTTCGTCTATGGCAATCATGAGGGTGAGGACCGGGTGATGCAGGCCGTGAGCGAGTTCAAGGATCTCGACGGCCAGTTTAGGGACAATGTCATCCTCCAGTGTAAGAACGGACCGCTCGATTTCCAGCCGCGCGAGCCCTATGCCCCGTTGTTCGACAACATCAGGCAGACACCGATGATGGCCGAGCTGCAGATCACGCAGGAGTATCTCGGACAGAGCCGCCATCTGGTCTATCTGGCACCGATGTGGAAAGAGTTCTTCTCCTTCGTCCGTCCCGACAGTCTCGTCGGTATTGCCGGCGTGGCCAATATCGGGGATGACGCCAACTGGTGTGGTCATCATTATTCGCAGGCCAACTGGTATGCCTTTGGCCGTCTGGCCTGGAACGCCTCCCTGTCGTCCGACAGCATCGCTACAGAGTGGCTGAAGCAGACCTTCACCCACGACACGGCCTTTGTCAATCCTATGAGGGAGGTGATGGCCAGCAGCCGCGAGGCTTGTGTCGACTATATGATGCCCCTTGGCCTTCACCACATCTTCAAGGCCGATCATCATTACGGTCCGGAGCCTCAGGGCTTCTATCCGCAGTACCCTATCGAGTGGTGTCCCGTCTATTATCACAAGGCCGACAGTGCGGGCATCGGCTTCGACCGCACGATGAGCGGCTCGAAGGCGGTCAGCCAGTACCGGCATCCCTACGACAGCCTGTACAACGACATCGACACCTGTCCCGAGGAGTATCTCCTGTGGTTCCATCATGTCGGCTGGAATCATAAGATGAAGGACGGCAGCACGCTGTGGCAGAGTCTCTGCTCCCACTACAATCATGGCGTGGCGGAGGCACAGCGCTTCGCCGACACGTGGAAGCGGATGCGGCCTTATGTCGACCCGCAGCGCTTCGACGAGGTCAGCCGGCGGTTGGAGGAGCAGGTGGAGAACGCGCGGGAGTGGCGCGACACATGTCTGGGATATTTCCAGACTTTCTCACGGCAGGCGATCCTGCCCGGGCAATAAGACAGATCAGGCGGCTGTTCCGGTGTCCGAGACACAGGTCAGCCGCCTTTTTAGAATAAGGATGATAACAGTAAGAATATGGCAATACAGACAGAATTTGATATAACCTCGTGGTTGGATCTTTTCCAGCAACGGCTGACAGAATATGGTAAAGCCAGATACCCGATCCATGTTCTTACGCATCCGGGATGATTGCCTGTCAAGGAAAACAGTACGACTATTGCCTAACAGGTTACTTCTTAGAATAGCTTTCCGAAAGGTGCCTATTTAGAAGATGGATGTTCAAGCAAGCCGTTGGAAATAAAAGAGATACAAAAATCCCCCTTGGAGCAAGGGGCAAAAATCAAAAAGTGCCAATTTTTGTTTGTGTATATAAATAAGTACACTAAATGTTTGGTAGTTTGGTTTTTAGTTGCTTTCTTTGCCTTGAGCAATAATAGTTTTAGAGTCATGCAGATTATATCAACGAGAGAATTCAGAGCCAATCAGAAGAAGTATTTTGACTTGGCAGAGAGCGAGACCATTTTAGTCGCTCGTAAGAACGCGCGCCCCATAGTCATTCGTGTCGCAGACGATGATGATTTTCTTTCAAAGGCAGAACTACAGTCTATTCAGAAAGGGGTGGAGGATATTAGGAACGGCAGAACTTACAAAATGCAGCAGGGCGAAAGCCTTGCAGATTTCTTAAAACGCAATGAGGCATATATGAAATAGAAGAGTGTCCAGAGGAAGCCACAAAGGAACTTCTTAAGATGATGAAGTCTGATGTGCAGGCCTACAAGAAATTTGAAAGTCTCATCCCGGAACTTCGGGAACACCCGTACACAGGAACCGGACATCCCCATCAACTGCGCTACATCGATGGCATCTGGTCTAGGAAGCTCGACAAAAAGAACCGACTGTGCTATATGGTAAATGAAACAACTGTGATAGTTTTCATCGTGTCGGCCATGGGACATTATGATGACAAATAGCATTAGGGATGCCATGCCGTCTCTCTGTTTTGGCTTTACAGAAGTTGGTCTTTTTGTTGATTTGGTAACCTTAGATTTGAATAAGTCGTGGAAATAGTCGTAAACTTCACGACTGGTTTCTACACTTACCTTATGTTTGGAATGTATTTCGTTCTTGAATAATTTGAGATTTGCTTGTTTGTGATTGAATAAGGAACTTTTAAAGCCAAATCTCTCGCGGCCTTTTTACCTCAATGTAGTTGGATGAAATAAGCCCGGACAACCATCCTAAAGTAGCATATGGCTCACTTGCCAAGTAGTATATGGCTCGCCAGTCAAGTAGTATATGGCTCCTTGAAGCGGCTTCCTTATTAACTCGTCAGACACCTATTATATATATAAGGTAGACATTTGCAGTAGCGGATACACGATGTGCGTCGCTATATTGGCCTTTCTGTGCGGACAACACTCGGATAGGATGTGGCCTTACATCATCTCATCGGGTATGTGACATCGTCATTCCCGGATGGAATGTCCCGGTTGTATCGTCCGTATGATGGGACGCATGGGATGGGAAAAGAATACGGAGGGAATGGGGAAAGAGAATACGGAGTAGGAAGGATAGGAATGGAGAAAAGACAGACATAGCTGTACGCTGCCTTCATAATGGGGCCGGTGCACAGCTATGTCTGTTCCTTTGGGTTTATTTTATCTGCAGGATCTCCTGCATGTCAGGAATCTTCTTCAGCGCGTTGATGATGGCCCGCACCTCGTTGCGGTCGTGTACGCGGATCTCTATCTTTCCCACAAATAGTCCTTCGTCAGCGGAGAATGACACGTTGTGGATATTGACGTTGAGCTGTCTGAAGAGGACGTCCGACACGTCGAAGAGCATTCCCTTGCGGTCGGTGCCGTGTGTCTCGATCGTTGCGTCGAAGAAGAGGCGCTGGTGCATGTCCCACTGTGCGTCGAGGATGCGGTTGCCGAAGCTGGCCTTCAGCTTGCTGGCCACGGGGCAGTCGCGCCGGTGTATCTCCACGCGGTTCTTCTCGTCGATGAAGCCGAGGATGTCGTCGCCGGGGATGCAGTGGCAGCACGCCGGGAAGATATACATGCCGATGGTGTCCTCGCTGATGATGCAGGGCTTCTTCTTGTTGAAGTCCTTGCCGACGACAAGCAGGCTTTTCGAGGGCTGTTCGGGGTCCGTCTGTTTCTTGCCGATGAAGGGCACGTAGCGGCGCCATCCTGTGGGCACCACGCTGATCTTTTTCTTGTTGGTGCCGTGTATCTCGTTGAGGTCCTTGTCGGAGAGCTGGATGCTCTTGTCGCCGAGTCCTTTGAAGAGATCCTCGTGGCGTTGCAGGCCGTGGAACTCACAGAGCTTGTCGAGGATCGACGTGGTAAGTGTCAGCTCCTTCTCTTCAAGCCATTCGTTGAGCGTGTTCTCGCCCTTCTTCTGTGTCTCGCGGTCCTGTCTTCTGAGTATGGCCTGTATCTTTCCCTTGGCCTTGGCCGAGGAGGCGAAGTTGAGCCATTCGGGTTTCACGTATTGCGATTTCGAGGTGAGCACCTCCACCTGGTCGCCGCTCTGCAGCTTGTGGCTCAGCGGCACGAGCTTGTGGTTCACCTTGGCGCCGATGCAGTGCGAGCCGAGTACGGTGTGGATGGAGAAGGCGAAGTCGAGGACGGTCGATCCCGCCGGCATGGTCTTCACCTCACCCTTCGGTGTGAAGACGAATATCTCGGAGGCGAACAGGTTGAGCTTGATGGCGTCGAGGAAGTCCATGGCATCGGGCTGCGGATCGTCGAGGATCTCCTTGATGGTGGAGAGCCAGTTGTTGAGCTCGCTCTCGTCGTGCTCGGCCTCTCCGCCTTCCTTGTATTTCCAGTGGGCGGCGAAGCCCTTCTCTGCGATCTCGTCCATTCTGTCGGAGCGGATCTGCACCTCTATCCATTGTCCCTGGTGCGACATCATCGTCACGTGGAGGGCCTGGTAGCCGTTGGCCTTCGGGTGGTTCACCCAGTCGCGCAGCCGGTCGGGGTGGCTCTTGTAGATCTGGTTCAGTCCCACATAGATCTGGAAGCAGTTGTTGATCTCGTCCTTGCGGTCCTTCGGCGTGAAGACGATGCGGACGGCGAGGATGTCGTAGATCTCCTCGAAGGTGACGTGCTTGTTCTGCATCTTGCACCAGATGGAGTAGGGGCTCTTGACACGCTGCTTGATGTAGTAGGTCATGCCCATCTTGTCGAGCATCTGCCGGATGGGTGCGGTGAAGTCGTCGAACACCTTCTGGCGCTGTTCCTTCGTCATGTTCAGCTTGCTCTCGATGGTGGCGTACTCCTCCGGGTGCTCATAGCGGAAGGAGAGGTCTTCCAGCTCGGTCTTGATTTTGTTCAGTCCCAGGCGGTTGGCCAGCGGCGCATAGATATAGAGCGTCTCTCCTGCGATCTTGTATTTCTTGTTGGCGGGCTGTGAGGCGAGCGTGCGCATATTGTGCAGACGGTCGCAGATCTTGATGAGGATGACGCGGATGTCGTCGCTCATCGTGAGCAGCAGCTTCTTGAAGTTTTCGGCCTGTGCGGAGGCTTTGTCACCGAAGATGCCGCCGGAGATCTTGGTCAGTCCGTCGACGATCTGCGCTATCTTTTCACCGAAGATGTTCTGTATGTCCTCGACGGAGTATTCCGTGTCCTCCACCACATCATGGAGCAGGGCGGCGCAGATGCTCGTTGAGCCCAGTCCCATTTCCTGGCAGGCGATCTGCGCCACGGCGATGGGGTGCATGATATAGGGTTCTCCCGACAGGCGGCGTACGCCTTTGTGAGCCTGACGGGCGAAGTTGAAGGCCTTGGTGATGATGTCCACTTTCTTGCGGTGGCGCGAGCTGAGATAGGTGTCGAGCAGATGATGGAAGGCATTCTCGATCATCTCATTGTCGGCAGCCTCGCGCTCCTTGGCTTTGATATCTTGCTGATCGTCCATAATGCATGTATTTAGTTGGTGAGTTTTAAGGTATGATGCTTATTTCACCTTTATCTTCTTTCCGGCTCTGATGCTGTTGCCCTTGATGCCGTTGAGCTTCTTGAGCTTCTTCACCGTCGTGTGGTGGCGCTCGGCGATCTCGCTGAGGGTGTCACCCTCTCGGATGGTGACGCTCTTGCTTGCGCGTTTCTTGCTGGAGCGTCTGCTCTTCTTTTTTCTTGATGAGGCCTTTGAGGAGCGTCTGCTCGAGCTCTTCGAGCTCTTGCTGTCGCTCACCTCTGCCTGTTGGGTCACCTCCACCTCCTTGCGCTTCGAGAGTAGCTCGTCGGCGTTGTAGGCGTAGATGGAGTCTTCCCTGTCGATAAAGGTGTTGATCATCGTTGTGGGCAGACGCAGTGTGGAGGCGTGAGCCGCACCGTTGATGACATTGTGCCGGTATTGTGGGTTAAGGCTTTTCAGCTGATCCACGGTCATGCCCAGCACGTGGGCAACCTGTTCGAAGTGTACGTCGCGTGTGACCATCACGGTGTCGGTCTTCACCGGCAGGTCGGTCACCAGCGGACAGATATTGTGGTCGCAGTAGTAGTTCATGATGTAGTTGGCGGCGATGAAGGCCGGCACGTATCCGCGTGTCTCACGCGGCAGGTAGGGATAGATCTTCCAGTAGTCCTTCTCGCCCTTGGCACGGTGGATGGCGTGGTTGATCTTGTCCGGTCCGCAGTTGTAGGCGGCCACCACGAGGTTCCAGTCACCGAAGATGGTGTAGAGGTCGCGCAGGTAGTGTGCGGCGGCATAGCTGGCCTTCACCGGGTCGCGGCGCTCGTCGACGAGCGAGTTCACCTCCAGTCCGTAGCGCTTGCCCGTCGTGATCATGAACTGCCAGAGGCCCGTGGCGCCTACGCGCGAGACGGCCTGCGGGTTGAGGCCCGATTCGATCACCGGCAGGTACTTCAGCTCCAGCGGCAGTCCGTAGGTTTCCAGTGCCGTCTCGAAGATCGGCATGTAGAAGTTCTGTGCGCCGAGCCAGAAGGCCACCGAGTGGCGCAGCTTGCCGCTGTAGCGGTCGATGAACGACTGCACAACGTCGTTGTAAGGCATTTCTATAACGGTAGGCAGCTTGGCGAGCCGCTCTTTATATACCTCTTTCTCATACACCGGGTTGATGTCCGGCATGTTGCAGTCGCTGCTGGGCTTGAGGTAGGTCTTGTGGATATAATCGTTCATCAGCGAGTCGATGTCTGCGGTCATCGACTCCGGCAGGTCTATCTGTTCATCCCGTCCCTGAGCATCCTTCACGGTGATCGAGGTGGGTTCGTTGTTCTGGGCGAAGAGGCCCGTAGGTACTTCTAAGATAAGAGCCGCGATGGCAATAAGTATTTTCTTCATTACGGGAATTAAAAAGTGAGACTACATTGTACGCCGATGCCGCTGCTTCTCAGCGCGTAGGCGTTGGTGTTGGTAGAGTTGTTGATGATGGCCGGCGTCACGTGGAAGCTCAGGTCGGGCGAGATGTCAAACTCGCTCAGGGAAGCGTCGACGTAGGCGTCGATGACGCTGAGGGCATAGACGGCGATGAGTGCGAAGACGCTCATGTCGCGCCAGCGGCGGTAGCGGTCCTTACGCTTGCGGAAGATCTCCTGGTACTGTGCGAGGTTGCTGTCGGTGATGGTGTTGCCCAGATGGAGAAACTGGTTGTAGCTCTCTGTCGTCGGGTCGTCGTCCATGATGTCGAGATAGGCCTGCGAGTAGTCGCGGTACATCATGTTGTTCCACCGCAGGGCGTAGGCACATCCCACGAATCCGCCGTAGATGATAGGCAGCTTCCAGTATTTGCGGTTGTATATCTGTCCTGCGCCGGGGAGGACGAGGGAGAGCCATAGCGCGCGCTTTGCGCTCGGCTTCCACGTGGCCCAGTCGCGCTTGTGCTTCTTCGTCGTCAGGCTGTCGGTGGTCAGGCTGTCGGCACCTTGCGCCGTGCCGTAGGCCGCCGGCAGGATGCTGTCGGCAGTGATTGTCGTCAGCTTGTCCGCTTCCCCCACCGCCATGCTGTCGGCGACGAGGGTCGGTGTGTTGCGCTGCGGCTGCACCCGTCTTCTCGATGGGGCGTCGGTCTGCGCCTGTGCGGCCGTGGCCAGTACTAGGGTCAGGGCCAGACAGATCGTTCGAATTGTGATCATTCTTCCGGCAGATTATTGTCTTTCATCCGTGCGAAAAGCTGCATGATACGTTCCAGGTCGGCCTGGTCGTTGAAGGGGATGCTGATCTTTCCCTTGCCCTTGGCCGTGCAGGAGAGCTGCACCTTCGCCTGGAAGTAGCCCGACAGGTCGTTCTTCATCCGTGTGTACTCCTCGGGCAGCTGGTTCTTGGCCTGGATCTTCTTCTTTCCGGTCTCCAGGTCCTCGCCGTTCTTCAGGTGCTGGCAGATCTCCTCCACCTTGCGCACCGACCATTTGTTCTTCAGCAGCTCGCGGAACACCTTGAGCTGCAGCTTCGGGTCTTCGAGAGAGAGGAGTGCGCGTGCGTGTCCCATGTCGATCTGCTTGTTCTGCAGCGCCATCTGCACCTCGGCGGGCAGCTTGAGCAGTCGCAGGTAGTTGGTGATGGCCGTGCGGCTCTTGCCCACGCGCTCGGACACCTGCTCCTGCGTCATGCCCGTGTTCTCGAGCAGGTGCTCGTAGGCCAGCGCTATTTCTATGGCGTTGAGGTCCTCGCGCTGGATGTTCTCCACGAGTGCCATCTCCATGACGTTCTCGTCCTTGATGGTGCGGATATAGGCGGGCAGCGAGCGCAGGCCGGCGAGCTGTGCGGCGCGCCAGCGTCGCTCGCCGGCAATGATCTGGAATTTGTTCTCGGCGATCTGGCGGAGCGTGATGGGCTGTATGATGCCGATCTCCTTGATGCTCTTGGCCAGGTCGTGCAGTGCCTCTTCATCGAAGAGGGTACGCGGCTGTTCCGCGTTAGGTTGTATCTGGTCGATGGGAATCTCGTTGATCGTCGAGGAGCCTTGCGTGCGCACGGCCTCCGTTGAGATCAGGGCGTCGAGTCCCCGGCCTAAGGCGTTGTATTTCTTGTGTACTGCCATTTCTTCTTGCTTGTCGTTTAGTGGTGGGCGGAGCGGTTATCCGTTGGTGTCTCTGTGTTGTCGCTCCGCGGGTCCTCATCCTTCGTTCTTGCTGATGATCTCCTTGGCCAGTGCCAGGTGGTTCTTGGCTCCCGTCGAGTCGGCGTCATAGAGGATCACGGGCAGGCCGTGCGAGGGGCTCTCGGAGAGCTTCACGTTGCGCTGGATGACGGTTTTGAAGACAAGCTCCTGGAAGTGGCGCTTCACCTCGTCGTAGATCTGGTTGGCCAGGCGGAGGCGCGAGTCGTACATCGTCAGCAGGAAGCCCTCGATCTCCAGTTTCGGGTTGAGCTTGCTCTTGATGATCTTGATGGTGTTGAGCAGCTTGGAGATGCCCTCCAGGGCAAAGTATTCGCACTGCACGGGGATGATCACCGAGTCGGCGGCCGTGAGGGCGTTGACGGTGATGAGGCCCAGTGAGGGCGAGCAGTCGATGAGGATATAGTCGTAATCGTTCTGGATCGGGGCGAGCACCTGCTTGATCACTTTCTCGCGGTTGTCGAGGTTGAGCATCTCTATCTCCGCGCCCACCAGGTCGATGTGGCTGGGGATGATGTCCAGTCCCTCGATGTCGGTGGTGTAGATGGCGTCGTGCACGTCGGCATGATCGATGATACACTCGTAGATAGAACAGTCCACCTCGGCCAGGTCCACACCGAGTCCGCTCGATGCGTTGGCCTGTGGGTCAGCGTCCACCACCAGCACGCTCTTCTCCAGCGTGGCCAGTGATGCGGCAAGGTTGATGGTCGTCGTGGTCTTGCCCACACCGCCCTTCTGATTGGCTAAAGCGATGATTTTTGCCATGAATGATATGATTTTGAGCTTTTGGCTTTCAGCCTTCGGCGTTGGGCGGAGCAGACCGCCATAGGCGGTTTGACGGCCGCCGGCTTACCGGCTTACTGGCTGATAATGTTGCAAAGATACATATTTTGCATGAGAACGCGACCGAATTAAGGGTTTTTTCGTACTTTTGCAGTGAATAATTTATTTTTTTTCAGATGGAAAAGAAAAGACCATTTATACTCATTTCCAACGACGACGGCTATCATGCCCCGGGCATCCGCAAGCTCGTGGAGATCCTCAAGCCCATGGCCGATCTGCTCGTCTGTGCGCCGGAGAGTGCGCGCTCGGGTTACTCTTGTGCCTTCTCGGCCACGCTGCCCCTGCTCCTCAAGCGGCGCCACAACATGGGCGACACGGAGGTGTGGTCGTGCAACGGCACGCCCGTCGACTGCGTGAAGATGGCCCTTGCCAAGCTCTGTCCCGACCGCCGGCCCGACCTGATCCTCGGCGGCTGCAACCACGGCGACAACTCTGCGGTGAACAATCACTATTCCGGCACGATGGGTGTGGCCTATGAGGGTGCCATGAAGTATATCCCCTCCATCGCCTTCTCGAGCTGCTACTACGACGAGACGGCCAACCTCGATCCCATCGCTCCCTATGTGCGCGAGATCGTCGGTCGGGTGCTCGAGAAGGGCATGCCGCGCGGCTGCTGCCTGAATGTCAACTTCCCTGCCCGTCAGGAGTTTAAGGGCGTGAAGGTGTGCCGCATGACGATGGGCCGCTGGGTGCAGGAGGTAGTCACCGAGCACCATCCCCGCGGATACGACTACTACTGGATGGTGGGACATTTCCAGAACGACGAGGCCGGCGTGGAAGGCACCGACCAGTGGGCCCTTGAGCAGGGCTATGTGGCCATCACGCCTACCACCATTGACGTGACGGCCTACGGTTATATGGACGAAGTGAAAAGCTGGAATCTATGAAGTATTATCTCATCGTGGGTGAGGCCAGTGGCGACCTGCATGCCAGCAGGCTGATGCAGAGCCTGAAAAAAGAGGACAGCAGCGCCGAGTTCCGCTTCTTCGGTGGTGATCTGATGACGGCTGTCGGCGGCACGTGTGTGAAGCACTACCGCGAGCTGGCCTACATGGGCTTCGTGCCCGTGCTGCTCCATCTGCGCACCATCTTCAGGAACATGGCCATGTGCAAGCGCGACATCACGGCCTGGCAGCCCGATGTGGTGATCCTCGTCGACTACCCGGGCTTCAACCTCGACATCGCGAAGTATGTGCATGCCCATACCCGGATACCCGTGTACTACTACATCTCTCCGAAGATCTGGGCATGGAAGGAGTGGCGCATCCGCCGCATCCGCCGCGATGTCAGCGAGCTGTTCTCCATCCTGCCGTTCGAGGTGCCGTTCTATGAGGGCAAGCATCATTACAAGATCCACTATGTCGGCAATCCCACCGTGGAGGAGGTGGACACCTTCCGTGCCGGCTATCACGAGACGCGCGCCGACTTCTGCCGTCGCTGGCAGCTCGATCCCGACCGTCCGATCATCGCCCTGCTGGCCGGCTCGCGCCGTCAGGAGATCAAGGACAACCTGCCCGCGATGATTGAGGCCGCCGCCCCGCTGATCGCCAACTCCCTCTCGCCGGCGTTCAACTATCAGCTCGTGCTGGC